>Ga0105238_10001330_pt1 | contig 24798 bp, 19 predicted proteins | sample KBSC34metaG_FD_81526 | JGI IMG/M metagenome (GOLD analysis project Ga0105238, IMG submission 81526) | Corn rhizosphere microbial communities from Kellogg Biological Station, Michigan, USA - KBS C3-4 metaG | ecosystem: Host-associated > Plants > Roots > Rhizosphere > Soil | place: Michigan, USA...
ATGCTGCCTCTTCAATGTCCCGATGACGCCTTCGACATCGAAGAACTTGCGGTGGGCATCGCGCGCTTCCACAATTCCATCGGTAAACATTGCCAGGAGGTCGCCATCTGCCAGCGTCAATGCAGCATCTGTGTACTCAAAGTCCGAAACGACCCCGATAAGCGGTCCTGTCGCGCCGAACTGTGTGGCGTCGCCGCTCTCGCCTCTCAGCACAAGCGGCGGGTCCATGCCCGCCACGGAGCTGATTGCAACGCCGGTGGCGGCATCTAGAACGACAACCTGAACAGCCATGAAGTGTGACTGCCAACCAGTGACAACCTGGCTAAAACCTGCAATAACCCGAAGAGAACTCGACATGGAATTGACTCTCTTAAGGGCATTCGCAGGACTTCGGTCCTCAGACAAGAATGCGCGCAAAGCGTATTTTATCTCTGCAATATGCTCTGCCGCTTCAAGCCCCTTGCCGGTTGCATCGCCTACGATGAACGCGATTTGCGTCTCCGAGAGCAATATTGCGTCGAAGAAGTCGCCGCCGATCAAGGCCTCGTCCCAGGCAGCCTGGTAGGCGGTACCAAGTTCGACGCCCGTCAATTTCGGCAGAGTTTCCGAACTGAGGAGCGAGCGCTGTAAGGTCGATGCGATCCTCTGGTTGCGTTCCGCAACCTCTGCCCGCTCAATTTCCAGCAGTTTCCTATCCGTAATGTCGTACAAAAGGCCGATCATGGTGAGTGGCTTGCCGGCATCGTCGAATTTGACGGTTCCGGTCGAGGCCAGCCAGCGGTAAGATTGATGCGCTGTTTGGCGCTCCGGCAGCGACGGAAGCCAGATACGGTATTCTACGTGAAATTTTCCTGTTTGGCCGCTGTTCGGATCATTGGCTGCTGCCATAGCTGCTTCGATCTTGCCGCGATCTTCCGGTACGATCCGTTCCCAGAATTGATCGGGCGTGACAGGCGCCATTGTTCTGGAAGAACGCTCAGCGGGCGTAGAGATCAAGCCGTCCGGAATTTGCAGGCCCAGCAGTCTGAATGTCTGTGGAGAATACAATCTTTGATCGGTTGCGCAGTCTAATTCATATACTCCTGCGCCGACAGCATCGATAGCTTGCTCCAGCCTTTCTTCCGCCAGATCCAGCTTTGCTTCGAGCAGACGCTGCTGTGTGATATCTCGCCACAGGATCGCAAAACCGGCTTCCCATTTCCATATGCGGACGATGACGGTGCGCTTAAGTTCGTCATGGGCGGCTCGGGGGGAGGAGATCGTAAGCGTTTTCTCTTGCGGTTCTCCCGAAGCGACCACATGACCGATCTCGGCGCTGCAATGCTGCACAATCTCATCGCCGGTGAGAGGACTGTCGGCATTTGTGCCCAGCATTGCTTTCGATGCCGCGGCATTCATAAACTCGCAATGGAAGCTCTCCTGCCTATGATCATGATCCAGTTGCTGAGCCGAGTAAATTGAGAAGCAGTCCGGCATATTTTCGAACGAGGACCGGAGCCTGGCCTCAGCGGCCCTGAGTGTATGCCGGAGACGGAAAGTTTCGACTGCATTTCCGATGCTGCGAACGAGCGCAGGGCCTGTCAAACGGTCTTTTACTAGATAGTCATGCGCGCCGCTTTGAAGGGCCCGCGCTGCGACGACCGCTTCCGTGTCCAGGCCTGTGAGGAGGATCGTAGGGCAGGAGTGATCGTCGGGAGCCCGGCCGGCGTTAAGTTCCGTCAAGACTTTAATACCATCTGTGTCGGTCAGGAAATAGTCTATCAAGAGGCAGTCGGGCAGCCGCTCCCTGAGCATTTCCAGCCCTTGTATGCCGCTGGATGCTTCTCGAAGCTCAATGCCTGGAAATTCCTTGCGCAGTAAGCGCTTGGCAACGTAGCGGTCAAGTTCGCTATCGTCGATAATTAGAATAGAAGTAACGTTAAGAATTAGAGACATGCCATTGTCTTCGCCGGAGCCCTCCGGCCGGGCGGAATACTTTCTTGTAGATATGCTTCCGATCTGTCTCTGCTTGCTTAACGTGTCATAACGGAAGATGATTGTCGAGTATATAGTGTATCGTAACGGATTATATTATGGAAGCTCCACGGTCTCCAGCCAGAACGTGGCCATACGGCTCATGATTTGAGAGTACTCTCCGTAGTCGACGGGCTTGAGCATATATGCATTTGCTCCGGATTCGTAGCATTCGCGCACATCCTGTTCCCTTGAAGAGGATGTTAAAATCGTGATCGGGATCTGTTTGGTTCTAGCGTGCGATTTAAGCCTTTTAAGCACTGCATGCCCGTCTGTCCCCGGTAAATTCAGGTCAAGCAAAATAAGGCATGGATGCGCTTCCTCTATCACTGGTCTGTTCGCGCTCTCATTCTCTTCTGCTGAAATCAGCTTGTCCAAACAGCTCTCGCCATCGGAATATCTCACTATTGGGTTAGGACATTTTTCTTTTTTGAAGAAACGTGTCAAAGCATAAAAGTCTTCATCGTTATCTTCAACGACGATAATTGGCGAGTATTGCCGGGCTCGCTTGCGCATAGCTATGCTGCTCATTCAAAGACCTTCTTCCTGCGCCGACCATAAGTTGAAATAGAACGTCGTGCCCTCGCCGGTCTTCGATTCCAGCCAAATAATCCCCAAGTGCCGTTCTATAATCGTGCGTACTATCGTCAAGCCTGCGCCGGTTCCGCCTCCGTAACTGTCCCGATCGTGCAGGCGCTTGAAAATTCTAAAAATCGCGTCATAGTGCTCCTCAGGCACTCCGATGCCATTATCGCGTATGTAAATCGTATCGCTTTGCAAGGGCATCGATAAGCCCTCTTGCGATGGATGATCCTTACCTTGCGAAGTGGTATGAGACGGTATACTGCCGATCTCAATCCACCTCTCTCCCACGGGCCGGTCATTATATTTAACGGCATTGGAGACAAGGTTTTCAAAGACCTCGCCGATTTGGACCGGATCGCAATACAAGGAAGCCGGCAACGATGTCACGCGCACCGTTGTGCCTGTTTCCTCCAGACGCGCCTTCAAGGTCTCTATTGTTTCCGCCACAATATCTTTCACGTTCACATGCATGAGCGCGAGAGTTTGACGGCCCAGGCGGGAGTAATGCAGCAACGTATTCAGGAGATTATCCATACGGCGCGTAAGCCGCATCATCGTATCCATCTGCTGCCTGGCTTCCTCAGGAAGGATGTCTGCGTAATCTTCACGTAGGAAACTGACCAGGTTGCTGATGCCGCGTAAAGGCTCCTTGAGATCATGCGATGCCACATATGCGAACGAATCAAGTTCGACATTGCTTCGCATCAATGCTCTATTTACGCGGACAAGCTCGGTCGATCGGCGTACGATTATCTCAGCGATTGCGGAACGCAGCCTCCTGGCAGCATCAATCTCCACTGCCTCCCATCGCAAAGATCGGCCGCTTACGGTCTCTTGCCATAAACTAAATGACGTTCGCGGGGTGAGAGGCTCGCCGGTTTCACCTATGTTATATGGTTTTGCAGGCGAACCGCCCCAATTTACCGTTTGGGCGACCTCCGGCCGAAACCAGAGCACGTAATCGCCTTCCGATTTCGGCGGCGCTGCTGTGGTCACATTTACCGAGAGGAGACCTGCCGCAATGTCTACATATTTTGACGCGGCGGGATATTCTGCCGTCAGAGTATCCGTATACCACACTCCGGAATTATCGCTTCCTGCGGATCGATGCTCGTTAAGCCATCCGATTAGATCCATGATCCATGTTTTAGGCGGCGTCTTGCCCAGCAGGCGGCATTCTCCGGCAGAGATGATCGCGCATCCTGTGGAGGAGACAAGATCCATGGCAGTTAGAGAGGCCGGCGCTGCATCGTCCATATCGACTCTCTCAGTGTGAGGCGCCAGCCCTTCCAGTATCGTCTGCGAGCGCGCAAGCGAATCGACCAGACCAGCATATATGGAAAGAGTTTTTTCGCGATACTCTGATAGCTCTTTCTCTTCTTTGTCCCGGATCTGCAGGGAGACAATGTTTGCGACAAACTCACAGGCTGTGCGGATATCATGCGGAACCCAGCGAGGCGTTTGGTGGTGACATGCGATCAGCCCCCACAGCTCGCCATCCTTGATAATGGCAAGCGACATAGACGCCGTAGCCCCCATATTGATCAGGTACTGCGTGTACATCTTGGAATAGCCCCGCAGGATACAGTGAGTCATATCCAGCGGCCTATTCGTAATGGGATTGATCGCGGGGACAATCGGCGACGGCGCATACGCGGCGTCCGGCATCAGGCGTATGGAGTTCAGCATGTACAGGGCGCGCGCCTGCTTCGGAATGTCGGACTCGGGATAATGCAGCCCAAGATAAGGCTCCCGCTGATCCCGTTCTCCGATTACCTCTGCGATCACTTCGCCATGCCCATCGTCATGGAATCGGTATACCATTACTCTATCGAAACCGGAAATTGCCTGAATTTCGGCGCAGACCGCATGCATGTAGGCCGGCAATGATATGAGCTTGCGCAGGCGGGCAAATGCCGGCTTGAGAGCAGTCAGCCTATCGACTATTAACGGCGGCTCAGTCACAAGCTCCATTTCGAGCACAAGAACGGCATCGTGCTCATGTGCGGTAATGTGGAACGGTCTCTGGCCTTGCACTGAGGAGGTCGATAAATAGACTGGAGCCTCCTTGAACGCGCCATCCGCCAATGCGTCGCGTACCGCTTGTGCGGCGCCCTGATCCAGCACCTGATCGATATTCTTACCAAGAAGCGCTTCTGCGGATACTCCACAGAGCTCTCCGATATTCTCGGAGACCTGCAGGATATCCGGACCGGCCGAGGACGGATCGAGCGCGATTACGACGCCGTGCGCCTGAGCATGCCCGGGAATATGGATCGGCTCTCGATCGCAGTTCGTAAGCGTGATGTCCTCGCCAAACTTAAGATAGGGGATGTCCGGCAGCTGCCAACCGGATGCGGTATTTTCCATCGGATAATTGCTCTCTGCAGGATTGAAACTATTTGGGAGATGAGATGGTGAAGCCGAAGACGTGCTGCCAACCGCCTAAATAGGTTGTATTGTGTGGAAATGCAGCTAAACACTCGGATGTTGTCACATCCCATACTACCCATTCGGCTCAAATACCTAACGAGGTGGTTAGTGTGAGCAGGGATATTGTACAGTCAGAAATCATCTCTTCTTCACCGCCGGATCTTGCCCGTAGGCGCATGCCTCTCGTACGGGACCTTTACCGCAAAATGGGGTGGGGTGACGCAGGTCAGCAATGTGAGCAGCTCGGTTTCGTCGGCTCCAGCCAGCGATGCTGCGTCGGCTCCAGCCAGCGATGCTGCGTCGGCTCCAGCCAGCGATGCTGCGTCGGGATTTAGGACGGAAACTCCATGTGAGGAAGAGCCCTTCTCGGGGAGATTTCCGTCTATTTGATAATTCAGTCATAATGGTCAATTTTTGTCAATGTAGTTTTGAGAAAACCTTTACTCATCCATGTATTGAAGCGAATTCTTGCAAGAACTGTGATTTTGCCATTTCGCCGGAAACATTAATTGACATTCGCAGCAAAAACACTTGACAGACGCCGATACGGCGTGATATGATTTGGGAAAGCGTTTTCTCAAACGCAAGTAAGGTTGAAAGACGGCGAAGTTTATTAGTATCGAGAGGCCCGATGACGGTATCAATTTTCGAGGTTGCGAAAAAGGCGGGTGTCTCGATCGGCACCGTTTCCAAGGTCCTGAATAAGACTGAAGGAGCGCGGGTGGGGTCGGAGACGCGTGCCAGGATTCTCCAGATTGCGGAGGAGAGTGGCTATCAGCCTAATCGCTTGGCGCGGAGCATGGTACGGCAGAGCTTGGAAACGATCGGTCTGATGGTGTCAGGCCTTCAGAATCCGTTCTTCGTAATGATTCTGGAGGCCATCGAGAAAGAACTGCTGGCCAATGGGCATCAGGTGATGTTCGACGCAGCCCCGTCGGAATTAGGGACTTTCCTTGAGCACGGAAAGCTGCGTGGCTGGCCGGTCGATGGGGTCATCATGTGGGCATTCCCTACTCAGACGACCACACAGTACCTGGGGCCGGTGGCCGCGACCTTGCCGACCGTCTATATGGGGTATCCGCGAGAGGATGACTCGGCATGGGCGGCATTCGATTTGTACGGCGGGGGGCGTCAGGCGGCCGAGCACCTTTTGAGCGCGGGCCACAGGCGCATCACCTTCGTGACACCGCATGTGGATGATAATAGTGTAGCCAGCGATGCGAGATATCTTGCATGTCAGGATGTCTGTAAGGAGTGGGGCGCACTGGCAGATCTCCACGTGATCCCCGGATGGCGGGCGACGCGTACCGCAGCCGTGGAGGCCGGTGAGAAGATCGCGGCGCTCCCCGCTTCGCAGCGCCCGAAAGCGCTGATCTGCCATAATGATATCACGGCTCTCGGGATCTATCATGGTCTGCGCCGCGCCGGACTGGCCGTGCCGAAGGATATGGCTATCGTGGGCTTCGACGGTCTTGAGGAAGGCCGGTGTCAGGACATCCCGCTCACGACGGTCGATAGCCCGATCGACATCCTCGCGCAGAAGGTCGTCGAGATTTTGGTTGCGCGCATGAACAACAATTACGATCTCTCGACGCAGCAGGTTTTGATCCCGACCCGTCTGTGGGTCGGAGGAACGTCACCATAAGGCTGCCCACGGCATTTCCGGACCATTACTTCGTCGATTTCGCCCGGTATAGCAAATAGGCAAGGACCATTGCCGTAATGGAGGATAAATATCGAAATTAAGCGGAATGCACGGAATATCTCATTATAAAGAAAGAATAGGATCATGAATAGGAAAAAGATAGGTTTTACCCTTATTGAATTACTCGTTGTCATAGCTATTATAGCAATTCTCGCCGCGATTCTTTTCCCGGTCTTTGCGCAAGTTCGTGAGAAGGCTCGCGCCATTACCTGCGCCTCAAACGAGAAGCAGATCGGCATCGGCATCCTGCAATATGTCCAGGACTACGACGAGCACTTCCCGCCGGACGCGTATTTTGATGCAGGCCATGCAGGCGAATACGGCACCGCGTATCAGCATTGTTGGAACCAGTCCATTCAGCCATACATCAAGAATGGACAGTCGGACAACACGCTCGGCGGCGCTAAGGGTGGCGTGTGGTCGTGTCCTGATTTTCCGGCCCAGCAGTCATTTAACTATCATCCGCGTGAGGACTGGTTCCCGGATTTCAACACTCCCGGCTACGTTGGCCAGGTCCAGTGGGAGGGCAATATCATCGCGTCCACGCCGAGCCTGTCGCAGGTCACATCTCCTGGCGACACAATCATGGTGGTCGAGGGCGGCCAACCATCGAACGACGGCAGTTATCTGCCGATACCCTTTGTGATTCAGGAATGGTACTGGACCGATAATGGCGTCAATGACGTCAACAATCCGAGCGCCGGCATGAAGGACAACAAAAGCGTTAAGTACGATGCAGACGCTACTCCGGCTGTTTGCTCCAACGCCACGGGCCAGTGGCCGATTTGTGCTCAGTTTCCCCGCTACCGCCACGGCGGCAATGTTACCAATGCGCTCTTCGGAGATGGCCATGTGAAGGCCATGCATAAGACCATAAACTGGTATCTCAACATCTACAATAGCGGCACTCAATCCGGTATGGGAATGCCCTACTAGCTTCGGGCATCACGACCAGCAAGCCGGGCTGAATTTTCCGGTCCGGCTTGCCGGTCTCAATAATCATAGGAAGACAGGCGTTATGAACCGCAGTGTTATTCGAGGTCGATCATCGTTGTCCGCCGCTAGGGTGCTCGGCATATTGACCATATTGTGCGTATCAGGATGCCAGAACCAGCACAATGCAAGCAGTGAGGCATCGTCCCCAAAAAGCCCGCCGGCAAATCCGCGGCAGGCGGTGCAGGATATCCAGGACAATCCGAATATGCCGCCTGCCGCTAAGGCCGCGGCCATCGCAGGACTTCAGTCCAATCATGGCGGACTGCCGCAGAATTCCAGCAAGTAGCGTGCCGCCGTATAAGATCGGCCGCCATCCAAAATTCCCGGCGATGATGGTATTTCGTAGAAGAAGTAAAATAATATGATTTATTTGCATTGATTGCAATACAAATAAATGAACGGCGCTTGGGGAGCGGCTATCTGGCTGCAATCAATTCGATCGATTATAGATCGATAACCAAACGGAAGAGGTTAATAATGAATTGTATTAGAAGCGTGGAGCGATCACTATTCGCGGCGTTCGTATTCGTGGTGCTGGCATTGGGCGGAACGAGATCGGCACACGCGAGTTCCTGGGGAGCTGCCCAGACGGTGAACAACTGGAAATATATCAATGGCCGGTACACAACGAATAACGAATTGGAAACTTACGCTTCCAAGTGTGTCTGGTACGAAGGGTCGACGCTGGTCATCAAGTCCTATTTTGACGGGACCACATACTGGTCCGGTCGAGTCGAATCCGTAAATGCATATGGCTACGGATCATACAAGTTTACCGCCAACCTTACGTGGGGCAAAGGCCTGCTTCCGGCCGTCTGGGCCTGCTGCCTCAATCCGTGGCTGCCGGAAATCGACGCCGCCGAGATCCCGTTCAATAATGGCCAGGTGTTTCAGACGTTCCACGATTGGCAGGACCACCAGACGCAGTGGAACAAACCGGGAAATTATGCGGGCAGTTTTCACACATATGAGTTCGTATGGTTGCCCGATCGCATTGACTACTACATCGACGGAACATTCACTGGAACCGCGTGGTATTCAATCAACAGTAACGTCGGAATGCACGTGATCGTCAACACCGCAATTGGCGGCAATTGGCCTGGCAATCCCGATTCGACTACGTGGAATACGCCCGATGGCGCCCGCTACACCAAATGCTCAAGCATTACCTATACGCCCTATTACCCGTAGAGAGATGGCGTGTTCTAATTACTCTATTCGCTATCTTTTGAGGGTTGCTAGCTAGCAGCCGCACCGTTCGGCGTAATCCGAGCGGTGTGGCCCTTGGCGGCACAATCATATTTTAGACGCGCATATTGCTGCTCTCAAGTAGTGATCGTATCATCTCTTCTTCACCGCCGGGTCCTGCCCGAAGGCGCATGACTCTCTTACGGGGCATTTGCTGCAAAATGGGGTGGTGGGGACGCAGATCGCGCGGCCATGCTGGAGGAAGAGGCGGTTGCTGCCGGCCCACAAGTCTTTGGGCATGACTTTCTCCAACGCTTTCTCCGTTTTATCGGGTGTCAACGTGTTGACCCAGCCGAGGCGGTTGGTGATGCGGTGCATGTGTATATCCACGCATAGCGCCGCCTTTTCGAAGGCGTAGATCAAAACGCAGTTTGCCGTCTTGCGGCCGACGCCTGGTAGGTCAAGGAGGGCGTCGATTTCGCCGGGTACTTTGCCGTCGTATTTCTCGACAAGGATCTTCGCCAGCGCGATCATTCGAGGCGCTTTCGCTTCAGGATACTGAGATCCGTTCAGCAATGTGAACAGCTCGGTTTCGTCGGCTCCAGCCAGCGAAGCTGCGTCGGGATAACGGGCAAAGACGCGATTGGATACCGCGGTGGTCTGCTCCTCGCGCGTTCGCTGAGAGATGATCGTGGCAATGAGAACCTGATAGGGATCGCCTAGTTCCACAGAGCCGCGGCCGTGATAGGTCGCCGCCAGCGTCGCCATGACACTGCGAACAGTTTCCTCATTTGTCGAAGATCGAGGCGCCACCGGGGGCGCTTGTGGCATCGTCGTACTCATGATATGCTTTTACCCGTATTGGAGCAATCGCATCTCGTTTTGTGGAATGTAACCTGAGAGCAACCAGACATTTCGTCCAGTGGCTGGCGAACGGCAACTATTTGCCGTTCCTCTTGTCAAATTACAGTAAGATGTTAAACGAGCAATTTTATCAGGAGCGCCGTGCTCGCGCCCAGGCGATGCTTAACGAAGCCGAGAAGCTGAAGCGCCAGGGCAAACATAGGGAGGCGGGAATTGCCACGGCTGCGGCAATGGATATCGACCCGACTATCTTTCACTCGGGAGCGCCAAATGCGCCGGATTTTACAAGCCCCTTCACGCCGCAGCCTTTTGATATCGTGCCTGGACTATTTGATCGAAAACGCCGTCAAAGGGATGCGCTCCCAAGATTGACTCTGATCGCTTCACTGTGTATCTTGTATGGACTGCGTGGAATCGGCCCTCCACTGTTTGCGTGGGCCTCTGCGGCATTCTCAAGCGCTGCGACTGCTCAGCTTCAGAATGCCTATGCGCAATCATGGACTACGAGGAATGGATTCGGTCCCTCCTCAGCCGTATTTTTCGCGGGAGTATGTGCGCTTATCTGTATTGTTTCCATCGTACGACAGTCTCGATAGCAGCGAGTCATTGCGACATCAGCTTTGTCATCCACAAAAGATCGTCGTCACGAAGAATGCTCATGCCGGTGGTGCAGGTCCGGATAGTGCGGATGTGAGTGTGTGAGCGGTTCGTGGACATGCTCATGGGTATGCGGCTCGGTGGGATCGATGCCCGGCGCGTGTTCATGCTGATGATGTTCGTCGTGCACGTGCCGGTGGCTGTGAACCATTCGTGTGTGACAGTGTTTATGCGAATGCCGTTCCGTCAGGTGCAGCCAGACGCCTGTTCCCATCAGCAACGCCGCGACGAAAAATAGCGGCCCGACAGGTTCATGCAGGAGGAGCAGCGAAACCGCCGCGCCCACGAACGGAGCGAGCGAGAAGTATGCCCCGGTTCTTGCCGTGCCGATATGGCGCAGAGCCAGCACGAAGCAGGCCAGGCTCAGGCCGTAGCCGATGAACCCGACAAGCAGCCCCCCACCTGCCACATGCCAGGAGGGCAGTTTTGCGCCGAACAGGAAGGCCAGTCCCAGGTTGACACACCCTGCCACCATTCCTTTTATCGCGGCAATCTGGTAGGGATTGCCCGCCGAAACTTTCTGAGTCAGGTTGTTATCGATCCCCCAGCAGAGACATGCGCCGGCGATTGCCAGTGAGCCGACCGGCAAACTCAGACCGGCTGCGCCATGCCAGGACAATACCAAACCGCCGGCGACGATCAGCGCCATGCCGAGCGCAATTCGCCTGTCGAAGTTCTCGTGGAAAGCGAACCAGGCCAGGAGAGCCGTGAAAACTCCTTCCAGGTTCAGAAGCAGCGAAGCTGTGGAAGCCGGCGTATGTTTCAAGCCAATGAGCAGCAACACAGGTCCGATTATGCCGCCGAATAGCACTGCTCCGGCCAGCCACGGCATGTCGGCTCGTTTCAGGCTCGCTTCGTCCGGAGTGCGGCGTGAAATGAAAAGGACGGTCAGTCCGATGCCGGAGCCGAGGTAAAGCAGGCCCGCCAGCAAGAGGGGCGTCACATTGCCGAGCAGCAGCTTGGCAAATGGCGTACTCAGGCCAAATAATACTGCAGCTACGATAGCTACGCCAACCCCAGCCGGTGTTCGCGGCTTTGGAGGCTCAATTGTTTCCATGACGCCATTCTACCCACCCGTATATTGACTCGGAAGTGCCGTAGCCGCCGCGGCAGGGCAACGGATACTCGACCAGCCGGAAGTACAGCTAGAAATGAACGCGATGCTTGTGACTGCCGCGAAGAGGTGGTTATCCGGCGATTCTCAGTAAGTACGGCTGTATTGGATTACAATCATTAAAAGCCGGGAATATCCACCAAACGTAACCCGGCGGTGTATTCATAAAAATCGACATGTTTGACAATCTCAGGATCCTCTTAGTAGACGACGATGCGGCAGATAGAGCGGCAGTTAACCAATCTTTGCAGCGACATGGCAGGAAGGCAAGTGTTCACGAAGTCGTGAGCTGCCGCGAGGCCACAGAAGTTATCAGGTCGGGCCGGTTCGATTGCGTGCTCCTTGACTATGACCTCCCCGATGGTTCCGGCTTGAGCTGCCTCATCGCCATGAGGGAGGCCGGTGTCACCACGCCTATCGTACTCTTGACGCGCGATGGCGAGGAAGACCTCGCAGTGGATATGATCAAGGCTGGGGCAACGGACTATCTGCCGAAGAGCGATATTACATCCAGGCTCTTCGATCACTGTTTGCGCAGAGCGCTCCGGTTCCATGAAGCGCAAGAGCAGGTCAGACTGACACAGGAGGAGTTGCGACTCAGGGACAGGGCGATTGCAGCCGCCTCCAATGGTATCGTCATCTGCGATCCGCATCAACCTGACTGCCCGATAATCTATTGCAACCCTGCGTTTACGTCGATCACCGGTTACTCACGGAAAGAGGCGTTGGGCCGCAACTGCCGTTTCCTGCAGGGTGAAGACACGGATGATCAGTACGTCCAGGTAATGCGCGACTGCCTGCACGATGAGAAAGAATGCCAGGTTATCCTCAGGAATCACCGTAAGGACGGCAAGCCCTGGTGGAACGAATTGACGATCTCGCCCGTGCGTGACGCTTCGGGAGCGCTTACCCACTATGTGGGAGTAATGGCCAATATAACGGAGCGCCGTGACGCTGAGGACGCACTGAAGCAGAATGTTGCGCGGCAGCATGCTCTCGTGCGCGACCTTTTTGCCAGTGTCACAGGCGGCAAGCTAACCCTCTGCCACTCCGAAGAGGATCTTCCTGCGCCCCTTGTGCGGTTCATCGATCCCATTCTGCTTTCCGATAAGGGTGGTATTCGGGAACTGCGCCATCACGCCGCCAGAGCTTGCCGCAGCGTCGGCATTAACGACATTCGATGCGATGACCTGGAGACGGCCGTGGGAGAGGCGGCTATGAATGCCGTCGTCCATGCCTCGACAGGCATTGGCCATGTGTTCGCGGATGATTCCGGCACCGTACAGGTCCGTGTGGAAGATTCCGGCCGCGGAATTGCCGTAGCCGATCTGCCGAATGCGACCCTGCGGGCAGGATACAGCACCGCAGGCACGATGGGGCACGGCTTCAAGATGATCCTGAAAACCGTAGATCGCGTACACTTGCTGACGCGCGGCGCCGGCACAACCGTCGTGATCGAACAGGATCGCGACGCTCCTTCGCCGGGTTGGTAGTATATCTTAACTCTATTTATCTTATACTTCTTAGAATTCGGACTTACTATTGGGGCATTCGTCCGATGCTCTGATATAATAGGTGCATGGAAAAAGCACGAGAGCAAATGCGAAGTTCGCAAGAAGGGCTATGCTGCGCCGGGTATAGAGCATTTACTCTCATCGAGCTTCTCACGGTCATCGCTATTATCGCAGTGCTGGCAGCGATACTTTTTCCTGTATTTGGCCGGGTTAGAGAGAAAGCGCGCCAGACCAGCTGCATCTCCAACGAACGCCAGCTCGGATTCGCGTTGCTGCAGTACGCCGCAGATGCCGACGAAGCTCTTCCCAACGGTGTAACTCCCGACAGGCATTCCTGGTTCTGGGCCGGCGAAGGGTGGGCCGGACAGAGCATGCCATACCTTAAAAGCACGGCCGTTTTTGCCTGTCCCGACGATGATACAAAAGGCGCGTCACAGAACGATTTTGTCGTGTCGTATGCCTATAACTCGAATTTGATCAAAAACGATGATGGGCGTGTCGAATCTCCCATACCTGCTGCGCTATCGACAGCAAATCTCGAAACACCCACACGCACGGTGATCCTCTTCGAAGTTTCCGGGGTTACAGCCAATATTCGCGCGCTCGACGAAGGAATACTGTCGGGTACCACGGGGAGATACTTTTCGGCCTCATCGTGCGGCCTCGATGACCGCCTCTATGCTCACAAGACCAACGATACTGGCACGGATAACACCTATGCGACCGGATTGATGGGCGGGCGAAAAGCGTCATCCCCGTCCCAGTTCGATATTGGAACCGGGCGCCATTCCACCGGATCAAATTACTGGTTTGCCGATGGCCATACTCGATGGCTGCCTGGTTCAAAAGTGTCGTCGGGGATTGATGCCCCGGGCGAGACTTGCAATCAGGACAACAAGCCAGCCCTTCCAGGCTGCTCAATTTCAGGTGGCACGCAAACAGCTGCCGGCACAAACTCCGCCACATTTTCCGCCACATTCAGCACCCGATAAATTTTCCGAACCATACCAACTTTTTGCTGCCTCAATCCGAAACAGGGATTGATGAGCAGTGTGTTGACGCAACCGGCAGCGATATTGAGCGAAGATGCGACATTCTGGGACAGGCTGGGCATTGGTGGCCGCAGAGAGAAACGTTTGATCTCGGCCGCAGTCAACGGCGACCGGAATGCTTTTGATAGTCTCATGCGTGACTATCAGCAGGGGCTGCGCGGCTATTTGCACCGCCGGGTTGGCCCCCATGCTGTTGACGATGTTCTTCAAGACACCCTCCTGGCAGCCTGGTCGTCCATTGCCCGGTACAAATCCTCCTGGCGGTTTAAGGCATGGCTCTATGGGATCGCCACCCACAAATGCGCCGATTACTTCCGGTCTCGTGGAGCTCTCTCTGCTGAAACGACCCTGGAAAGCGTGGAAGAAACCGCCGTCGGTTCCTTTGAAGACCAGTCGGATACGCGGCACCGTATAAAGCAGGCCATTGACGCGCTGCCGGACGTCCAGCGAGACATCATAGAGCTTTACTATTACGGCGATCTGAACTTGAATGAGATTGCCGTGGCGACCGGCCGTAACCTCAATACCGTAAAATATCATTTTTATCGCGGTCATGAGGCTCTTGGACGGGACCTTACCGACGATGAACTGGACACCGCAGCCAGAAACCTGCGACGATAGGCAAACGACTAATGACCTGTGAAGATCGAGAAGTTCAACTCCTCCTATATGTACACAATGAACTCAGCCCGATCGAACGGCTAACGACAGCCCTGCACCTGGCATTTTGCTCGCGGTGCCGGGCACGAGTAAAGCGCGATGCCAATCTGTCGACCCTGGCTGCGCATACGATCATGTCGGGTTCGAGCGCCACGGTTTCGCGGCGTCATCCGATTGGCTCGGCAGGCCCTCGAACCTCCATCTACATTGCCGTGATCGTTGCTGGCATAGTCCTGTTCGTGGGAATCGCCGCGTACTACATTTCTGGGGCGGCATCTCGCGTTCATAAACCCGTCACAATTCCCTGCAGCCCCGGATTGCCCAATAGTGACTGCCGGTAGACGCAACCGTGTGTCTCAATAAATATTTCACAAATGCTTATTGAGACGCAAACCTTTTTCTAGAAGCCCGCGAATTAGCATTTGTATCGCCCGCAAGATCAGCGCGATACAACTAGGAAATACTTAAAGGACAAATAAAATGAAACATGTTATTGCTACAACCGCTATTGTGTTGTTTCTCGCTGGAACCACTACAGCGCTCCCTGTTTTCGCCTCAGGGAAACCGGCCTCGGGGGGCGGGGGTGGCGGAAACTCCAAGCCAACTACGACAACAACTCCTACATTGACAACTGTTTCATTTGCCGCGCCGTATTACACCACCGGGCCGACCGGCACATGCACCTTCGGATACACTTCCGATAATTCCTACAAGAGTCTGAACATCAGCGCCAGCGGTTTTAGCTATAAAGACGGAACGGAACTTCAGATTGAAGTGCACATGACCCGTCCTTCGCCAGTCACCTACTATGGAACGGTCACGACAGTATCATCCGGCAAGGTCGTGGTTTACGGCGGATCGGCAAAGCTCTATATCTCGACGGATGTTGGCAATATCGTGCCGGATTTTCCAATCCCCACGGCAGGCACAACCACGCTGTATGTAAAGTCTCCCACCGGCGCATACATTCTCTGGGCGACCCTCAGCCAGAGCAAACAGAAGCACAGCGGAACCGGCGCATAGTTCGCCGTCATAGATGCACATTCGCTCTATGCCTCGCCGGATTTTCCGGCGAGGCCATTTGTTTTTTCTGCGTATCTGCTAAACGCTGACCGTCTCCCTCTCAATCGGAGATTCAGGAGCCGAACTCTCAGAGAGATCGTCGAGCCCGGCGTTTTCAAGAACGGGAGTATCGCGCTCAAACCAGCCATATAGGACCGGCAGCACGACGAGCGTCAGCAGAGTTGCCGAAATGATGCCTCCGATTACGACTGTCGCCAGTGGCCTTTGAACCTCCGCGCCGATTCCCGTGTTGATCGCCATCGGGATGAACCCGAGCGCCGCCACAAGGGCCGTCATTAGGATCGGCCTCAGGCGTGTCGCCGCTCCTTCCCGAACTGCGGCTTCCAGCGGCATTCCCTGACGGCGCAGCGCGTTGATCGCCGAGACCATCACAACACCGTTCAGAACCGCCACTCCCGATAGCGCGATGAAGCCGACACCGGCAGTGATGGAGAACGGTAATCCCCGCAGCCACAATGCCACAACCCCGCCCGTAACCGCCAGAGGCACGCCGGAGAAAATCAGCAGAGACTGCTTTACCGAACCGAACGATGAGAACAGCAGCACGAAGATCAACGCCAGCGCGATAGGTATTACGACGAATAGCCGGCTTTTGGCTCGCTGCAGGTTCTCATACTGGCCGCCGTACTCAAGGTAATAACCTTCAGGCAGCTGAACCTGCTTCTGAATGGCCTCCTGCACGTGTGGGACGAATGTGCCCAGGTCCGCGCCACGCACGTTGAACTGCACGACTACACGGCGCTTGCCGCTGTCCCGGCTGATCTGCGCGGGCGCAGAAACAATTCGCAGGCTTGCCAGGCTTCCCAGTGAAACCGTGCCGCCGGCAGGCGTTGCGATCGGCAGGCTGCGCAGGCGGTCGACATCCGACCGGACGTCTTCAGGCAGCCGGACAACCATCTCGAATCGCTTGTCGCCTTCCGTAATCTGTCCTAACGGCTGCCCCGCAAGCGCCGTGCTCACCCAATCCTGTACATCGGCCACATTCACGCCCACACGGGCGATCGCTTCACGGTCGATCGCAATTTGCAGTACGGGAACGTTATCGACCTGCTCGACGGATATGTCCTCCGCGCCAGGTATCTTCGATACGACCCTTGCGATATCGTCGGCTTTCTGCTTGAGAGTGTCGAGATCGTCTCCAAACACCTTGATGCCGACATCAGCCTTGACGCCCGCGATGAGTTCTGCAAAGCGGAGCTGAATAGGCTGCGAGAAACCATATCCTTGCCCGGGCACTTTTGTTTCGACATTGTGCTGGATCTCCTCGATCAACTTCTCTTTTGTCATTCCCGAGCGCCACTTCTCATGCGACTTGAGCATGATATAGCTGTCGGTCAGGCTCATCGGCATGGGATCTGTGGCCACTTCCGCCGTGCCGCTGCGCGAGAATACCGTTGTAACCTCCGGTGTCTGCCGGATCGCCCTCTCCATGGCCGTGACCAGTTTTGCGGTCTCCCCGACCCCCACAGTGCGCAGTCGAACCGGCTGGATGATCAGAGAACCCTCGTCAAGCTGCGGGATAAACTCAGAACCGAGGCGAGTGAACAGCACTCCTGTGGCCACCAGAACCACAACCGCGCCGGCTATGATCGGCAGGCGCGTGCGCAGAGCGAATTCCAGCACGGGAGTATACAGACGGCTGAAGGCGTCCATAATCGGATTGTGCTTCTCTCGCGTATCGCCTGAGAGGAACATGCTGCAAAGCGCGGGAACGAGCGTGAGAGTTAACAGCAGCGCTCCCAGCAGGGCGAATACCACCGTGTACGCCATGGGGTGGAACATCTTGCCTTCCGTGCCTTCAAGGGCGAGGATCGGCAGATAAACCACGGTGATGATCAGTACCGAGAACGTCACCGGAGTGGCGACTTCCGTGGAAGCTTTCCAGACGGTGCGGCGCACTTCTTCACGAGACAGCGTTCGGGCAAGACGCTCTCGCTCTTCTGCCAGCCGCCGCACGATGTTCTCCACCATAAAGACACCGCCGTCGACGATCAGGCCGAAATCGATCGCTCCCAGGCTCATCAAGTTGCCGGAGATACCGAACTTGTTCATTCCGGACGCGGCAAACAGCATGGATAGGGGAATGAGCGCAGCGACGATCAGCGCGGCCCGTATATTTCCCAGCAACAATAACAGCACAAGAATGATCAGCGCGCCGCCCTCAAACAGGCTCTTCTCAACTGTATGAACTGTCTGGTCTACCAGGTCGGAGCGGTTGTACACAGTGGCCAGCGTCACGCCTTCGGGAAGCTGTTTGCGGATCTCCTTGATGCGCGTATCGACGGCCTGTGACACGGCTCGGCCGTTGCCGCCTTTGAGCATGATGACGGTGCCGATTACCGCTTCTTTTCCGTCTTTTGTAGCGATGCCGGTGCGCTGCGGCGTGCCTATACCGATTTTTGCGACGTCCTTAAGATAGATCGGCACGCCGCTTTCGGCATCCACGACGATCTTGCCGATGTCATCCAGGGAGGTTACGATACCGACGCTGCGGATGGTGATCTGTTCACCCTTGCGCTCGATAAAGCCGCCGCCGGTATTGGCATTGTTCTTCTGGACGGCATCAATTACCTGACGGATCGTTACGCCGCGCGACCGCATTTGGTCGGGATCGGCCTGCGCCTCATACTGCTTTTCCTGTCCTCCCTGGGCATTGATCTCTGCGACTCCCGCAACGGTTCGGAGCTGAGGCTTGATTGTCCAATCCTGCAGCGTCTTCAGGTCCATGGCGCTGCGGGTCGAACTTTCCAGTGAGTACATGTAGATTTCACCGAGCCCCGTCGCCACAGGGCCAAGTTCGGGAGCCTCTACACCTGCCGGAAGCTGTTCGCGAATGGACCCCAGGCGCTCATTGACGAGCTGGCGGTCGAAATAAATATCCGTATTGTCTGCGAATGTGATTACGACCTGTGACAGTCCATAGTTGCTCAAAGACCTTACAGTTTGTACGCCCGGCACTCCGCCGACAGCCGTTTCGATTGGAAATGTTACGAGCTTTTCCACTTCGGCGGGCGCCATGCCCGTAGCGTTCGTGTTTACGATCACCTGATTGGTGGTGATATCCGGCACGGCGTCCAGGTTGAGATTTCGTGCCGAGACGATGCCGACGCCGATCAGCGCGAGTACGCCAAGTATGACCAGGAACCGCTGTGTCAGGCTGAAGCTGAGGATTTTCTGGAGCATGTCTAGTCATCGTCTCCCTTCAGCTCATCCTTCTTGCTCTCGCTTTTCAGGATGAAAGCGCCGTCAACAACAATCCGCTCACCGGCCTTAAGTCCGCTCGTGACCACCGCATTATCATGCGTTGTCGCGCCAAGCTGCACTGCCCGCTTTTCAAATCCTCCGGATTTCTCGACGTATACAAAGCGGTCAGGTCCATCGTCGTCAATGGCGGATGAAGGCACCACAATGCCGCTTGTCGCATCGCCGACACCAAGAGAAGCGCTCGCAAACATCTCCGGACGCAAATGCCCATTCCGGTTTTCGACCAGCAGGCGCACGGGAAGCGCCCGTGTCTTTTCGTCGACGCGGCTTCCCAGGCTGTCTATCACACCCGAGAAGCGCTGATCCGGATAGGCCGATACCTTTACGGAAGCCCGCTGCCCCACACGGACTTTGCCGATCTGGTCCTCCGGAACGTTGGCGTTTACCATAACGGAGTTCAGGTTCTCGATCTGAAATAGCGATGTGCTGCGCTCCACGGCTTCGCCAATCGTCGCCTGACGTTCCGTGATCACGCCGCTCATAGGCGCTTTCAGGATGATCAGCCCCGAGCCGCCCTCACCAGATTGGCCGCCTCCCAGGGCGGAGAGATTTGCCTGAGCCGTGGCAACAGCTATTTTCGCGGCCTGAAGCGTAGCGGCTGCGGCCTTTGTCTGACTGACCGCCGTGCCGGCTGCGGCAACGCTGGAACGAACCTCCGCTTCGGCGGTCTGGATAGCCTGTTTGTCCAGCAGGCTGCCGGCATGGATCGTTTGTTCGCGATTGAGAGCTTGCTTTGAGAGCGAGACACGTGTCGATGCCTGATCGGCGCGCGCCCGGCTTTGTGTCATTGCCGCCTGGGCCTGTTCCATGTCGACACGAGATACGACACCTTGATTGAATAGGCGCTCAGCCCTCTCGGCGGCGGATGTGAGTGTCTGCAGTTCCGATTGCGATTGAGCCAGATCGGCTTGAGCTTGCGATACCTCCGATTGCGCGGCGGCTAGCGGTCCCTGAGAGAACGCGCCTGCCTGCGCAAGCTGCCGCTGCCTGAGCAGGGTCGCTTCGGCGGCGGTCTGCCTGGCATGCGCCTCGCGCGTCTGAGCTCGCGCAGTATTCAGCGCGGCATTTGCCTGAAGAACGGCGCTTTGAGCCTGACGGACTGCCGCATGCGCCTGGGCAATATCGATGCTGTCGAGGGCGGCTAACGGCTGTCCGGCCCGAACAGAATCTCCGAGGCTTGCGTAGATACGGACGACCTTGCCGGCCACCGGTGGCGTGATCTTCGCCGTTCGATTCGGACTGGTTGTGACTGTGCCGGGAACACTGATATTGGTAGTGCTCGTTGATATACGCACAGTCTCAATCTTGATATCCGCGGCTTTAATGGCGGCAGTATCGAATTTGATAATCTGCGCATCACCACTCTTTTCGGGAGCCTGATCAGCCGGTGCGGCCTGAACGGGCACAGCCGGAGAATGGCTGCGAGATGTAAATGCGACTGCTCCAGCGGCTCCAAGCGTGAAGGCGGCCGCGATCGAACCCGCTATTCTGGCGTTTGCATTACGTACCGCCGGTTGATGTGATGTTTCTTCTTTTGTGCTGAACGGCAAAATTGCCTCCTGATATTCCACGGACCGGGATCAGGACGGCAGCAGTAGGATGTGCGCTGATGATCCCGGCATCGACGATGCTTGGAAATATCAGGCGGCTGGGGGAGCGCGAAGGGAGGGATGGGAGATGGATGCCGGAAGACACGGCGGACCGCGCGCTTCAATACCGTATTCGACGACGGGCTGCGTCATGAACACTGGTGTAATGCCGATAGGGACTAGGATGTCTGAATTACTGAGAACAAATGCTCGATTGCCTGGAGGTGTATAAGGCGTATGAGAGGCGCGAAGGCTGAACTGGCAGTGGCAGGCCGATCCATGGCTTTTGCCTATCGACGCGGCATTATCGTGCTCGCAAGAGCACACGGCGCTGCCACCGGCCTGCTTGACCTGACAACAGCATTGCGACGCCGTCGAACTGCAAACCTTGCCTTCGCACATCCACGCAGCCGCGAAGGACGGTTTGATCATCCCGCAAAGAAGCAGGATGACAGCCAGTATTCGCAATGTGCGGCTTCGAATCATGTATCTGCGTTATTGTAACTGATATTTACGCCGTTTGAGACAGGTCTATTTATATAGGAGCGATTCTTCGTTTGCGACGACTAAATGAACGGACAAGACTGTCTGTCTTGAGACGTATTTTTCATGATTGTCGTCTAATTGCTTCTTTTGTGATTTTTTGTTGCCCAAGAGTTCTATTACGACAGAGTCTGCTTATTTGCTGGGTACTAATATTTATTGAATAGCGCAGTTAAGCTGTTAGAAGGTTGCAATTTGTTAATGTTGAGGTAAGGCCTTGGATCTCATTCATGCCAAGACGGACCCCATGCTGGATGAAGAGTCGGATTGTGATACGCATCTGTTCTCTGAACGCCGTCTTGGTAGCACCGCCAGCACAAATCAAACCATCGAAAATAGGATTGATGCCGCAGTAGCTTTGGATGCCGCGGAATCCGAACTGAGATACCGAAGCCTCTTTGAAACGATGCTTCAAGGGGTGGTATATCAGGACGCCGCCGGCAGGATAACAGCCATAAATCCGGCGGCCGAGCGTATGTTGGGGGTGTCTGCGGTAAATGTTATCGGCAAGACTCGCAAGGATTTGCCATGGGAATTAGTGCATGAAGACGGCACGCCTTATTCTGTGGACGAATATCCCGGCGTGTGCGCTCTTCAGGGCAAGCTGCCGATAGTAGGACATGTCGTGCGGGTCCGCCCCAATCCCCAATCCGATATTCGATGGTTGTCTATTGACTGTATTCCGCAATATCGGGTGGGAGAAGAGACGCCATATCAACTCTATTCCATTTTTGTCGATATTACTGAGGAGAAGAAAGCGGCGCAGGCGCAAAGAAACGCAGAGCGCGAACTGCGTGAGCGCAAGCGCAATCTTCGCCTTGCCCTGGAGAGTGGAGGGCTTGGCTCCTACAAAATCGACTTCTCGACCTGGACGCTCGTGGAAGCGTCCGACATCTGCAAGGCTCATTTCGGGCGGCTTCCCGAAGAATCTTTCACGCTGAGCGATTTAGTCGACTCCATCATGAACGATGATAAGGATGGGGAGGCAAAGTGTGTCGATTGGGTGATTTCCGCTCAACGCGACTACATGGTCGAATTCCGAATCGCATGGCGGGACGGCAGCATCCATTGGTTGGCCGCCCATGGCGCTGTCACGGAAGGTGATCAGGGGCTGCCGACATGCCTGGTCGGCGTCATTCAGGACATCACCAATCGCAAGAAAACGGAACAGGAGCAGCATGCGGCTCTTAAGGAAGCGCGTGACCGCGCCGAGCGCGACCCTCTTACTGGTCTCCTCAACCACCGCGCGCTGCACAAGAGGCTTCAGGATGAGGCGACAAGGTGCCGGCGTGAAAATAGAATGCTGGCCGTGGCGATGCTCGACCTTGACAACTTCAAGTTTTTTAATGACGTGTATGGGCACGCTTCGGGCGATAACGTTCTTCGACAGGTCGCGGAGCGTCTGGAGGAATGCTGCCACCCCAATGACATCATAGGACGGTTTGGCGGGGATGAATTCTGTATTGTGGTCAGCGATATTGATGACGTCTCGGTCAAGTCCATCGAAGAGCGGATCCAGAACGCAATCCAGGGACTGGAATACAGGCCGGACAGCACTGAGTTTTCGATCCCGATTACGATATCCGTAGGCGTAGCTGTTCTGCCCCGAGGAAGCATAGAGTGGCAGGACGTGGTTCATCGCGCGGATGACAGGCTGCGATTGCTGAAGTCGGGAGGAGGCAGTGAAGAGGAGCCTGAGAGCATCAAAACTGCGGCGGCAAATACCGTTGAAGGCTTCTCTATGCTCGATGCCCTGGTTGCTGCCGTGGACAATAAGGACCGTTACACACGCAGGCACTCCGAGGACGTATTGACATACAGCACCATGATTGCGGCTGAACTTGGACTGGACAGCGAGACGCAGCAGATCGTTGCGGTTGCTGCCCTGCTGCACGATGTGGGGAAAATCGGCGTGCCCGATGCTGTATTGCGCAAGCCGGGCCGGCTTACGGAGAGCGAATATGCCGCGGTAAAACAGCATCCGGAGATGGGAGCGGTCATCGTGTCTGCTGTAGAGGGACTGGAGGGCCTACTCGATGCCGTGCGCCATCACCATGAACGCTGGGATGGACAGGGGTATCCTCATGGTCTGGGCGGCGAAGATATCCCACAGCTAGCCCGTCTTATGGCCGTTGCGGACGCTTTTTCCGCGATGACTACGGATCGGCCATACCGGCGTGGGATGAGCATGGAGCGAGCTCGGTGCATCCTGATGGAAGGGGCAGGGCATCAATGGGACGCGCAATGTGTTGAAGCGTTTTTACGAGCCCTCGATAAAAGAGACGCTGTGGATATCCCTGCAAACAGCAATCCATATCAGGTAGAATGATGGTATCGTGAAGCGGCGCATTTACAACCTGATATGGCTATGGGCAGTTCTCTGCATCATGCTGCAGTCGGCGCTTCCTGTTGTGGCGCTTGCGCAGGTGAGCGTTCGCTGTGTCGGAGTTCCTGTATCGGCTGCTCCCTGTATGACGGCCGTTATGCCCATCTCGGCAGCAAAGCCCATGCAGCGCGAGATGGCCGGGATGGCTTGCTGTCGCAATAAAGCGTCGCTCATGCAGGCATGTCATGCCGCCATGACTGATAGGCACACCGTTCTTGCTTTCCACAACGGCGTAAACACGAGAGTCTCTGCGCCCACCTGCATCATCTCGATCAAGCCGCTGACGTCGCCTGCGCCGGCCGGTAAAACATCCATTCACCGCTGGCTGCTCGATACAGTTCCCGCACTCGCGCCTCCCGCCTGCAACTATACAATTTCCTATCCTGCTGAAGTTTCTCAAGCAGCCTTTGATCGGTCTGCAATTCCGCTTTTCCCAAACCCACATTCCGCCTCGCACGGCCTTCGTGCGCCTCCTGTCGGCTAACAACCTCCAACCCTGCTTCGGCTTGCGCCGCAGGCAGCTCTGATTCCTTGAACATTCACACAACGCTTTGCGCCGAATTCTATTCGGCCATATAGTTCGCACGCCTGCGTTCACGGTCCGGCGGATTTATTCCCGTGACCGGGGCAGCTGTGTCGAGCCGGATGCCTGAGCGCATCCACATAACTGAAGGAGAAAAAACTTGAAGAAGACATTTGCCCTGGCTGCGCTGTGCGTGGCCCTGATGCCGCACGCCTCGTTTGCCGCCGCCAAGACAGCGGTGAAGGTGGCTCCCACGAAGTACGAGTGCGTGAAATGCCACATGATCTATAGCGCAGCCGACGCCAAAAAGAACCACATGAAGGATCCGATGGACGGCGGCAAGCTTGTGCCGGTCAAGGCCGCGAAGAAAGCGGCTCCCATGGGCGGCATGAAGATGTAGCCGATAGGCTACAGAGGAGGCCCCTGTCTCGCTTAGGCTCAACTCCCCCAATCCTGGGGGAAGAAAACGCGCTTGTCACGGATCGCAACCGTCAGGTTCATTGCTGGCAATTGATGGTTGAACAGCTGTCTCTTCCTATTGATTGCCAACAATGAAGCTGACGCATTTGGTAGATTGTGAACGTGACTTCTTCCCCCAGGATTGGGGGAGTCGAGCCTAAGCGAGACAG
>Ga0105238_10001333_pt1 | contig 24777 bp, 21 predicted proteins | sample KBSC34metaG_FD_81526 | JGI IMG/M metagenome (GOLD analysis project Ga0105238, IMG submission 81526) | Corn rhizosphere microbial communities from Kellogg Biological Station, Michigan, USA - KBS C3-4 metaG | ecosystem: Host-associated > Plants > Roots > Rhizosphere > Soil | place: Michigan, USA...
CACCTCGCTCAACGTCGGGCAGTACTTGAATGGCGCACTCGGTGTCGCGAACGGCGGCACCGGCACCACCACCGGTGGCGTGACGAACGGCGTCGAGTACTACGACGGCACGAAGCTCACCAATTCCTCGGGCTTCGTATATACAGGAAACAACGTAGGCATTGGCACGACGTCGCCGTTCGCTGCGCTTTCCATCGCAACGTCGAGCGCGAACTTCACCGGACAAACGCTGCTTTCGGTCGCGAACCCGTCGAACGTGACGCTCTTCACGGTGCTCGGGAACGGTAACGTTGGTGTCGGCACGTCGAGTCCGACGTTCGGCATAAGCTACAACGCGGCAAGCCGCGTGCTCGGAATCACGGGAGACGGTAGCGCGAGCGCATCCGCAAGCGGCGTCTTAGCGCTCGGGAACAACCGCGCTACGCCGACGAATGGGGACTCGGTCGGTACGATAGACTTCACCTCTACCGGCAACGGCCTGAGCTCGCTCCAGATCGGCTCGCGCATCCGAGGAATCCTGGATGGCGCGGGAGGCAGCAACGGCATCGGCCAGGACCTCGTCTTCTCCACCAAGGCTGATAACGGCGCTCTCGCAGAGCAGCTCCGGGTCACTTCGGGCGATAACGGCAACGGCTCCTTGGAAGTCGCGGGCACGAACACCGGCTCGACGACCATGGGCAGCGTATACGGCATACACGAAGCGAATGTGTTCAACCCGCGCAACACCCCGCAGTTCGTGTTCGGCGAGTACCTCACGCCCACGCTTAACGTATACAGCGGATCAAGCATCTTCAGCTACGTGGGAGAAAATGTGCAGCCCATCCTCGGACCGAGCTTCACGGGCTCGCTTACGAACGTATTGGGGTACGAGGCTGGCGATATCACCAACAATTCGGCCTTCACGCCCCCGAATTTCTACCAGTTCATCGCGCTCGGAAGCGCGAACGGCAACGGCGTGACTTCGGGCGTGATAGATAACCGCGACTACGAGGCTGGCGCATCGACCGCGGGCGCAGGTACGGGCGGAACGGTGAACAACACCTCGTACTTTGCGAACGTACCGACCGGCACGGGCGCGGGTTCGACTAACAACTACGGCCTCAGGATTACAGGGAACGGCGGTTCGGGAGGATCCGGTACCACGAAGAATTACTCTATATACAACGATTCTCTCGCGGCGTCGTACTTTGCTGGTAATGTGGGCATTAGCACCAGCTCGCCGTTCGCGCCGCTCTCGGTAGCAGGCAGCACGTACCTTGGCGGCAACGTTACCGCGACGGGCACCGTCCAGCTGACCGGCATCACGAGCGGCCTCCTCGCCGCAAGCAGCAACGGTACAGTTTCTGCAACTACCTCGCTCAACATCGGGCAGTACCTCAATGGCGCGCTCGGTGTGGCGAACGGCGGCACCGCGTCCACGACGCTCGGCGGCATACTCGCGGGTAACGGTACGAGCGCGGTGAAGTCGGTGCTCATCGGTAGCGGGCTTACTTGGGACGGCACCACGCTCGCTGCTACTGCAGTCGGCGGCGGCACGAACGTGATCGCCACCTCGAGCTCTGAAACCGCCGGCCAGCTCTCATACTGGACCACCACGGCAGGCTACCCAGCGAAACTCGGTTCCGTGGCAACCACGTCCGCAACGCTCGGCCTCGGCCTCTCGGGATCACTCACTACTATCGGCGGCAGCCAAACGCTCTCCATCGCGACCTCTTCGCTCTATGCAGGTACAGTGGGCCAGGTACCGTACTTCAGTGGTACGAACACGATCACGGCGACTTCGTCTCTCTTCATCGGAGCAAACGGAGGTATCGGTATCGGTACGACGACGACCTCCAACTCCCTCTACGTGAATTACGGCAGCGCGCTCAACGTCCCGTCGATCGAGCTTGCCGTCGCCGGAGCGAACGCCCCCGCCGCGCTTAACTTCCTGCGCGCCCGCGGTAATACAAGCACACTCGCTTCGGTGATAAGCGGTGACGCTACCTTTGCTGTCCAGGGCAACGCGTTTGACGGCACTTCATACAAGACCAACTTCACTATCGGCGCCACGGTCGACGGCACTGTCTCGACCGGCATCGTGCCGACCGACATCCTCTTCAAGAATATGAACGCATCGGGTGTTCTCACCCAGAGCATGACCTTGCTCGCAAACGGCAACCTCGGCGTGGGTACCACGAGCCCTGCCGCGAAACTCTCCATCGTCGGCAGCACATACCTCGCTGGCTCGCTCTACGCATCAAGTACGGTGCAGTTCAGCGCCATCACGAGCGGCCTCTTGGCTGCTGATGCAACCGGCAACGTCACTGCGACGAGCTCACTCAACATCGGGCAGTACCTGAATGGTGCGCTTGGAGTGGCGAATGGTGGTACGGGTTCTACCACACTCAGTGGTCTCCTTACGGGCAACGGCACTGGCCAGGTCACCTCGGCGGTCGTTTCTGCACCGCTCGGTTTCAGCGGCAATACGCTCTCGCTCAATACCGACTCCACGCTGCAGGTCTCGGGTAACAACCTCGGCATCAACCTCACGCATGGGAATACCTGGACCGGTCTCCAGCAGTTCAACGGCAATGCATCCTCGACGCAGTTCACATCGACCGGGAATACGTACCTTGCCACTCTGGGCAGTGCGAACGTAGGCATCGGCACCACCTCGCCGGAGACTGAGCTCACCGTCGTACGAAGTACCGGTGCCCGCTCCTGGACATCTACCGTCGGTATGCTCGCGCTTCTTGAGAAGAGCGCTTCTGCTAGCAACAACGTAGGAATGGACTTCGTCAGCGGTTCAGCCGGTACGGACACCATCAACTTCGGTAACACCACCGCTGAGTCTATAGGTAGCATCAAGTACGATACGAGTCTCATGACGCTTTCGTTCACGAACAGTAGCAATCAGGCTCTCACCATCGACCAGTTCGGCAATACCGGTATCGGCACCACGACTCCGCAGGCACCTCTCGACGTGACTCCCGGATCGGTGGGTGCACGCTCGTGGACACCATCCGCCGTCGCGCTGTTCGAGAAGAGCATCACGTCTCCGACGTCGCTCAATATCGACCTCGTATCGGGCGCCACCGGCAGCGATGTCATCAACTTCGGCGATACCGCAGCAGAGGCGCAGGGCAAACTTCAGTATGACAATAGTATAGATGCGCTCTCGCTCTGGAGTAACGGCAATCAGCAGCTCACCATCAATTCGACCGGGAGTGTCGGCATCGGCACTACGACGCCGGACTCGTCCCTTACTGTGACGGGCTCCGGAGGCACCGGGCGTACCTGGGCGACCAACGCAAGCAACGTCGCAGTGTTCGATCGTAGCGGACTCTCACTCAACTCCGCGACCGTCGACATCGTCGGCGGTATTACCGGCTCGGACGTCCTTAACTTCGGAGACAGCGCGTCTGAGAATCAGGGCCGCATCTCGTACTCGAATGCAACCGACCTCATGACCTTTGCCACGGGCGGTACGGCATCGGCGTATCTTACCTCCGGCGGCAACTTCGGCGTCGGCTCGAGCACTCCGACTTCGCTCCTCTCGGTCGAACCTACAGCTTCAGGTAATGCTACTACGCAGCTCTTCGCGGTCGCGTCTTCGACGAATGCAACGATCCTCACTGTGCTCGGTAACGGCAACGTCGGTATCGGTACCTCGACGCCGAACGCCGCACTGCTCACCATCGGAGACGGTACCCAAACGACAGCCCCGTTTGGTATCAACTTCGGCAGCACGAACGTCGACCTCTACAGGAACGGCACGAACTCGCTCAAGACCGACGCAGCGTTTACGGTCGCATCGGATTTCACCGCCGCCGATTACAACGGCACGCTGAGCGGTGCCGGAACGGGCCCGAATATCCGCTTCGCTGACGTGAACCACAGCAACACCTCGGGTGACACCGAAGCCATCGCGCTTGCGAGCGGCGGTTTCAACTCGACATCCGGTTCCGGCACCTTCTCGATGCTCAGCCTCGGCTCGGCCCAGGGCTTCACGAGCGAAACCATCAATCAGACCGGCAGTGCAAACGGCATCACGCGTTGCATCTACATCAACCCCACCGTTACTTCAGCGACCGACTTCCGCGCAATCGAGACCGCCGCATACACGCTCAACCTCGCGCGCTCGGCGACGAACCTCCAGGGGTCGCTCTTCAACGCATACACCGTCGCGTCGACTTCTGCAGCAACCGTGACGAATGCATACACGTCGGTAATCTCCGGCGGGCCTGTCGCTTCTACCAACGTCACTATTTCGACCTCGACGGGTCTCGCGATTCTCGGTGGGGCGGTAAACGGCGGCGGTACGGTGACCAACAGTATCGGCCTCTTGGTTAACGCATCGACGGGAGCGACCAACAACTATGCCGCTGTTCTTACGGGCGGTAACGTCGGTATCGGTACGACCTCGCCGTCTACGGTCCTCTCTGTCGGCGGTAACGTCATCATCGGTGCTTCGGTAGCTGGCGGCACGAACGGCACCCTGACCTACGGCGGTGTTCCGTTCGCTAACACGGTCACCGGTTCAACCGCAGGCTCACCAGGCAGCCTCGTCGGTAGCATCAGCCCGACGTTCACGGGTACGATCGGTGCTGCGAACTTCACCGGTACGGGAACGCTCATCGACCCGACGGTCGAAGGCGGTACGGCAGTCGGTTCGGTCTTGAACCTCATAGGTTCCGCGAACGCAGCACCGACCGCCGGAACCGCGGGCATCATATTCAAGGCCGGCGTGTCGGGCGCTACGGAAACAGGACGCATCGACGGCCTCACTGGATTCTGGGGTATCGGCACAACGACGCCGAAGGTCAAACTCACCATCGGTACCACGACCGGTCCGCAGCTCGCGCTTACCGACAACACCTCGACCACCATGTGGACCTTCCACGCGGGCGGCACAACGCTTTACGTAGCGACATCGACGAACCTCGGTGCTACCTCTACGAACCCCACCCTCACGCTTACGTCTGGTGGAATCGCTGGCAATCTCGGTGTCGCGACGAGCGCTCCGTGGCGTACGTTCGCGGTCAGCGGTACGGCGGCCCTCAACGGCCTCACGAATACCGGCGAAAACAATGCGCTCTGTTACAACTCAACCACCGGTGAAGTCATGACCCATACCGGCTCGGCATGTACGACCACGTCGGACCAGCGCCTCAAGACCGATATCCAGCCGCTTGATAGTTCGGTCGGCCTCGCCGCTATCGATGCGCTCAATCCCGTTTCGTTCGTCTACAAGGATTCCCGCTTTGGTACCGGCGCCCAGCAAGGATTCCTCGCGCAGCAAGTCGCGCAGGTTCTCCCTAATCTCGTCGGCACCTCGACCCCGACCGAGTACACGCCGGACGTGACGTACACGGTGAACTACCAAGGCTTTATCGTTCCGGTCATCAAGGCCATCCAGCAGCTTTCGTCTGGCTACTCGCTCTCGAATCTGAGCTTGACCGCGAGCTCTACTATTGCCAGCTCCTATCTCGGCACTACGGCGTCTGCTATCACGGTTGATGCTCAGGGTAATACGAGCATCGGCAGCACTACGTCGAGCTCCAAGCTCTCGGTCGCTGGAGACGTGCGCGCGGCGTCATTCAGCGCGCCGAATACTGCGACGAGCTACCAGTTCGGCGCAAACACCATTGCCGTGAATCTCCCGAGCGCGGTACTCACGAGCGACGGCGGCGCCGACATCTACAAGCTCGCGACCTACACGCTCGCCGACACGACGAATGTCGCGCAGCGCGTCGACGCGCTCGCCATGCGCATGGATTCCTTGGAAGACCGCATCAAGAAGCTCGAGGACGGCGCAGTCGCCGAGGCGACCACGTCTCCGGTTATGATCGCAAGTTCGACCATCACCGACGCGCTCCAGAACTTCGGCATCTACATCCAGGACGGCATCGCGCAGTTCAACACGCTTGTCGCGAGCCGCTTCGTGGCTGCGGCAGACTCGGCAGGGCAGTCGTCGGCGGGATCGGGCACGGTGAGCGCCGGCCAGACGTACGTGGAAATCGATAACACCTACGCGACGACCACCTCGAAGATCCTGGTCACGATGAATTCGCCGGTCGACGGTAGCTGGTACCTCGAGAAGGGTAAGGGCGCGTTCCGCCTCCACCTCACGAAGGCGCAGCAGGCTGACGTCGACTTCGACTTCTTCATCGTCGAGACCGACGGACAGGTTTCGACGCCGGATGCGGCGACCACGACGCCGAACCAGAATCACTGGGCCGACGTGAATAATCCGAACCAGATACCGCTTCCGCCGCCGGACACGGGTGCGGGTACCGGCACGACGACTGATTCTGGGGGAAGCGCTACGACGACGAGCGGAGGCGACACCGGCACCACTACGGACACCGGTACCGATACCGGTGGCACTGATGCGGGCACTGGCACAACGACCACCGATCAGGGCTCAGGAACCGACAGCGGCGCCGCAAGCACTGGCGACGCGGGTAGCGCAGGAGCGGCTACAGGCGGCAGCGATACCGGCGGCGCGACAGCGGGCGACGCTGGGGGAGCATCCGGAGGTGATGCGGGCGCGGGCGGCGCTGGGGATGGCGGCGGAGTCTAGGCTGCTATACTCATCGTATATACACTTATATAGTGAGAGACTAATCAAAACGGCATGAAACCAGTACGCGTAGCAATCAATGGGTTCGGGCGCATCGGGCGGGCATTCGTGCGCCGCAGCTGGGGCAGGGGCGTGGAAATCGTCGCGGTGAACGACCTCGGCAGCCTTGAGAACCTCGCGTACCTGCTTAAATACGACACGGTATACAAGCGCGCACCGTTTACAGTGGAAGCGAAGGACGGTGCGCTCCGGGTGGGCGGGAAAGAAGTGAAGTTCCTCCAGGAGAAGGACCCTGCGAAGCTCCCGTGGAAGGATCTCGACATCGATGTGGTCATAGAATCGACCGGTTTCTTCACTGATTACGATAAAGCGAAGGCGCACCTCGATGGCGGCGCAAAGCACGTGGTCATCACCGCTCCGGTCAAGAACGATGTCGAAGGCCTCGGCGCTACCGTGCTCATGGGCATCAACGACGACAAAGTGAAGTCGTGCCCGATTACCTCGAACGCATCGTGCACCACCAACTCCGCTTCGCCGGTCATCTCGATACTCGATGCTGCGATCGGTATCGAAAAAGCCATCCTCTCCACCACGCACGCGTACACCGCGTCGCAGGCTATCGTCGACGGCCCGGCGAAGAAGGACCTGAAGGAGGGCAGGGCAGCAGCACAGAACATCGTGCCGACGTCTACCGGTGCGGCTATCGCCGTCACGCAGGTGTACGAGTCGCTCAAGGGTAAGTTCGACGGCATTTCTTTGCGCGTGCCGGTGCCGGCGGGTTCCATCGCAGATGTCACCTTTATCTCTAAGCGCCCGACGACGGTGGAAGAAGTGAACGACATCCTGCGTAATGCTGCGAAGGACCAAAAGTGGGAAGGAATCTTTTCCACTACAGACGAAGAGCTGGTCAGTAGCGACATCGTGGGCGAGCCGTTCGCCTCCATCGCCGACCTCGGCATGACGCGTGTGGTCGACGGCAACCTGGTGAAGGTACTTGCGTGGTACGACAACGAGATGGGGTACACTGAATCCCTCGTGCGCCACGCGCTCAGGGCCGGCGCGCAATAATCCATGAGCGAATTCGTCCCTCGCCCGCGGCTCTACTTCGCAAGCGATCACGCGGGGTTCGCGCTCAAGCAGGCACTCATGGAGTACGCTTCGACGCTCGGCTGCGCGATAGAAGACATGGGGCCGTTCGCGCTCGATCCCGAAGACGATTACCCGGACTTCGTCACGCCGCTTGCCGAGAAGGTAGCGGCAGAAGACGGCGCGCGCGGCGTGGTCATCGGCGCGTCGGGGCAGGGGGAAGCGATGTGCGCTAACCGCGTGAAGGGTGTCCGCGCTGCGGTCTATTACGGAGAACCTGCGCACCCGCAGACGGACGCATCTGGTCACACGCTCGGCATGATCGAGTCGGAGCGCGCGCATAACGATGCGAACGTGCTATCCATAGGCGCGCGGTTCGTGCTCGGGGAGCAGGCACGCGACGCGCTCAAGCTCTTTCTCGATACGCCGTTTTCGGGCGAGGAACGCCACGCGCGCCGCATCAAGAAGTTCTAGCCCCGGACTTGACATATTTTGAATAATAGTGCAGGGTAGCGCCATGCAAAAACATACGTACGTCGTCCTCGCGGTAGCCGCCTCAGCGCTCGTTCTCAGCGCTCCGGGCCTCGTACATGCCGACGCCCCCGAGCCCACGTATAGCGTGCAGGAGACGAGCAACGTCCAGTACGGACCTTTGTCAGACGAGGTACTCGACCTCTATCTGCCGGCGGGTAAGACCGGTGCTTCGACCGCGATCGTATTCATCCACGGCGGCGCCTGGACGAGCGGTTCCAAGACCGAGCACAGCGACATCATCAACTGGCTCGCATCGCGCGGGTACGTGGTGGCGAGCATCAACTACCGTCTTGTGCAGGGAGAGATAGAAGAAGTTCCGCCGAACCCGGACGAGACCAACATCTGGCCGGACCAGATCGTGGACGCCCAGCTCGCGGTGCGGTGGCTGCGCAGCAACGCGACTGCCTACCACGTGAACAAGAATCGCATCTGCGCCATGGGACAGTCGGCGGGCGGGCAGCTCGCACTCATGCTCGGTATGCTCAGCGTGAACTACCCGGGCGACGAATCCGCCGTGCTTGGGAATATTTCTCCGCTCGCCAACTGCGTCGTCGATAACTCCGGCCCCACCGACCTCGACATCATGATCAACGGGCAGATTCCGTATGAGATCGCGGGACTCCTCGACAGCACCGCGAGCTCGAGCCTCGACAGCGCTTCTCCGATCCACTACGTGACGTCGACAACTTCACCCATCGCCATCACCGACGGCGTCAAGGATCCGCACCGCCCGCCCGGCCAGCCGCAGAACCTGATCGACGTCCTTAACGCCGATTCCGTGCCGAACACCCTGATCTCCTATAACGGCGCTCACGTATTCACCGGCCTCACCTGGAAGCAGACCGTGGGAGTGCTCACGAAGGCGCTCCAATTCATCCACGCGCAGTTCTAAGCGCACCGGGGGCCGTTGAGGCGGTATACTAGGGGTACCACACACTATGAGCGTCATCGTTCCGGCCGTGCTGCCGCTCTCCCGCGAAGACCTTGAAACGAAGCTCGGGAGTTTTACAGGGCTCGTCGACGCCGTGCAGATAGATATCGTCGACGGTGCATTCGCATCTCCGGCGTCGTGGCCCTACACCGGCGGCGCGAAAGAGTTCGAAAAATTCGCAGCCTCGGGCGCGAATTTTCCGCACATCGCCGACTTCAAGTTCGAGATAGACCTGATGGCGGGGAATCCGGAGACCGTCATAGGTTCCTGGATCGCGCTCGGCGCGTCCCGCATCACCGTGCACGTGGAGTCGACCACCTACCTGCCGAAGATCGTAAGCGACTTCAATGAGAAGTACGGCCACGAGAAGGGATTTGCGCTCGACCTGATCTCGTTCGGCTTCGCCATCGGCATGCAGACCGATGTCGCGTTCCTCGAACCGTTCATCAAGGATCTCGACTATGTGCAGTTCATGGGCATCGACACCATCGGTAAACAGGGCATGCCGTTCGATCCGCTTGTGGTCGACCGCATCCGCGCGTTCAAGAAGAAGCACCCGGATATGAAGGTGCAAGTGGATGGTGGCGTCACGCTCGAGACCGCGCCTGCGCTTCTCGATGCTGGCGCCGACCGGCTTATCGTGGGGCACGCACTGCGTGATGCGCCGGATGTACGCAAGACCCTCAAAGAATTCAACGAGCTTACCGAAAAGTACGGCCTCTACGAATAAGCGTGCGCTATACTAGTGGGTAATGGCGCTCACTGACAAAGACGTCGCCGCACTCGAAGATAAGGCGGAACAGATTCGCGAGACGATCGTGAAGATGCTCGTCGAGGCTAAGAGCGGTCACACCGCGGGCCCGCTTGATATGGCCGACATCTTCGCCGCGTTCTATTTCCATATCCTAAAGCACGATCCGAAGAATCCCGACTGGGAAGAGCGCGACCGCCTCATTTTGAGTAACGGTCACATCGTGCCGGTGCGCTATGCAGCCATGGCGCACGCCGGATATTTCCCCGTAGAAGAATGCATGACGCTGCGCAAATTCGGCTCGCGCCTCCAGGGCCACCCCGAACGCTTGCGGCTCCCGGGTATGGAGACCACCTCGGGCCCGCTTGGCGAGGGGCTCTCCCAGGGCGCCGGCATGGCATGGGCGCTCCGTGCCGACAAAAAGTCGAATAGGGTGTACGTGCTCATGGGCGACGGCGAGCAGGACGAGGGCAATGTATGGGAAGCAGTCATGTGGATGGGGAAGCAGAAACTCCACAACCTCACCGCCGTCATCGACCGCAACAACATCCAGATAGACGGCATGACGGAAAACGTGATGCCGCTCGAATCGCTGCGCGCGAAATACGAAGCATTCAACTGGCACGTGATAGAAGTGGACGGCCACAATATCCGCGCGTTCGTCGATGCGGTCGAAGAAGCGAAAGCGATCTTTGAAAAGCCGACGGTCATCATCGCGCACACGATCGCGGGCAAGGGCGTACCGGAGATTGAAGGCGACTACCGCTGGCACGGCAATCCTCCGGGCAAGGGCCCGACGGATAAGATCCCGGCCGATAAGCAGGGCGAAGTTTTTCTGAAAGACATCCGCTCCATGAAGGGGAAAGTACCAAACGAATATGCTTAACACCGCTGCAAAACTGGTAGAGAATATTTTTGAGAAGGACATCAAGAAGGCGCCGACGCGCGATGGGTTCGGCACGGGCACGGTGGAAGCGGGGAAGAAAGACCCGAACGTGCTCGTGCTGTGCGCCGACCTCTCTGAATCTACGCGCGCGGAATGGTTCGAGAAAGAATTCCCGGAGCGCTTCATAGAGATGGGCATCGCGGAGCAGAACATGGCGGCGACCGCTGCCGGGCTCGCACTTACTGGCAAAGTGCCGTTCATGGCGAGTTACGCGGCATTCAGTCCGGGCCGCAACTACGAGCAGATCCGCACGACGATCGCGCTCAACCAGACGAATGTAAAAGTCTGCGGCATGCACGCGGGCGTGTCGGTGGGGCCGGATGGCGCGACCCACCAGATGCTCGAAGACATAGGCCTCATGCGCATGCTCCCCAACATGATCGTACTTAACCCTGCTGACGCAGAAGAAGCCAGGAAGGCAGTGGTCGCGGCGGCGGAATACGAAGGGCCGGTCTATATCCGGTTCGGCCGTTCGGAAGTGCCTGTATTCACGACTCCTGAATCGCCATTTGCTATCGGGAAAGCGCTCACGCTCTGGGAAGCAGAAGGCAAGCCGCAGGTAGCTATTTTTGGTACGGGATCCATGAGTTACAACGCGCTCGCCGTCGCGCGCGCGCTCCACGCCGACGGCATCGAGGCAGTCGTCATCCACTCTCCGAGCGTAAAGCCGCTCGACGAAGCGGCGCTGGTCGCAGCAGCGAAGGCAGCGGGTCGCGTGATCACGGTGGAAGAGCACCAGGTCGCGGGCGGGTTCGGCTCCGCAGTCGCAGAACTCCTCGCGAAGAAAGCTCCGGTGCCGATGGAATTCGTCGGTATCCAGGACGAGTTCGGCCAGTCAGGGAACCCGGACGAGCTCATTGAGCACTATGGCCTTTCCCCAGCGCACATCGCGGAAGTCGCGCGCCGGCTTATAGCATGAACTACCGTAGCTTCGCCGATAGGAAGGTGAGCGCGTACATCGCGATACTCCTCATCACCATTATCGGGAGCGTAGCGACGCTCTCCATCCTGCGCGCGATCAAGACGGTTGATTTCGAATACGCCCAAGCCGCCGCGTACGAGTATTAGATAGCTTCTGCTTTGTATTCTGGCGCCTGCGCGAGGTGCTCTTTGATCGTGTCGCTAGTGAGTAGCCCTTCCTGCGCGCCGATTTTCTGCACGACAGACGCCGCGTTCACAGCGCCCCATCGGAGCGCTTCGGAAAGAGGGTTGCCGAGGAGAAGCGCAGACGATGCAGTCGATGCGAATGCGTCACCGGCGCCGGTACGGTCATATGGCTCGAGGTGATCCGGGTACACCGCGATTTTCCACGCGCCTTCATCGGAAAGCGCATATGCTCCGTTCTGTCCGTCTGTGAGGAATGCGATTTTGGGGCCGTGGTCGCGCATCATCTGCATGAGTTTTTTCTCGTCAGCCTCCTCCGTATTCAGGATGCGCTGGTACTCTTCTTTGTTCGCGATGAATACGTTCGTTCGCGCGTATACGCGCGCGAGGCGTTCCATCCCAGCTTTTATCTGGAAGGTCGCCGGTTGGAAGACGAACCATGTTTCTGGGTCGATAGTATCGATAAGCCGGTCGTGAATTTCGAGATTCGCTTCGCCGATGGATGACACGTAGAGAATGCGGGTTTTCGGGAACGGGGATGGCAGTTCGTAGCCGAAATCCGTGTACTTCACGAGGATAGTACGGTCGGGGCCGTACCAGAGTACGTAATTATTCATCGTTTCCTCGCCTTCTTTCACAGAAATGTAGTCCGTCGAAATGCCTTCGCGTTTGAAAACGGCGAGGCAGTCCTCGCCGCCCCGGTCCTTGCCGAGTCCGGTGATGAGCGCGGTCTTGAGGCCAAGCCGCGCGGCCGATACCGCTGCATTTGCGCTATTACCTACGGCTGGTACGACCTTCGCGAACTCGAACGGTATCTTATCCGCGAACCGCATCGATATGGTGCAGTGCTCGTTATCCAGGTCGCAATGCACCTCGGCATCCTTAAGACGGATGAACGTATCAATAACGGTGCCGCCGATCGCAAGAAAATCTATATCCATATGCGGCCAGTATACCGCGATGCTCGCGTGCTACCATACGCACATGATTGATCTTCAGGGGACGGCAGCGGACATGATGAAGGCTGGAAAGGGCCTTCTCGCTGCAGATGAGAGCATCAAATCTGCCGATGAGAAGCGCCTCATCCCGTACGACATCAAGCCGTCGGTCGAGATGCGGCGGAAATTCCGCGATCTTTTCCTCTCTGCGCCCGGGATCGAGGACTATCTCACCGGGGTCATCCTCTACGACGAGACCGCCAAGCAAAAGGGTAACGACGGCACGCCGTTTCCGAAGCTGCTCGCGGAAAAGGGTATTCTGCCCGGCATCAAAGTAGACGAGGGCACCGACCCGCTCGTGGACGGTTCTAAGGAAGTCATAACCAAGGGCCTCATCGGCCTCCCCGAGCGCCTCCAGGCGTATTCGAAGCAGGGGATGAAGTTCACCAAGTGGCGCGCGGTCATCCGCATCGAGGGAGACAAGTTGCCGACCGCGCACGCGCTCGTAGAAAACGCGAAGCGCCTCGCTGCGTACGCGCTCGAAGTGCAGCGCGCAGGCATGGTGCCAATGCTCGAGCCCGAAGTACTCCTCGAGGGTAAGCACAGCCGGACTCGTGCGAAGACCGTCATTACCCAAATTTTGAAAACACTGTTTGCCGCGCTCGAAGATCAGGCCGTCGACATCTCCGGTGTCATCGTGAAGACCTCGATGGCACTCACCGGAAGCGAGGGAGGGAAGAAAGACACGCCAGAGGAAGTCGCGGAAGACACTATCGAAGCGCTTATCAAAGCCGTGCCCAAACAAGTCCCCGGCATCGTGTTCCTTTCGGGCGGTCAGACGCCGGACGAGGCGACCGCGAACCTCGCCGCCATCTGCGCGCGCGCGAAGAGCGCCGGAGCCCCGTGGCCGCTCACCTTTAGCTTCGCCCGCGCGCTCCAGGAAGAAGCGCTCGAAGCTTGGAAGGGGAAGGAAGAGAATGTAGACGCCGCCCGCGCGGTGTTCCTTACGCGCCTCAAGAAGGTGAGCGCAGCCCTCGGAAACTAGTTTTCCCCCATATACAGGTTGCGGTATTGGCCGCAGAGGCTATCGTTACTATATGAGCGACGTCACATTCAACGAACCCCAGTACACCCCTAATAACGGCTCCGGCCGCGGTCCCGAACAGCCCTCAGCCCTCTCCAAACTCATGATCAGTCTTGGGTTTGCGAAGGATGAGGCAGGTGCTCAGCGTGCGCTCGCTATCTCTGCAGGCGTCATCGCGCTCCTGGCGATTGTCGTCTATGTCTGGAGCCACTCGTAAGGCTCGAAAGGGATTCACCCTCATAGAACTCCTGGTGGTCATCGCGATCATCGGGCTCTTGTCATCTGTCATACTCGCTGCACTCGGCACCACCAAGACCAAAGCGCAGAACGCGCGCATCGTCGGCGATATCCGTGCCTACCAGCAAGCGTTCGAGCTGTATTACACGCAGAACGGTTCCTACCCCAATCCTTCCCAATCGGGCTACTGGTGTCTCGGAAGGTACCCGGGCCAAGCTTGCTGGTTGGGTGGCGGTACGAGCGAGGACAGCTTGGGCTCTGCGCCGTATCTGAATGACCAGCTCGCTCCTTATATTCCGGGACCTCCGGCTGGGCAGACGGTGACCTCGGGCAGCAACTCATTTATCGGGTACATCTATAAGTGTAAGACCGTCACTGCCGGGGCGTGTGTCCGTTATGAAATAAACTGGGTTATGAATGGGGAATCGACCCTGGATGCTAATAATGCCTCGCCGCTGTGCATCTCGGCGGTCCAGGGTTTCCACAATGATAATGGCGCCTTCCGTACCGGCATCACCAAGTGCGACGTCTACTACCCCTTCTGATTGAGACTTGCCGAAATAGCCACGGAACGCTATAGTAGCGCCACATGGTAGTAACCCTCGCCGCGACCAAGCGGGAAGAAAAAGGCAAGCGCGTAAGCGCTCTTTTTGAAGCTGGCAATATGCCGGCGGTCGTCTACGGCCCGAAGCAGGTCTCGACCCCGATTACGCTCTCCATCGGCGAGTTTGAGAAGGTCTTCCGCTCTGCCGGCGAGTCTTCCGTTATCGAGCTCACGGGCGTCGAGGCAGCCCCGCTCCAGGTACTCGTCCACGACGTCGATAACGACCCCGTGAGCCACCGCCCGCGCCACGTAGACTTCTACGCTATCGAGAAGGGAGCAAAGGTCGAGGTCGCCGTACCGATTACGTTTATCGGCGAGTCTCCGGCGGTGAAGGCGGGCAACAACCTCGTGAAGGTCATGCACGAACTCGAGATCGAGGCAGCGCCGGCCGACCTCCCGCACGATATCGAAGTCGACATCTCCACCCTCGCCGCCGTCGGCGACCAGATCCACGTGAAGGACATCAAGCTCCCGGCAGGAGTCGCGCTCAACGGCGTCGACGCCGAGGAAGTCGTGGCGCTCATCCAGGAGGTCCAGGAAGAGAAGGAGGAGGCTCCGGCGGCTATCGACATGGACGCTATCGAGGTAGAGCAGAAGGGCAAGGGCGAGGAGGGTGCCGAGGGCGCTCCCGAGGAGGCCAAGGCCGAATAATTTTGCTATACTGGTGCGGATGGTTCGAAGAGCGGTAATTTTCATACTCGCGCTTACGTTTACGGCAGTGCCGCTCGGCTTTGCCCATGCCCAAGCGGTCGCCTGCGATACGCCCGAGCAGAAAGCGCAGTGCCAGGCCCAGTACGACGAACTCCAGAAGGAGATAGCAGCGCAGCAGCAGATCATCACTCAGACCGAAGCGCAGAAGAACACGTACCAGGGCAACGTGACGACGCTCAATGCGCAGATTAAGCAGGCGCAGGCGCAGATAGATGCGAAGAACCTCCAGATCAAGCAGCTCGGCAGCCAGATAAATCAGAAGGCTGCGGTGATTACGCAGCTCCAGAGCCGCATCGATGCAGGCCACGATTCGCTCGCGTCCATGCTGCGCCAGCAGCAGGAGATAGACGACTATGCGCCGGTGGAAGTGGCGCTTTCTTCAGACGACCTCTCCTCATTCTTTGCCGATGTCGACGCGTTTGCGGCGATAGAAGACAACATGCAGTCCTTGTTCAGCGATATCAAGTCGAACAAGGCGCAGACGGAGACCCAGAAGGCGCAGCTCGCGGCAGCGCAGGCATCCACGACCGATGCCAAGTACGACATACAGACTAAACAGACCAAGATCGCGAGCGATAAGACGCAGCAGCAACAGCTCCTTTCCGTCGCAGCTGCGAGCGAGGCTGCGCAGCAGAAAGTGCTCGCCGCGAACCAGGCGAAAGCCGCGCAGATCTACGCGGCGCTCTTCCCGCTGCGCGATGCGGCCGCTATCCAGTTCGGTACCGCGCTCCAGTATGCGCAGGCGTCAGAGAAGTCGACGAATGTCGATCCGGCACTCGTGCTCGCTATTCTCACGCAGGAGTCGAACCTGGGCGCGAACGTGGGGCAGTGCTACGTGACGAACCTCACTACCGGAGACGGCGTCGGCAAGAATACGGGCAATGCATTCCCCGGCGTGATGAGTCCGACGCGCGACGTACCGCCGTTCGTCGCGCTCAGCAAGGCGCTCGGATTCGATCCGACGAAGCAGGTAGTCTCGTGCCCTATCCTCAGCGCGGGTGGGTGGGGAGGCGCGATGGGTCCGGCCCAGTTCATCCCCTCCACGTGGGCGCTCTACGCGAGCCGCATCGCGTCGGTCGACGGCGTCGCCGTCGCCAATCCGTGGAGCCCGAAGGACGCGATCACCGCGATGTCGCTTTTCCTCGAGGACCTCGGCGCGGGCGCGGGCGGATACACCGCCGAGCACACCGCGGCCGCTAAATATTACGCAGGCGCCGGCTGGGCGACCGCCGGGAAAGCGTACGCTGATCAGGTGATGGCAAAAGTGCAGGGCATCCAGACCAACATCGACTTCCTCGCCAACAACTCCTAAGTGTTGTCCCCATACGGGAGAGGCGCACGCCGCGGTCGAGAGGCTGCGGTGCTACGATAACCTTATATGCCTCCGCAAAATCAGCCCACGCCGCCCGGGGACGCCTTTTACAGTCGCGCCGGCGCCGGTCACTCGACCCGTCTTTTTATCATACTTATTATCGCGCTCGTCGTTATTGCAGGGGCAGCTTGGTATCTTCTCGGTCACGGGCATAAAGGACTTTTGGGTAGCACGGTCACATTCGTCGCAGCGCATAGTGCTGCGAGCTACAACGTCTCGGGCCACACGCTCTCGCTATCTGAAAAAAATATTCAGAAGATAGGACCGGTTACCGCAGTGGACGGTACGCAGTACATGGCAGTGCTCGCAACGAGCTCGCTTCCCGCGCGCGAGGCGGGCGAGCCGCCTCCTGTGGTCATCGAGCCGCCTGCGCCCGACTGGATGCTCTACCGCGGCACCACGATGTCGGCCTCGAGCTCGCTTGGCGCTGGTCGGCCGATCGGTACCATGTCCGATAAGACCGTACTCGCGATTACCGAAAAAGGCCTTATCGCGCTTGTACCGGGCGGAAGCGTGACTATCATGCCGGCATCCAAGGACCTCGTCGGTGCGGCAAATGGCGACGGCACAATTATCGCGCTCAAGAACGACACAAGCCGCACTACCGACATATACGCCATTACGCCGCTTTCGTTCCAGGAAACGTATCTAGGAAGCGTCGGGGTCGACCCGCTCGCTATGGCGTTCGGTAACGACGGAACGCTTTACGTGCTCACGGCAAGCAGCAGCGTCTCGGTATACGCAGTATCCGCTACGGCGGCTCCGGTGCTCGCCGCAACAACAACCATTCCTAATAACTGGCCATGAAAACCGCAACCCGCTTTCTCGCACTCTTGATAATCCTCCCGGGCGCGTTCTTGCTGTACTCACATGCAGCGCATGCGTCGTACCAGGTCTACAACTACTCATTTCCTGGCATTGAGTGGGGAGGTAATAACGGGCGGACGCTCAATGACTTCCTCCCGGATAACTACCTGAACGCCCTTGCGGCCGATATCTACTACAATTCGTACTCGGGCGCCGGTTGTACCGGCGGTCAGTGCGGTCTCCCATACGCGTGTACAGGATTGGGAGGCGATTGCGACGGCAATACTCCGTACGGCAATTTTTATGGCCGCATGGACAATGAGCACCAGTTCGGTGATCCGGATAAGAACTACTTCAAGAACGGATACCCAGGCCAGCTCATGGGTTGGAATGATAGCTATGGGGATGCGACCGCGCTCCGTGCGTGCCAGGTCTTTTCCGCCGTCGACAGCGGGGGAACCGTTGACCCAACGCTTACCGAGCATATAACGACCGTCGACGGTAACGGCGACGACGGCAGTTACCGTAACAATATTTCCTTCTACGGCACGGGCTGGGACATCTTCGGCGCGAATCACCACTACAGTAAGCTGAGTGGCGACGATCGCAACTCGGGCAATGCTATCGGGACCATGGTCTGTTATTCAAGCCAGAAGCCAGTTCAGGCGTTTACCATCAATAATGGCAGTACCGCAACGGTGAAGGCAGGACAGACTGTGAACCTGGCATGGTCAGATAATGACTACTATGCGAATGCCCAACAAACCTGCACTGCGTCGACCGATAATACCGATCCGAACGGCGCGTTCGCCGTCCCGACGCCGCCTGCCTCAAAGACTCCGTACGCCACGTGCTATGGAACGCAGACGCCAGACTTGATCGTGGGTAAACAGAGCTCTGCCGATCCGGGTCAGACCTCCACTCTCACGAGCGTGCCAACCGACAGCCAGGGGAATGCTCTGTATGAATACGGATGCGTGGAGACCTATCCGAACTCTTCGGCGGGTTGCCAGGGTCAGACCCATACATGTGCCGAGTGGAGTTACGAAAACGGCAGGCGTACTTGCGATGAATACTACGATACCGCGTGGTGCCCCGTGGCGCCGCCGAAGGGGTCTGTTGCAGTGACCTCAGCGACTCCGGGTACGTATCATTACCACTACAACTGTACGAACCTCGCCGGCGAGACCGATAAGACCGTTACGCTCGTGGTCACAGCAGGCGATACGCTTCCAGACCTTACCGCAAACAACCTCGCGACTGTCCCGGCGCAGCCGGTGGTGAACCAGGCGGCGACCATCTCCGCGACCTTCAGCAACTCGAACGCTACCTCGACCGGTACCGGATTCAGCGACCTCTTCCAGATCGACCCGCCGGAAGACACCGACCATAGCAATCCCACCAATATCGCGACTTCTTCGCCCGTACTTATTGCAGGTGCAAGTAATTCCCGAAGTATCAGCTATACCTTCAACGAGCAGGGGACGTGGTACCTTCGCGCGTGCGCAGATGAGGGTACAAACGGACAGGGAACCATCGCAGAATCCAACGAGACTAACAACTGCACGAACGGTGGAGCGTGGACGGGCATCACCGTGAAGGGCGTCACCGTCACGCTTTCGTGCTCCGTCGATACGACGTTGCCGGTGGACGCGGGCAGCCCGGTGAAGCTCACCGCGCACCCGGGCGGCTTCACCGCTCCGCTTACCTACACCTGGACTACCTCGCCTGGTTCGAGCTGCGGTAATACGAACCCGTGCAACACGACCTACTCGACTGCCGGTGACTACACCCCGAGCGTGAAGGTGACCGACAGCATGAGCAATCAGATGACCGCGACGTGTGCGCCGGATGTCACGGTGCGGCCGATCTGTACCGTCAATCCGCCGAGCGGCACGGTGCCGATAACGGTCACCTGGACTGCTTCCGGGGGCGGCTCCTATGCATGGTACGACGGAGCAGATAACGACCTCAACGACCACACGAGCCAGTACAGCAACACCTTCACCCAGCCTAATAATTACGGCGCGTACGTGGTCTCCGCCGGACAGAAGTCTACGACCTGCGTCACGAACCTCACGAGCTGTAACCAGAATCCGCGCGGCTCCCTCTCGGCGAATCCTACGCGCGTGGCCACCGGCACCGCAAGCACGCTCACGTACTCGAACCTCGCCGGCATCCCGGCAGTCTCCGAGTGCTACATCGTGTCCGTACCATCGAACGGGAACCAGATCGACCTCGGACTTTCGACCGACTCCTGCTCGCTCTCCGGGGGCGCGAAGAGCTCGGGCGCGATCAACACCCAGACCCTCTTCAAGATCGTCTGCGGCAACCAGGACGTGAACGGGGCAACCACTACGGTGGACGTGGCCCCTGATATCAACGAGTTCTAGGCAAAACCAAAACAGCCGGCTCCGCGTTGCGCGGAGCCGGCTGTTTTGCTATAGTCCTGAGGCATGAAGAAGGACATCCACCCGGACACGTACCGCATCGTACTCTTTGAAGACCTCGCCTCGGGCGAGCAGTTTCTCATCGGCTCGACCATCCACACCACGGAGGTCGGTACGGTAGGCGGCAAGGAGTACCCGAAGGTGCTCATCGAAATCTCGTCCAAGTCCCACCCGGCCTACACCGGTGAGGAGCGCAGCCTCGACAAGGGCGGTCGCGTCGAGAAGTTCCGCACCCGCGCTTCGAAGAAGAAATAACGACTCAAAGCGACATACCTGCGCTCGGGAGCGCTCAGGCCGCTAGGCCGATTTCAACTCCCTCTCACAGGTATGTCGCTTTTCGTTTAGCGTAGAATAAATACATGGAATACTCTCCGGACTTCAAGAAGAACCATGCGACCGCGTACCTTGCGGAGGAATACGAGCGTCTCGGCAGGGAAGCGGAAGAGGCGAAGGCGGCAGCAGGGAGCGATGCGGAGCTTCTCGCCATGGCAGATGAGGAAGGCAGGGCGAATGCCGCGCGCCAGGCAGAAATCCTCGGGCAGATAGAAAGCATCTTGCATAAAGAAGAGGAAGAGGCGACAAAACCCAAAGCGCTCGTGATGGAGTTCCGCGCGGGAGCCGGCGGAGACGAAGCGAACATCTTCGCTCGCGAGCTCAAGGAGATGTACGAGAAATACGCAGAGGGAAAGCGCTGGAAGGTCCGCGCGGTCGACGACATGACGCTCGAGATAGGGAACGGCGACGCCTACGACGCGCTCCGCTACGAGACCGGCGTGCATCGCGTGCAGCGTATCCCGCTCACGGAGAAGAACGGCCGCATCCATACTTCCACCGCCTCGATAGCCGTCCTCGCCATCCGCGCGAAGCCGACGATAGAGATCAACCCTGCCGACATCCACATGGAGTTCTCCCGGAGCGGCGGCGCGGGCGGGCAGAACGTGAACAAAGTGGAGACGGCTGTGCGGCTCGTCCACACGCCGACGGGCGTCGACGTGCGGAGCTCGAGCGAGCGCAGCCAGAAGGCGAACCGCGAGAAAGCGATGGAAATCCTCGTCGCCAAATTGGAAGCCGCCCACGAGGAAGCAGAGGCCAAGAAGCACTCGGCGGAGCGCAAGGCGCAGGTAGGTACCGGCGACCGCTCGGAGAAGATCCGCACGTACAACTTCCCCCAGGACCGCGTGACCGACCACCGGCTCAAGGAGTCCTGGCACAACCTGCCCAAGATCATGCAGGGAGCCATCGACCCCATCGTAGAGGCCCTCCAGGCGGCCGCAGCCCAGGGTGGGGTCGGCCCGGCTGAGGACGCCGAGTAAGCAGCTTGCGGGGCTCCCAGCGCTAGGGTATAGTGTCCGCACACATGAAGACCGCAGCTCAGGGCACGACCATTGAGCGCCTCGTACAGACCGGGGCGCATTTCGCACAGGTACGGAGCCGCCGCCACCCGTCCATGAAGCCGTTCGTGGTCGGCGCTAAGGCGCGCTTCGAGATCCTCGACCTTTCTAAGACCGAGGCCCAGCTCGAGGCTGCGAAGGCCGCGCTTTCCGCGCTCGCCAAGGATTCCCGCACGGTGCTCTTCGTAGGCGGCAAGGCAGAAGTAAGCCAGCTCGTCTCTGCAGCAGCAGAGAAGGTGAACCAGCCGTATGTCGCTGGTCGCTGGCTCGGCGGCACCATCTCCAACTTCACGGAGATCAAGAAGCGCATCGACCGCCTTGCAGACCTCCTCCAGAAGCGCGAGTCGGGCGAGCTCACGAAGCTCTACACCAAGCTCGAGCGCGTGAAGATCGACCGCGAGATCGAGCGCCTCGCCGAGCGCCTCAAGGGCATCGAGGACCTCGCAAAGCGCCCGGACGCGCTCCTCATCGTCGACCCGAAGCACGAGGCGCACGCTACGAAGGAAGCGAAGGACGCCGGTATCCCGGTCATCGCTATCATGGGCTCTGACAACAACCTCAAGGACGCGACCTATCCTATCGTGGCGAACGACGCTTCCCACGACGCCGTCTCCTACCTCCTCGACGAGCTCACGGCGGCATTCACCGAGGGCAAGAAGGCGTAAGCCTCCGTTCCGGACCGCCGCGCGACGCGGTATACTTTAGATACTTAATTTTGTTGTATGGATATTTCTACCGATGCAGTGAAAGCACTCCGCGATAAGACCGGCGTTTCCGTGATGCAGTGCAGGAAGGCGCTCGAGGAGGCCAACGGCGACCCAGAGCAGGCGCTCGTCATCCTCCGTAAGCGCTCCGCGGGAGCAGCAGAGAAGAAGGCCGACCGCGAGCTCGGTGCCGGCGCTATCGGCGTCTACACCCACGAGGGCGTCATCGGCGCGATGGTGCTCCTTTCAAGCGAGACCGACTTCGTCGCGAAGAATCCGGAGTTCGCTCAGCTCGCGCGCGAGATCGCGATGCAGGTCGCTGCCACGAACCCCACCTACCTCTCCACCGACGACATCGCTTCTGAAGCCAAGGACGCTGCAGTGAAGGTGTTCGAGAAGGAAGTGGAAGGGAAGCCCGAAGACATGAAGGCCAAGATCCTCGAGGGTAAGATTGCAAGCTACTTCAAGGACCAGGTCCTGCTCGAGCAGCCCTATATCAAGGACGAGGGCAAGACCGTGAAGGACCTCGTGAACGAAGCGACGCAGAAGTTCGGCGAGCGCGTCGAGCTCACCAAGTTCACTCGCTTCTCCGCGCGCGGCTAAGCAATGGGGTACCTCATCTTCCTCGCGGTATCCATCCTCCTCTTTGCGGGCTTCCTCGCGCTCACGGCGTATGAGTCAAGGCGCGGCACGCGCGTACTCGAGCGCGCCCGCGCATCGCTCGATGCGGAAGTCGAGCGCGTATCGTTCATCGCGGCCCACGTGGATCTGCCGGCGTACCTGCGCGACCTCGTGCGCGTGATGGCAGCACGCGCCGCCCACGACATCATCCACGCAGGGCTCGTCATCGTGCGTTTCCTCGAGCGCCTGCTCACCCGCGCGGTGCGTGCGCTCAGGGCCGAGCGCGCAACCCTCATCGAGGCAGAGCGTGCCCGCCAGGCATCGGAATTCGTCGCACAGATAAGCGACTTCACCGCCGAACTGCGCAGCGCCCGCAAGAGCGAAGAAGAGGCGCCCGAAGTATCTCAGGAATAAACGGAGCCGGGGGCGAGATTCGAACTCGCGACCTGCTGTTTACAAAACAGCTGCTCTAACCAACTGAGCCACCCCGGCAAGGGTCTCTTACCCCGTACGGGGTATTTTTCTACTCTACACTACTTCGTTTTCGTACTGGTCGCGGTCGATGTAGCGGTCGACGTCGCGAGCGCGCCCTTGGGGAACTCTGCTTCGAGCGAAGCGAGGTCTGTGAAGCCGTAGTACGGCGTGCCCTGTATCACGAAGGCGGGGAATTTCGGATCCACTTTCGTCACGGAAATGAGGGTCGCGAGCGCGCCCAGGTCGAGGTTGTAGTCGAACGAATACACGCGGAGCGCGGGATATGTCTGGCGCAGGTAGGAGAGCGCCGCACCCGCGCGGTCACAGTCGGTGCAGTTGCCCGTGTTCGAGTAGAAGTAGAGTACGGTCACGGGCTTCGTGCCGCAGGCGCTCGCGAGCTGCTTCGTCACCAAGTAGTCGCGGATCTCGAGCAGGGAGTACTGATCCTTGAGGCGGATCACTTGCGGGTCGGTAGAGCCGAGCTGGTTCTCCGTATACGCGAGGCGCTCGCCGAGGTCGTTGAGTTCCGAGGTGAGCTCGGTGCCTTCATCCGCGGACGTGCACGGCGCGGACTCGAGCAGGGAGAACTGCGTATCGAGCGACAGCGTGTCGATGGAGAGCTGGTCCTCGATCGCGTTCAGTTCCGCCACGCGCTCGCGGTTCAGGTAGTTGATGGCGTATATGACCGTGCCCACGATCACGATGGTGATCGCGAGGGCGATGAGGGCGTTACGCGCGGCAAGCGTCATGAGCGGACTCTACTATAAAGCGCTGCCTATTTCCAGGAGCGGCGCGCGCCGGTGACCACGTCGGCGGTAGCGCGCATGAGCCAGAACGGCGCGATGAATCCGTAGAGGAACGCATACGCGAGCACGCCGCGCGAGAGCGATCCCGGCGTGTGCGAGACCCTTTTCCCGATGGCGATCATCACGAGCGTCGTAAGTATGGTGAACACCGCCATGACGATATAGAAGGAGACCGGGATGTAGAACCAGTCGAACGTCGGCACGCCGAACGTGAACGTGTAGGGGATACCGATGTGGAGGAATATCGAGTGCGCGATGTGGTAGGCAAGGAGCGAGAGAGAGAGTATGAAAAGCACGATGCCGCTGCCGATAGCGCTGATGCCGATCGGGAGCACCATGGTGCCGAGCGTGCCGTATTTCGAGTTGCCGATGAGGTCGCGGTATTCGTTCAGCACGTTGCGCAAAAAGCCGGTGGTCCAGCGGGTGCGCTGCTTCACGAGCTTGAACACGTTCGTCGGCGCCTTGGTGTACACGCGGGCGTGCGGTGCGTTGTCTATCACGAGGCCCGCGCGCTGGATACGCAGCGCCATCTCGAGGTCCTCGGTCTGATGACCCTTGCGGAACCCTCCGAGCACATTCACGACTTCGCGGCGATAGAAGGAGAATGGGCCCGGCGTCACGTAGAGGCCGTTTACCGTCGAGAGCGCGTGGCGCAGCA
>Ga0105238_10001335_pt1 | contig 24766 bp, 21 predicted proteins | sample KBSC34metaG_FD_81526 | JGI IMG/M metagenome (GOLD analysis project Ga0105238, IMG submission 81526) | Corn rhizosphere microbial communities from Kellogg Biological Station, Michigan, USA - KBS C3-4 metaG | ecosystem: Host-associated > Plants > Roots > Rhizosphere > Soil | place: Michigan, USA...
CCAGGGTTTGACGTGTAAACGAGCGCCTGCCAAGGCGCCCATACCGAATCCTGGGATCCACTTCGAATCCAAAGATCAATGCTTGGCGACCTGGATGATTGAACTACCAAGGCTCGATCAATCCTCTGAATACGCTGGCCTCTCTGAGCCCGTTGCTCTGCCGATGATCGCCTTCCGGTTAGATCGTCCGCCCAGGGTTTGATGCCGCTTTCAGGCACAAGTGCACCCAAAGTACGGCCGTTTTGTTGTTGCACGTCACGAAAGTGATTGCGAACGTCTCTGTCTTTCGCCGTCTCCTTGCACTTCATACGGATCGGACTCGTTTGAGTTCGCCGGGATTTGCCTGAAACCCTGCTGTCCGGTGCGTTCTCGCACGCACCAATCGTGAGGACCTTGGTTCATTCGACTCGTTTTCGCGTGACATCGCTTCGTGCGACGTCACGGGACTCGTCCTGCATCGTGTGATGCAGAATCTCGCGCCGCGGTACACCCCGCTCGCGCTACATCTTGTTTGTTTGTGATTCTTTTCCGTTCCGCTCTTCTGTTTGCCTGGAGGTTTATGATGGCTCGTTTGCGTTCTCGTCGAAATGGATTCACTCTGATCGAATTGCTGGTGGTGATCGCGATCATCGCGGTGCTGATCGCATTGCTGCTGCCCGCCGTTCAGCAGGCGCGCGAAGCAGCTCGCCGCACCCAGTGCAAGAACAACCTCAAGCAATTGGGGTTGGCCATTCACAACTATCACGACACTTTCCTGTGTATTCCGTTGGCCGACGTGAATGGCACGGTCAACCCAGTCTCGGCTCACGCTCGTCTGCTGCCGTACTGCGAACAGGTCAACCTGTATAACCAGATCAACTTCAATGTCGGATACGATGATCCCAGCAATTCGGTTCCTCGCTACAAAGAACTGCAAATCTTCCGTTGCCCGTCTGATCCAAATCGATTGCCGGCATCAGTCGGTGGCCGCAACAACTACTACTGGAACGCTGGAACGGTCGTGGTCATGTACGCCTCGGGATCGGTGGGAATGCCCGCGCCGAACGGGATTATCTATCACAACAATCTCTATCGTTTCAGCGATGTGATTGACGGCCTGAGCAACACCGCCGCCAAGTCGGAAAAACTGGTCGGCGATGGCAGCAACGCCATTTCCACACCAAAGGTGGATACCTACGCGCCGGGCACGCACCCCACAACGGCAGACGAAGCAACGGCCGATTGCAATGCGGTCAACACGGCCGATCTGTCGAAACAAGGTTATTCGAACGTGGGTGCTCCGTGGTTACAGCAGTATCACTCGACGAATCAGTACAACCACGTCCTGCCGCCAAACGGGTTGTCCTGCATGTTCCCGCCAGGCCGAATCGCGACCACCGCCAACAGCCAGCACACCGGCGGTGTTCACCTGCTGCTATGTGACGGTTCGGTCAAATTCGTGTCCGAAAACCTGAGCATCCAAACCTGGCGCAGCCTGGGCACGATCAATGGCGGCGAAGTGGTCGGTGACTTCTAATTAATTCACGGCAGTATCAGAAATCGTGTGTCGCGATTTTGGAGCCCCCGACAAAGTCGCGTCTTTCAAACTGAAAACGCGACGGTGCCGCTGAGTCCGATTTGGGGCGGGCTCGGTCTGTTAGAGATGGTTGTGATTGGCCCTGGTGGAGTTTGATTCCACCAGGGCTATTTCTGGTTTTTTGTACTTAGTGGGAATTGGAGCCATGAGTCGGTTTCAAATTGCGCGCCGTGGCGCGCTCTGTGTCATGTTGCTTGGTTTATTGGGTTGTAGTGAGGGAAAAACTTACCCGTTGGATCGGGATCTGGCCCGGTCATCTTTGGAAGACGCGATGCAGGCTTGGATCGATGGGCAGAAACCAGAGGACCTGCAACCCGGAATGTATGTTAGCGATCCGGCGTGGCAGGCCGGCAAGAAGCTTGTCTCGTTCGAGATTCTTGCCGACGAAGACGACGATCCTTCCAATCTTCATCTGCGCGTGAAACGAAAATTCAATCCTGAAGATCGGTCGACTGATCAGACCGTGAAATACATCATTTCCACGTCCCCCGCGATCTCCATCGCCCCGCAACTCTAAAGGTGATTTATGCGATTGAAACAATGGTGGCTGGCAGGTCTCGTTGTGGCCTGTGGTGTCACTGGCATCCATGCTGAAGATATTCTCGCGCCGACACGCCCGGAAATGAAGAAACGCATTGAAGCGCTCAAGGAGCGAACCGCGCGACTCAATTTGCCGGCACCCACCGAGCAAGACATCGCGTCGGGACGACCGCTCGTGAATAACGGTCGGTTGCGAGCTCTCTATCTGCCTCCCTCATGGCAGTCGTTTGTGATTTCTGGCTGGGGCAGCGCCACCCCACGACGCCCGAGCACTCCAGGAACAAACACTCCCGCTCCGACCCTCAATTCACTGCTGAAGGCAATGGAGGCCGATCCTGAGTATGCCTTCAAAACACGGTTGTTCTGGGTGGTTTCCCGCGCCAACGATTGCCGCTACTGCTTGGGGCATCAGGAACTGAAGCTGAAACGAGTCGGCATGACCGACGATCAGATCGCCGCACTCGATTGTCGCTGGGAGAAATTTCCCGCCAACGAACAGGCGGCGCTGAAGGTCACTCGCAAGCTGACCGTGAGCCCTCACCTGATGAATGAACAGGATATCGCGGACCTGAAACAGACTTTTTCTGACCGTGAGATCATCGACATCATTTACACGGTCAGCCGCTATAACGCAGTCAATCGGTGGACAGCGTCAACCGGGATTCCTCAAGACAAGTCGTTCGGTGGCGACCAGCATAGCCCGCTCGACACGCCGACATCGGCCGAATACGCAAGCGTTCCTTCGATAGTGATTCCACTGTGAATGAAACCGCGTCCCGAATGGGAATCGCGAGAACAGGTCGAAAAAGCCCTCAAGGCAACCTCTGGTCGCAACGCGCTTGTTCAACTTCCCGCAGTGGAAGAAGCCCGACGCACTCTGACCACCGTTTGCCCCGGCGTGACACCTCCGGCTTGGTTCCAAGCGATCTCGAACTTGCCTATTGCCCTCGACGCGTGGATTCAACGTCAAGCGTTGGCTCGCGACGGCAAGACGCAGACTGACCTGCGGATTCTGATCGCGTGGATCACCGCCCGCGAAAACCGAGCCTGGTATTCACTGGCTCATGCCCGTGCCCGTTACCTCGCGTCGGGCGGAAATGAATCACTGCTGTATTCGTTTGCCGATCTGGAAAAATCGGCGACACCAGCGAATGCGGAAGTCCTGCGATTCACACGCAAGTTGACATCGGCCCCACACACGATCGTAGACGCTGATGTCGCGAAACTGAAGGAGACATTCGACGACTACGAAGTCGCCGAAATCATTCAACTGATCTGCGATGCAAATGCCTTCGATCGCTTCACCGAAGCGTTGCGATTGCCACTGGAGAATTAGTGGTCTCGGGTGTATGCCCTGGATGAATTCGGTGTGCCACTGGCGTGCGTCCTCGCACGCCAGTGCTGTTTCATCGATGGTCAGACCAGTGAAGGCAAGCGAGGACGCACGCCAGTGGTATTCCTCTGGTAAATGCCACCAGACATGGATTTTGGTTCACCGAACGTCACATGTAGCGTGTATGCGTTCTAAGTCTCACCGTCATCGATGGAGGTAGGTAGCTCTCAACAACATCCAGGAATCTGTGTGTCTTGGGTCTACATCTCCGCGGGCCGAAGGGTCGGCCAGTCCCATAGCCAGGGGCGAAGTTCTTACGTGGGCCCTGGTCGCCAATGCGAGAAAACAAAGGGCGGCCTGAAGGGCAGCCAGTTCAATCGGACACACCCGCGAGCGGGAGACTGTCACGTCACCCGGAAGAAATGATCCCTCCGAGCACCTTACCACCTCACGGGTTCTTCACCGCCTGACAGACCAATTGGTAAAAGTCTGCAATCTGGTACCCTTCACCGGGGGCCAGATCCGATTGTCGAATGACGACCAGATCCAGGCTAGGTACGATCAGGATGTTATTGTCCCACTTGCCCAAAGCGGCATAGGCATCGGTCGGAACCTTAGGCCATCGATTGGTGGAGTTATTCCACCACAAGTACCCGTAAGCCTTGTTCATCTCTTGTGAGGGAGGAATCGATTCTGCCAGCCAGTTGGCCGGAACGATTTGCTTGTCGATCCACTTGCCCTGATGCAGCACCATCAACCCGATGCGTCCCAACGATCGACCCGTCGTGTGACAGCCGGAATACGGTATCGCCAACTCTTCACGGCGTTCCCAGACGAGATCCGTCGCCTCAATCCCGATCGGTCGGAAGACCCGCTCATTCAAAAACTCGTCAATCTGCCGCCCTGTCGCCTTCTGGAACACGGGACTGAGCAACGCCAGTCCCGTGTTGTTGTAGTCCCATTTTTCGCCGGGTGCGAAATCCATCGGCGCTGCATACATCGAGTAATTGAACAGATCGTCTCGCAGATGAACTGTCGGATCGTTGTGAACTCCGGACGTCATACTCAGCAATTGCTTGACGGTCACATTCCGTTTTTTCTCGGGCGTCACATCTGGACGATACTTCCCGACGGTGTCGTCGAGCTTCAACTTGCCATCAGCGATGGCGAGTCCCGTCGCCATGCTCGACAGTGATTTGCTGGTGGAATAGGCTGCGAACTTCGAGTTCCGATCAGCCCCATCGAAATACCATTCGGCGACAATCCGACCATGCCGAACGACCAGCCCCGACTTGCTTTGATGAGTCATCAGCCAAGCCCGAGCCTTATCCAGCCCATCAGCATCCAGACCCTGGCTCGCGGGAGTCACGACCTCCCAATCGTCCTTAGGCCAGGCCGTCTGAGCGGACACCACCTGAGTCAACAACAGGACGGCAACAGCCCACAACCAGATCTGACGCAACATCGGTCGTACCTCACGGGGAAATGTCGATCGAACAATTCGAAGTCTGCCCGAGATCGCAACTGCCACCAAGGGTGGTGCCCAGACGCGTCGCAAGACGGTCCACCACTGGCGGTTCACGCCTGTCGCAAGATGAGAGCAGAATCGGTGGGCTGTCCTCGCTTTGCGATCCTAGCGTATTCGTGCGGAAGGCGACACGTAAGCCGGTTGCATCTTTGGATGGCGTCGAGTTGCCGTACTCGGCTACCTGTGTGCCGAAGGCATTAGAGGCTGCGAGCAACCTTTCTTGGATGCCAAGCCACGCACCGTCAAATACGACTCGATCCTGGTCAGGTCACGTGCCGCTCGTTACTTCGTGACTTTCGTTCCTGCCGGCGACGCGGCAGTCGATGGCGGCGACGCGACGGTTGCGGCCGGCGAAGCTGCACTTGCCGATGACGCTGCAGTTGAAGGCGTTTTGGCTGCCGCAGCCGGAGCTTTCTTCATGAACTTCTTGAGCGGAACCTGATAGTACCTCGCCCCGGCCGTTTGCGGCTTGCCGTCAAACGTCGTGGTCAGGAACCGAATCATCGCGCGGTCGGTAAATTCCTTACCGATCTGGACTTGTCCGGTGAGCTTACCATCCTTGTTCGGTTTCAATTCGATTGCCGAATTCACCAGATATGTGCGGCCGCCATCTTTTCGCAGATCGCTGAAAGCAATCACACTGACTGAATAGATGGGCTTGAGTCTCCCTTGATCGGAGAGTGTGAAGTTGACGTTCAGCTTGTCGACCTTTTCGGCGGTCACCTCGCACTCGTACTTCAATCCCCACTCGTCCTTCGAAGGACCAAGCTCATAGAAATGCGCCCAACAGCGACTCGCCACCAAGACAACGGCAACGACCACCAACACACCCGTCGCCCAGCGCGGAATTCGAAAGCTCATGTCACGTACACCCGGTAAGTGGAATCGTTATCGCCGATTCGAGCGTCGGAAGGTCGGCTTATTAAGCCCGTCGCGCGGAGAATTGAAGCTTTCCATCCGAATTCGGGCAATATCAATTTGATACGGCCGAGAAATGACGTTTTCAGCGGTCAGTTTTGAAACAAGGCCGCGATGGCTGCTGCCGCCATGAAAGTAGAGACGTCGCAAGTTGAGAATGCTTCCGCCATCCGCCGCGCGTCGACCGCCAGCGATGGGCCAGTCGCTACTTATTCTGAGGCGGGATGGCTGTGGGATATTTTTCTCGCTCGGCTTGCCATTTCGCCAGGTTCTCGGGCTGGTTCGTCTTCGTGTAGATCTCGATAAGTTGATCGATCGTCGTTCGCAGCAGAGGTCTTACCGTATTGGGGACCTTGGCCTCCTGCTGTTGAAGCTGATCAACTGCAGCTTGCAACAGGGGTTCGGCAGCGGAGTATTTCATTTGTCCGATCAACGCGGCCCCTAACAGGCCGGTTATTTCAAAACGGATGAGATCCTCGGGAAATCGGCGCTCATAGAAGTTGAGTGTGCTTCTGCCTTCGGCTTCAGCCTCGGCATACTTTTGTTCCGACAAATAGGTCTGAGTCAATCCGTAGTAGCAGGCACCCAGGCTGGGGTGATCCTCGCCCATCGTTTTCTTGATGGCGTCGCGGCCTGCTTCATAATTCGCGGCAGCCTCGGTGTATTTACCTTGCATTCGATACACCTCAGCCAAGAGGGGCAAGACGGTCGCCAGTTCGGTCCCGCCAGCCGCGCGGCCTGCATCGGTGATTTGCGACAAGGCGTGCTCGGCTTCTGGCAACTTCCCTTGTCTCATCAGATTGAGTGCTGCTGTCAACTTCTCCAACCGTCCGAATGCGGTCATCGCTCCCGCCTCCGCATTGCGACCACTTTTGACCGTCGGTGGCAGTTCCGGAGAACTTCCGTTCAGAAGTTTGTGCATCATCTCTCGATTTGCCTGCAAGGCTTCTGTCACGTTCTTTCCTTCGACAATCTCGCGAAGCCTGGCCAGCGTGTCTCGAATGCGTTCTGCTTCGGGGCTGTCGAGGACTCGGCCGAATTGGTCCTGCAAGGATTGAATCATTGCCTGTGCCTGGGACGTCTGACTCTGTGACAAATACAGGTTGATCAACTCAAGGTGCGCTTCGAGATAAGGTTCGCGAACAAGGATCTCGATCTCGCCGCGATCCGCGCGCGTGACGACAGTCCGATAGAGCTGGCACGCGATTTCCAGTTGCTGTTGTGCTTCCCGGAACAGACCACGACCGGTATAGGCCTTTCCGATGGTGTGACGGATCGACGCCTCGATGAGCGGTTTTCCTTCGAATCGCTTCGCAATCTTGGTGACCGCGCGATCAAGAGCCGTTTTCAGTTTTAAATCGGGATCGGGCTTCGTATCACTTCCGTCTCGATCCAACGGATTAGCCTGAGTGATTAGGTCACGTTCGAGAAACAGTTTTACGGACTCAGCGATGTCTGCCTGTCTGCGCGCTTTCTGAGATTCCTCTTCGGCATCCTGTTTCGCCTCCCGTTCACCCTCGGCCATCTCGGCTTCAGCCCTTTGTGCGGCCTCGGCGAGTCGACGCTGTTCCTGGGCTCGAAGCAATCCGATCGACGTGCCAGCGATTCCGGCCAGTAGTGCGAGAATCACCAGGCTCACCGCCACGACGGTCCCTCGATTCCGACGGGCGAACTTGCGAATCTTATAACCGGTACTCGGCGGTCGAGCTTCCACGACGTCATCCGCCAGGTATCGCTGCAAGTCGACCGCCAACCCGTTGGCCGACTCGTAGCGTCTCATTCGGTCCTTTTCCAAGGCCTTCAGCACGACCCAATCGAGTTCGCCTTTCATCAAGCTGGTTAGCCTGGCCGGTTCGGTGCCGCGACTGGCGGCGACACTCGGTAAGGCGTCAGACGTGCTTAATTTGTGGCTCGGTTTGGGGGCATCGACTTCGCGGACGATTCTGAGGACTTCCAGCAGGGCTGCCTTACCGAGCGACTTGCGGTCGACAGGTGTGCTGCCCGTGAGCAATTCGAACAGCAGCACGCCCAGCGAGTAGACATCCGAGCGAGTGTCGATGTCCAGGTTATTGAGATTGGCCTGTTCAGGCGACATGTACTCGGGCGTCCCGACCAACGCCCCGAAAGCAGTCATCAGTGTCTTGTCTGTGAGCGACTGTCCCGCGGCTTTCGCCACGCCAAAGTCGATCACTTTCGGCACGGGTTTGTCGTCGTACATCGCGATCAGGACGTTGCTGGGTTTGATATCCCGGTGGATGATTCCTTTCTGGTGAGCGTGTTGGATGGCATGACAGACCGGAACGAAGAGCTCGAGCCGCTGGCGGGTTGTCAGCCTGTGTTCGTCGCAATACTCGGTAATCGGCATTCCTTTCACGAGTTCCATGACGAAATAGGGGCTGCCGAGATCCGTCGTCCCGGCGTCCAGAACGCGGGCGATGTTCGGGTGATCCATCATCGCCAGCGCTTGCCGTTCTGCTTCAAACCGCGCCAGGACGGCCTTCGAATCCATGCCTTGTTTAATGACCTTGACGGCAACGGCCCGCTTGACGGGTTCGATCTGTTGAGCCATGTAGACGCTACCCATGCCCCCCTCGCCGATCGCTTCGATCAACTTATATTTGCCGCCGAGGATCGAGCCGATTCGAGCGGTGAACTGCTCTCCATCGTCCAATTGGGGTCCACTGTCCGTGATGCAGGTGTTCGTGGCTTCCGGGGGACTTTCCCCGGTCCACGGTGAGGCCTCGTTCGCACACAGCAGGGCATCGACCCGGCCTCGCAGTTCGGCGTTGTCGGCACACTCGCGATCCAGGTAGGAGGCACGTTCCAGGGGATCGGAGAGGTCCGATGCCGCCAGGAAGAGAGATTTCGCTCGCGCAGCGTCGATCGCCATGATGGACCTCTGGAAAAGTGTCTGGTTTGTGATTGATCAACCGGGGCTACTCTTCATGCCCCATCCAGAGAAAAATGTCTCGCGCTTTCTGCATTATTTTTCCAGGGCCTCGCGAATCCAGACGCGCGCGTACTTCCAGTTCCGATAGGCCGCCGCTCGGGAAAGCCCCAGGACATTGGCGGCCTCGTCAATCGAAAGTCCGCCGAACAGGTGCAGATGCGCAATTCGTCCCGCGGTGTCGTCTTCTTCCGCCAGCCGCGTGAGTAGTTCATCCACAGACAGGACGAGATCAGGATCTTCGGCAAGGGAACCGACCTGATCGAGCAGCTCTATCCGCAATCCTTCACCGCCTCGCTTGATCCGCTTCCGGTCCCGCGCATGGTTAACCAGAATTCGCCGCATCGCCTCCGCCGCCGCTCCGAAGAAATGACCCCGACCGTCAAAGTGCGAATTCCCGATCAGCCGGAGGTAAGCCTCATGAACCAGGGCCGTCGCGTTCAGAGTGTGTCCAGGAGCCTCGGCAGCCATCTTCGCCGCAGCGAGCGCCCGCAACTCGTCATAAACCAACGGAAATAGTGCTGCGGCCGCCTGTTGGTTTCCTGTTTGAACGGCTTCGATCAATTGGCTGAGTTCGGACATGCGATTGACTCTACCACGCGTCTCCACAGCAGTCCTGTTCTGATATCGGGAAAATGTCTTCACGCCGAAGTTGGATCGAGATCCAAAGTGAGTGGCGCCGGACGTTCGCTAATCGCCCACGCACCCGCGGTCTTCCTTTCAGAATTGAAAGTCGACACAAAACGCAATAGCATCCCAGCCAGTTGAATTATGGGACGGGTTAATGGTCCGTTGTCAGGAATCATCCAGTTTCTGCTGGACCGGATGAGTCTGTCCCAAAACTTCAACAAACCGCGGCAGCGGTGGGCCTCATTTCTCGTATTCAATTCTGCCAAATCGTCAATTGCCTTTCATCCTGCCCGTTGTGCGCTGTCACACAAGGGGTCGAGGGGTTTCTGATGCCGTTCCCAAACACAAAAAACAGAGCTCGCGGATTTTCATTGATCGAACTGCTGGTCGGGATCGCGATCATCAGTGTGTTGATCGCATTGCTCGTCCCCGCCGTGCAGTACTCGCGCGAGGCCGCGCGGCGCACACAATGTAAAAACAACCTGCGACAAATGGGACTGGCGCTGATGAATTACGAAAGTAATCACGGAGTCCTCCCGCCGTCTCGAATTGACGTCTCGGTCTTTCCCGGCCCGGTGATCTACCAGACAAGTTGGATGACGATGTGCCTGCCCTATCTCGACCAAACCCCTGTTTACAATCGGTATAATTTCCAACGGACGTGGAATGATCCCTCCAACTTGCCGGCGACGAGCACAACATTGACAGTCTTTCTTTGCCCATCCGCTCCGTCGGGCCGCCGAACGCCTGGACCGACTATTTTGAACGAAGGCCAACCGTGGCCCGCAGGAGGTTTGGGGCTTTGTGATTATGGTTCGATGAACGCGATCAGGCCCAGCTTCTATCTCAGCAATGGATTGCCAACGCCTCAACTGGGCCTGGCGACAAACACCGGCAGCCCGCCTTCCGAAACCAAATACGAATGGAACAGCGGCCTCAGGAAGAATGCCGCGACACGGTTGGCCGAGATTACGGACGGCTTGTCGAGCACACTGCTCGCCGTCGAGATTGCCGCGCGGCCCCAACTCTATCTCGCCAACATGAGTCCCGCCGTCTACGGCGACCCGACAGTGAAAGACGGCTGGGGTTGGGCAGATATTCATGGTGGCTGCAGTTTGGACGGCAGCAATGCGGATGGGACAAAAACGGGAAAGGCCCGTTGCAAAATGCCGGACGGCCCCTGCACACTGACCACAAAGCGCACTCCCTTTCCAATCAACAAGATGAATGACAGTGAAATCTACGCCTTCCACGTCGGCGGCTGTCACGTGCTGCTGTGCGATGGTTCCGTCCGGTTCGTCGGCGAGAACATTTCCGCAAAAACGATGGCAGCGCTGACGACGAGAAATGCGGACGACAGCGTCGGCGAGTTTTAGCAGCGGCCCATTCTATAACTTGAGTCGACAACCGCAGTCTCCTTCATTGGGCGGGCCGAAGTTGCTTGCTACAAGCGCGTGCGACGCAAATCAGCACGTCGAACGGGTGCCACGAGCTTCGACCCTTTGGATAAAGTCGTGTCGTCCGAAACTCGTAGGATGGTCGATACGCCCATCCGGGCGCAGTTCCACCATCTAAGGTTACCAGGTCATGCATGGACTCCAATTGCGCTCCCTGCCATTGTGCCAGGAAGCCCCGTGTCGAATTGGCGACCAGTTCGAAACGCGGCTCGAACGAAAAATACGGATCAACGACTCGCTGTTGTCCTCCGACGTGGACATCGCGGGTGTGAAACTCGCGCAACCGGCGACCCGGATCATTCGATGATCTACTTGCGAACGGGGGCGACTCATGAAACTCGACGACCTGGAGGAACCTGTGACGCCGGCTTACCAGGCCGCGTTCGAAATGACCACGGCGTATTGCTCACGGACGCTACTCAACCACTCCGTGCGGCCCTACTTGCGGGCGACTGGGTACGGGTTGGAGCGAGGCATCGCATTTGACGCAGAGTTGCTTTGCGTGTCGGCCCTGCTGCACGCGTTTAGCCGCTGCACGTTACAGGGCACCATCAGGATTCGGTGCGCCAGTCTTCCGACATCGTATTCCGTTCCACAACAGGAACGTAGCGACTCCCGCTATCGGGCACCACATTAAATCGAATAGCCACTTTTTATTAGGCGGTCGGCGCCCAACCTGCTTCTGACACCACTCGGCCACACTCTCAAAATGTGTTGAGGCATTGCCGGTGATCTGCTTCGCACCGCCCTCTCGCAATTCAAGTGCGCCATCAGGCACAACAAAATTCAGCTTCTCATCGACTTCGCTGTTTACCAGTATCTCTGAGAGGATGATGTCGCTGTCCCTGACGATCCTACGACGACCCTCAATCGTACTTGCGTATATGTCGTAATGAGTTTCACGAATCGAACGAGGAAGCCAAATGCCACGATCACACTCAAGGAGGTTGCGGTAGCAGAACACCTGCATGAGCTGGCCCGTATCATCGTCGAACAGTTCACGGCGTAACATCGCAACTCGTGCCATATCGAAAAACAGCCGATCCCGCCCTGGGCACTCAAATACGTGACACTTCACCTGATCGAACTCTTCGACTTCGTCAGCCAACCGGTATTCTTCACTGCGTATCACTTCACTCAAGACATGCGGGTGTCCTTCCGGGCGGTATGGCTTCCATCGTTCGAGCGGCCAGATTCCGGTTGCCACGAAAAACAATGACGCGTTCATTTTCCCCGGAAGTTCCGAAGCCCCCTCGAGCGAGGCAAACAGGCAAGTTCTGTTGACCGAGTTGTATCTCACATACTTGTCCCCGTTGACAAACGCTTCCTGCTGCAACGGATCATCCTGCCAGGCAAAGCGATCGTGGCCGTGAGCGACGAGCTGCCTGAGCCGATCAGGAGACTGTGCGATGGTGACCTGTCGATTGAAATACCCCTTCGGATAATCAGGAGGGTAGTCGGAGTCGACGTAGACAACTGAGATGCTTTTTATTCGATCTTGAGTGTCGGAGACTTGGCGACGAAAGTCGGATTCAGAAAGTGGTCCGGCATCGCCACTCGCCCCGAAAATGGAACCGACAACACCGAAAAGCACGAGATGGCTCATCGCATACATATCATGCACCTTTCCGGCGGAGCATGAAAACCAGTATCCCGACAAACAGTATGCAGTTAAGTCCAACAAGCAGTAGCGTGCTGTTTCCTTTCGAGCTAGCTGGCGGGTGTACACCTTTCGCCTCGTCAATCACTCTTGATAAATCAGCCGCATTTGCCGGTACTCGATATTGCACCCTGCCCGCGGGCAAGCTCTCTGCTTCGGGAATCGTGCGGTCGGCAATGTAGTCTCCAACCTTCTTGTACTCCAGAGTGAAATAGGAATCGTCTTTATCCACAAGCGCCGCAGTATCCAGCGTGTATCCGGTGCGCGCACACGGTACATCAGAAACATAGTTTGCGTTCGTTTCCCAAACAAACCAGTCCACAACAAGGTTTTGAGGCAGCGCAATATCTGTCCCGTCGACAACTTTCCAATTTGATGCCGTCCGACGCAGGATCAACCTGCCTTGTGCATCCCGGGATTGCCAAGTGTCGTAAAGTGCCGGAGGATTCGAGAAGGTGAGTTCATGCGTGATGTTCGTCACCAAATCGCGACAGACGAAATGATTTTCTGTCTCGTCGATAATCTGCGTTTGATTCGCATCTGCCCAATGAGAAAAAGCCAAATACGACCGCTTTCCTATCTGAGCCGGTGTTGATGGATATGCGTAGCCTGAGTGATCCAGGAAGTCTGCCCAGGCAATCACTCGCTCGGGCGAACTGCCGCGTAGCTGTTCCAGCGTGGACACCAACAACAAGCTATTCTTCCCGGATGCGGAAGACACTCCGTCTATCTCCCCTTGATAGTAGCGGCCGTTGCTGATGGCAGACTCTTGCGCGTCTTTGATATGCTCGAGTCTACTGGTTGTCTTTGCGGCCGACTTCGCAACAGAGCCAGGTTGCGGGGTCACGGCAGCCAGGTTCGCCGGAGCTTTTGTCATCACCGTCACGATTCTTTCATTTCCCTGAAACGCGCGGATGTCGGGGTGACGGCATGCGTATCGCACGAACTGCTTAACGGGAAATTCGTCAGGGTGACCTGGATAGTTCATGAGCTGCTTGAGGATCTTATGGTCAACGAGCAATTCCAGGCGGGAATTCCAGGACACCTCGATTTGAGATACCTCCGCTGAAGCTGAAGCGGCCGACCAAAGTCGACGCTGCTCAGCTGCATCCGCCGCTGCGGCATCGCGAATGGAATCACGGCAAAGCAGCGTTAGCAGCATTATCGCAAGTGAATGTTTCATGTTTGTGCCTTATAAACGTTGCTCTTCCTGCATCGACTCGCGAATAAAATGCCCAGCACTAATCCGATCGCGACTGAAACAATTCGATAAACGCGGTGATCGTCTGCGGGCACCAGGCCAATTCCTTTCCAGATCATCCTAAACTCGTCTTCCGTCATCTGAGTGATGATTCCGAGCCCGCCGTGAACAATCCAAACAAGGCCGGACGTTGGCGCAAGTGCTAAAACGAAATGCCCTGGGCGGCCGGTCTGCTCCTCCACGTAGCAGATGCAGTATCTTTGCTTGTGCAATTCTCGCATCGTCAAGTGAACGGCAGACAATGGCATTGCTGACTTCCGAGACGCTTTTTCCAAGTCATTCAGGGTTCCATCGAGCGCCGAGGCGTCGAGAATGCCGTCGGTCGGTCTCCCTTCGATGCAGCATGCGAGGTACAGACAATTCATCCCACTACGCATTTCACTCCGAAGCAATTGGTCGGGCGGCAACATCTGATCTCTCGACAAGCCATGCGGACGTGGCTCACCGCACTGCGCAACCTGTTGCCCAAGCATCAGCAGCGCGAGCGCGCCTGCGAAAAACCTCCACCGCAAAGGCAGGCGTGCTAAGAGGAATAACAACAGGATGACGGATTGGAATGCCGCAACGTAAGCAAGCAACTGTCTTTCAGGCGTGCGTGCAACGATGTAGCCCGTCCACAGATGGAGAAACTGGGCCGTTGTCATTTGCTCGGGAGCGCCCGTCGTTCCGTCAATCAAATGCACGACATCCGCGTCAATTCGGTTTACGACAACCAGATGGCCATACTTTCCGGAACCTCCAAAATGAGCAATAAATGGTGGAGCCAGGGAAGTGAACTGTGAATCATTGACCTTGTAAACCGCCGATGGGATTCCTAACTCATTCACGACCCGGGACGCATCGTGAAGCGATGTTCCTTTCGGGCCGACAGGTGTTTTCTGCGCAACAGCCGCGAAAGAGATATTCGCCGAATGCAACCTGAGATAGACGTAGACGCTGTTGACACCACAAGGGTTAACTATTGTCCAATCAATGCCGGCAACGACGGCCAGCCAGCATGAAAGCATCGTAAGGACATTTAAATGAGGCATAAGTTTGTCATTGATAGAGGCAGCCGGAAGCAAAACTTCCAGCTGCCCGTGCCTGTGTCTCCGGAAGCAGTTTCAAAAACACGATTCGCAGATCCTTCTGGTCGAATTTCCTTTGACAAAATGCGTTGCAAAAAGCATTGCCAAACCACTCCGCGAACGCATCTTAAATCCATTGACCTTCAAAGGCGTTCGTCAATGTTTCAGGCAGCAACAAGTTTCGGGCAGGAGCCGAAAAAGTCGCTAGAATTGTCAGATCGTTATCAATCCGGAACGCACGGATCCAGGATCGTCGCTTTGGAGCCACAAGGGCTGTTGGCTGAGCAGCACCAGTAGTATTGGGAACACTGGTATCCGCTGGGATTATCGGTTGTCCACCGCAAACAACAGCGGTTGCTGCAAGTTGTCTCCCCAGGGCGAGAACAAGCCTCGTTAACCCAATCTTTACAATCTCCCCCGCCAGTGATTTGCTGAGACTCCAGTGTGCCCACTGGCACTCCAATTGAGTTGCCCGCAGTCAGTTCGCATGCCATCACGAGAGCTGCAAAGATGGCGATTCCGGCAATGTACTTACTCATCATGCCTACTCCTCCTCAAGACCAGAGTCAGCGCCCCCGAAGCACACTTTGTGCCGCGTGAGTTAAAGGGCAGAATTGACTCCGGATTTCTCCCGGTGTTACTGCTAGAAGTCGGTGCCGCAACCAAGGTAATGCGAGCGAGATTGCCGAATCCCTCTGGGTCGTTTCCACAAAGCGATCCGGCAGCTCAAATAGCCATTGAGTGAGATGGCTCGTCACAAGGAGGTCAGAGGTTTTGCTGTTGACTGTAAACCCGTCGTGCGCCGCGGAAGCAGTTTTATACCAGTCAGCAGGCCATGTCCCGTCGGACTTCTGTCGAAGGCACGCGAGTCTGGCCTTCGTTGAAATGAATTGACTCAGCGACGCCTGCATCGCTTCCGAAAGGACTTTCTTCCGGCGTCCGGCACGCTCCACAGCCACGATCGCTTCCAGGCGATGTACACCCCCGCATGACGTCAGTCGAAAATCTCGATCAATTAGCTCTCGGGCGAGATCATCAAAACACCATTCTTCTCCCAGGTGATTCTTAAAGGGGCCAGGTGTGTCAAGATAGTAAGCCATCGCAATCGCAGTCCATTCGATCTCTTTTTGCCTGAGATAGAAGCGAGACACCACTTCATTGACCACATCGCGCACCGTCACCTGCCGGTTTCCGACACGAATCGAAGTGGAATCGACAACCTCAAGTTGCGCAAAAGTCGCTAAGACTTGATCGGTGTGAAACTCGGAGGGGCCCGATTCGAAAGGTGAAGAATACTGCACACCTTCGCGCGTCATCCTCATGGGGGGCGAGCCGAATAGCCTGATGCCAAGATCGCTATCGAGCAAGCCCTCTAAGACGGGCCTCCCCTGCGTGATGTCGGACGCGTAGTCAATGCCATGAAACTTGACCACGTGAAGCACTTCGGAAATCAGACATCGACCCGATTCGCTCAATTGAATCAGGTCTGCGAATTGCCGTCGTTCTTCTTCGGTGATGGAGAAACCTCCAACATCGACCGTTACTGAATCCAACGCAATGTCTGGTGTTTTGTCTACATGTTGCTCGAATTGCTCAACAGTACAGGAACTTGCGAATATCGGAACCAGGACTCCCAAGCATGGCAGGAGTCTTCCGAACGGCGTTTGAATAATTGCAAGGAAGGTGTGCAGAAAGTTAGAGCATCGGATTGTGATCATCCAAATAACCTCGCTGGAAATCTCGCTTCAGCGGCCCACCGGCGATTCCAATCAAATATGTTTCACAATGAGACCACCCGACAAAATATGATGCGCTTTGGATCGCGACACCAACTTGATGTGCGTCGAAGCAATTGGATGAAGAATTAGAAAGGACACGAATGAGTGTATCGTAGTCATCCATTTCCGTCTGTCAACTCACAACGGTTGGTGTCTACGTGGCGGCGTCGACCAATTGCGTTCCGTTCTGATCATCGAACAATGTCACTGCCCGATATCGATGCACACGCAGCATACGCCCAAAATCGTATATGACCCACAATGATACTCACCACCATTGTGCGAGCGGTTTTGATTGCGACACATCACTCATGCACGCTGCCCCAATATGGGTTGGAGGTTCGGAGAAGGATGTCACGATCATCCACTCTCTGTCTATGAACTCTCAGAAATCATCTGGCGATAGGAAACCGTTTCCGCGACGGGGCCGGTCGGCCGCGATACCGACGTCCTGCGAGCATCGCAACGATGCGGTCGTCATTTAGCTGAGAGACGGATACCTGCTGATGGTGGGGCGGGGTGCTGACCATTTCACGGGCTGTACAACTGGCGAAATCCTGCCTTGGGTGAAGCTTACAATCGCTACATTCCTCCGGCGTATCCGGCGCACTGTGTCCCCAGCGACCTTCCAAGATGATGCTCTACTCATCTTTGGAATTCGGCTCCTTGCCGATGTGATAAATCAAGATCGACTTTCCAATTCGCTCCGTCGGTTGATGCTGGCTCAACCACGTGTATTGGTTGTCAGGGTTCTCTGCCTCTGCGAGCATGAGTTTGTAGGCGCTGACGGCAATCCAGCCCTCCCTTTGTGAATTTGATTCTAAATGGTGCCAGGTTGGAAGGTCGAACTCCTCGAGTTCGATGACACCAGTACGAACAGAAATCCCAACATCGTCGGCACCAAGACGCTTGAGTGTGGCGACCATCAGTTCCAGGTCTTGCGCCCAATCGATGTCACTGTCCGCAGCAAATCGCTCAGGACGATTGCCCGCACATTCATTAAAATAGGAAAGGTAATCCGGGTAGGTGCACACCGTCGAAACAGTTTGCCAACCCAACAGGGCAATGGTGAGTATCGAGCCAATTCGCGATCGCCCTCCCTCTTTCCACAATCGCGCACACCCGATTCCTGCCACAACGGACAGCAACGGGTAAATGGCCAGAAGCTGCCGAAGCCCATTATTGATGTTGGACAGCATGCCGACATCCAGGATCGCAATCGCTCCGAGAAGCGGGTAAAAACTGGGTTTGATTTTTTTAGAGTTGCCATGGCGTCCGAGCAAAATGAAGATCATTCCTGCAACAGCGAACGACAGGAATGCAATCGGAGTCTTCAGCAGCAGTCGCAACGGATAAAAGAACAGCCAGCCTTCTGACCTCATTCCTCCCCGCACAACGTTGAGATGCCCTTCCTGGTTCCTGGCCTGAACCTGGAGCACACCGTCCACAAACTCCGGCGCCGGTATCGGAATCGATTCCACAAGTGGCCACGTCAACGAGCTCGCGTCACCTTTCGGGCCGAGCACCGCTTCCAGCAGGCGCTGCGAGCGATCACTCAGTGGCTTGAGTGGATGGAACGAGAAATCGTATCCGGCCCAGATCGTGATTCCGCAAAAGAGCGCGACGAGCCCCCACGCTCGTAGGTACTCGGTGAACCGACGTGGACAATTCCAAGAGGCGACGTTTAACGCCAGGAAGAAGATGAACGCGACCCCCAAAAAGCCGATCGCCGAGAACTTTGACAAGACAGCCAGTCCTGTCGCCAGACCCAGGAGCGCACTGTTGGCGGGACTGGAATTCTCCAGCCATGTTTGCAGTGAGAATAACGCCGCGGCAGTGAAGGCTGCACAGGAGATATCCAATGTCGCGATCGACGAGTGCCCCAGTATAGGCGGCAACGCTGTGAACAGGTATGAGGCGGCAATCGAGGCCCATATACCTTGGCATTGATAGGCCCACAGCCCGACAATGAGAGTGGCCATCGTGAACGGCAGCAAATTCCCAAGCCGCGCCAATGCCGCCGTTTTCTGGCGAGGCAATTGAGTGCGGTATAGTTTAGCCCCTTCTTGCCAGAGAGAATCGCCGCCCGTAAACCGAAGGCCATTCGCATACGGCCCCAATGCACTGAGCACCCGAGCCAGCGGGGGATGCAACGTCTCCAGCCTGTAGTGGCCCGTATCAAGCAACTCGATTCCGGCCGCCAGCGTGGGTGGTTCATCAATCGCGGGCGAATAGATTCCGTGGCACGAGATGATCCGTGTCAGGGCGAGAACGTAAATGGCCAACGCAAAGATTACCAGTATCCTGCTTTTGGCCTTGATTCCTGAAACGCCGGCGGAAGCCGAGCTTGAACACGAATTCAATCGCATTTCACTCGTTGGTGACATCCCGCCTCCAAGTCCAGATTTTCACTTTTTTCCGGTAAGCACTCCAACGCAACCGCAATCGCAGGTCGAGCTGAGCTGCACAGTGAGATGGACGATTTGTATTCACCTTAATATGAGCAGCTCCGTTTTGCGACACAGGGCGATCTGGAATTGATCTCAACTTGGATTGAAACGCTGTGGTGCCGACGCTGGTTTGATTTCGCATACTTTGCTGACCGTGATGGGAGGAATCCGACAAAGATCGTCATCTCGTGTCAAACAGCGCAGCCAGTGCACCATCGAGAAACTGGCGAAGCATTTTGGGCTGGTCAGACGAATGAATCGTTCGATGTGAGATTGGAACGGATCGCGAGTTACGCGGTCCCGGCGCTGATTCGCTGTACCAAATGGTTCCGATTAGACTCAAATGCAATCGTGAGAAGTCAATCAGAACCGACTGTCGTAAAAAATGGAATCTGGTGATGAAGCAATTAAAACAAGGCTTGGTTTCCCTGTGCCTCCTAGTTACGTGGCTGGTTGCTTCCGCCGTATCGCAGGAGGATCCTGATCGCGTTGTTCAACCGGGCGTGCCCCAGGGGAAAGTGACTTCCGGGCAGCTTAATGACAGTCAAATTTTTCCAGGAACCAAACGCGATTACAGTGTTTATGTGCCCGCTCAATACAAGGATGATGAACCGGCGGCGCTCATGGTGTTTATGGATGGTGGCGGATACTCGAATACCAAAGGTGGATTTCGAGTGCCAGTTGTGTTTGACAATTTGATCCATCAGAAGAAGATGCCGGTGACGATTGCCGTGTTTGTGAATCCGGGCAACATCGTTGCCACGGCGCCCGGCGCGAAAGATCGCAGCAATCGGTCGTTCGAGTATGACTCGATGGGCGAACGTTACGCGAACTTTCTGATCGACGAGTTCCTGCCGGTCGCGCTGAAGGGGCTGAATGTCAGTAGCGATCCGGCAAAGCGTGCTGTCTGTGGGATTTCGTCGAGTGGCATTTGTGCGCTCACTGTCGCCTGGGAGAAGCCGCAGCAGTTCGGCAAGGTGCTCAGTCATATCGGCAGCTTCACCAATATTCGCGGCGGCTGGGCTTACCCAGGGTTGGTTCGCAAGACGAAGGGCAAACCAAAAGCGATCAAAGTCTATCTGCAGGATGGGCGCGAAGACCTGAACAACCTGCATGGCAATTGGCCGCTGGGGAATCAGGAACTCGCCGCGGCTCTGCAATTCGCGGGGTACACATACAAACTCGAAATGACGGACGGCGGACACAGCGGCAAGTGGGGCGGCGAAGCGCTGCCCCACGCGTTGACGTGGCTGTGGGATGACAACGCCGTGAGCACGAACATCCCGATTGTCGAGACCAAGCCGGCTTGGGAACCGCACCCGGACGCTGTCGCTAAGGATGACGTGCCGAAGGGAACTGTCGAACAGATGCCCGCCTGGGAATCGAAGATTTTCGCCAACACGACGCGCGATTGGTCGGTCTATGTGCCCGCTCAATACAAGGCCGACCAGCCTGCGGCGCTCATGGTGTTTCAGGACGGCGAAGGCCTGAAGAAAACCGGCGGGCGCTTTCGCGTGACAACGGTGTTCGACAACCTTATCGCGCGCGGTGAGATGCCAACGACGATCGCGGTCTTCATCAATCCGGGTATGAAGGGCAAGCAATCGAATCGAAGTCTCGAGTACGATGGCCTGGGCGACCACTACGTCCGCTTCCTGCTGGAAGAGATGATTCCGGAGGTGCGCAAGAAATACTCGATCTCGGACGATCCCAATCTGCATGCGATTGGCGGATCGAGCTCGGGTGCGATCTGTGCCTTCACCGCGGCCTGGGAGCGAACCGATTACTTCCGCAAGGTGTACTCGAACGTTGGCAGCTTCACGAATCTGCGTGGCGGTGACGTCTATCCGTCGCTCATTCGTAAGACCGAACCGAAGCCGATCCGCATCTACATGTCTGATACGAGTGGGGATGTCGACAACGAGTTCGGCAGTTGGCCGTGGGTCAATCAGCAGATGGCGTCGGCCTTGAAGTACATGGGATATGACATCCGCTTCGACTGGGCGGAAGGCTACGCGCATAACAATGATCACGGCGGCAAAACATTCCCGGACGCGATGAAGTGGTTGTGGCGCAAGGACACGTTCACCCCGGTGCTCGATACCAAAGGCGATCTCGGCGGCGATCTGACGCTGCTCAATCTGCTGATCCCCGGTCAGTCGTGGGAAATCGTTGCGCAGGATCTTGGCTTTGCCGATGCCCTGTGCGCAGACAAGGCTGGCAATGTCTACTTCTGCGATATGAAGGCTCCGTCCGTCATCCGCGTCGCGACCGATGGCACTCGTAAGGAGATCTGCAAGGAATCGGTCAGCGGCCTCGAATTCAATCCTGATGGCTCGCTCTTGTACGGCTGTCAGGGGGCGAAAGACCGAGTGATCTCGATCAATCCCAACTCCGGGGAAGTGACGGTTGTCGCTGAAGGAGTGAAGCCGAACGACCTGGCCGTGACGAGCGACGGATTCATCCTGATTACGGAGACGGGAACTCAGCGAGTCACTCGGATCAACCCGAACACCGGCGAAGTCGCTGTCGCCGATACCGGCATCAACAAGCCGAACGGCATCGCGCTGTCACCCGACGGCGGCACTCTGGCCGTATCCGACTATGGCGGGATTTCTACCTGGACGTTCCGAGTGAACGCGGGCGGAGTGTTGGATGCCAAAATGCCGACGATGCCGATGCGTCTGCCGATCGACTCGAACGGCGAGTTCAAATCTCACGAGCCGCCGCCGTACATCCAGAACTCCAAGGGCGATGGCATGGCCGTCGATCGAGTGGGGCGGTTCTACGTGACGAGCGAACTGGGCGTGCAAATCTTCGACCCCACAGGCCGCCCCTGCGGAGTCCTGCCGAAAGTCGACAAAGATCAACCGCTGACAACCTGCATCCTGGGCGGTGGCGATCACAGCACGCTCTATATCGCCCACGGCACGAAGATCTACCGAAGGAATTTGACGGTTGACAAACCCAAGCCGTGAACCCGTCGGTGCTCAAAATACATGAAGGCAGATTGAGCCACAGAGGGCACTGAGATCACCGCTGAAAGAATTAGACCATAACGGTTTTCAGACTTCTTTGCATTTCCTCTGTGCTCTCTGTGGCTCACACGTCTTCTGTCTCAGTCCGTTCTCATAACGCGTCGCAATGCAAGCGCAGCTCGATCGGTCTTCTGCTATTCTGTGATACGATTATTGGGTAATGCTGCCTTGTCGAGCCTTGGGAAAAATCGTCGTGAACCGATGCTTTGTTCGAGTCATGTTGTTTGTCACAACGATGCTGCTGAGATCCGCTTCCTCGTTTGCAGACGACGTGCCGCCTGCTCGACTGGTCGTCCTGGTCTATTTCGACCAGTTCCGCGGAGATTATCTGGAGCGTTGGTCGGCAGAATTCGGAGACGGTGGGTTCAAGCGTATCACCACTGACGGAGCGTGGTTCCAGAACTGCCATTACCCGTACGCGTACACGGTCACGGCGGCTGGCCATGCGTCGGTCGCCACGGGTTGTTCGCCGGCGAACCATGGAGTTGTCGGGAATGACTGGTACGACCGCATGGAGGGAAAGTCTGTCAACTGCGTCGGTTCTGATCGTCATCGGCAAGTTCCCGCTCGCACGCTGGAGGGAGCAGACACTGACGAGAAGCGAGGTGCCCGGGGAGGTGTCTCGCCTGAACGACTGCTCAAACCGACGATTGCCGATGCTCTTAAGGTTGGAACCAATGGCCAGGCCAGGGTTGTGGCGTTATCGCTGAAGAATCGCGGTGCGGCGCTGCCGGGCGGGAAGACGCCCGATGCCTGCTATTGGATGGATAGTGGAACGGGCCTCTTCGTGACATCGGACTACTACCGAGACTCCCTGCACACCTGGGTGTCGGAATTCAACGAGCAGCGGCCGGCCGACAAATGGCGGGGCAAGACGTGGGATCGGCTACGGGCCGATGTCGACTATGTGTCGTTGAGCGGACCGGACGACACGCCCGGTGAAAGCTCAGGAGCGGCGGGTCAGGGCAAGACGTTCCCTCATCCCTTCGAACCAGCGGACTCGACGGTCAAGCCGGCGTATCTGAGTGCGGTTTACGCTTCTCCGTTCGGAAACGAACTACTCCTTGATCTGGCTGAGCAAGCGATCGTGGCCGAGAAGCTGGGCGCGGATGAGGTGCCGGACCTCTTAACGCTCAGCTTCTCATCCAATGATGCTGTCGGTCACGCGTGGGGCCCGGATTCGCAGGAAGTACTCGATGTCACCCTTCGATCTGACCGCATCATGAAGCGTCTGCTGAATACTCTGGATGAGAATGTTGGGCGAGGAAACTATGTGCTGGCGATGACGGCCGATCACGGCGTCTGTCCGCTCCCTGAAGTCACACGTCAACACGGAATGAACGGAGCGCGCGTTGAGCCCGCTACGTTGGCGAAAATCGAAGGGTTCTTCGCGGATAAGTATGGAAAGGATCACAATAAACTCGTTCAGGCCATTTCCGGGCCGTGGATCTACCTCAACGCGGAAGCAATTCAATCCGCCGGGCTGCAGCAAGCCGACGTGGAACGCGCGTTGGCGGCATGGTTGCTCGAACAGGACGGCATCGAAACGGCATTCACCCGCCGATCGCTGACGGCCGCGACTTCCGAGAACGGCAGCATCGAGCAGATGGTCGCATTGTCTTTCTATCCCGCGCGGTGTGGCGACATTTTCGTCGTTCTCAAACCCTATCACCTGGCCTCTGCGGCGACCGGGACAGGTACCACGCACGGCAGTCCGTGGAGCTATGACACGCATGTTCCCCTGGTTGTCTACGGAGCTGGCATTCTACCGGGAATTCGCACGTTCAAAACCACGCCACTCACGATCGCTTCGATTCTGGCGATTGCGGCGGGCGTCAATCCGCCAACCGGTGCGACTGCGCCCATTCCTGAGGGGATCTTCAATTCGAAAAACGAATAACGAGAGGACTCGCTATTTGTTTCGATCTGGTAGTCGTGCTAACGAAACCCGTCGATCCCTGGAATTGAAATCAAGGTGTTCAAGCGATTCGTCGTTTCGGCGTTTGTAGCACCCCGACCAGTGCCTTGAGGGACGTTTGGAGACGTATCCGGGCTCGCTGGATCTGACCGTATGACGGTCGATTCACTGCTGCGGGGGCCCGCATCGCATTGAAATTCGAAGTCGGCCATTGATGCCAGTCAAATAAAAAACGCTCGTTGTCGACCGAATTCTCGCAACAATTCGTGACGCGTTCCGAAGATGGTTGTGCGTGACGCGACTTTCAACCAAAACAGTAAATTAAACAACTTTCCACGGGAGCAATTGATCATGGCTGCGAACATCCTCTTGAAAATTGATGGCGTTACTGGTGAATCCAAGATTGATGGTTATGAAGGACAAATCGATGTGCTGAGCGCCTCAATCGGTGCCTCGAACGCGACGTCGGTTCACTTCGGTGGTGGTGCCGGCACGGCGAAGTGCAATGTGCACGACTTGACGATCACCAAGCGAGTTGACTGTGCCTCGCCCGATTTTTTCCTCAAGACTTGCACCGGGGAACACTACGATACGGCCACCCTGGTGTTTATGAAGGCTGGTGGTGACAACGCCGTGCAAGTTCCTTACCTGCAATACGAACTGAC
>Ga0105238_10001337_pt1 | contig 24747 bp, 21 predicted proteins | sample KBSC34metaG_FD_81526 | JGI IMG/M metagenome (GOLD analysis project Ga0105238, IMG submission 81526) | Corn rhizosphere microbial communities from Kellogg Biological Station, Michigan, USA - KBS C3-4 metaG | ecosystem: Host-associated > Plants > Roots > Rhizosphere > Soil | place: Michigan, USA...
ACCCCAATCTTCCAAACGTTTGGAAGATACCGCGGGTTCCACAGATGCGCGTCACACGACGTCCGACACAGGCGGCTGATGCGCGTCGCATGACGGGAGCAAAATAGGGGCGCCGTTCGCGCGATGTCGGCATCCAAATCTGAGTCTGGTGTGCCACTGGCTATGCCAGTGTCTTCTACCCTAGTCACCGGATATCCCAAACCGCTCAACAACCGTTGGCGGCGTTAGACCACAGCCACAACAAGAGTTAGGCCACAGCCACAACAAGACTGATCCGGTTAACCAGGCACCGATGCCGCTGGATCGTCAGCCTAATTGACTTAGGAATCGGTACATCACCGAAGTGGGGTCAGTTGCGCGCCATCTCGGGTCGCCGTACTTGCAATGACCGGACGACTAACGTCAGCGACGACATTCGCTGGAACCACGGGAGCACTCGCGACGACTGGCGCAATCGGCCCCGCCGGGGCAACGCCAACAGCATTGTCTGCGGCCTTGGCACCGCGTCCGATCATCCCGAACAGAAGTCCGATGATGCCGATCGCGAATCCGGAGAGAATGATTCCGACGCACAAGAACTTATGCATTCCCGGGGACTGCGGCGTCACGAAAAACCAATACCACAGGCCCGCCCAGATCACCATCAGTGTGCCGACTGTGACGTACGCAATGGCGCCTCGGGCGCTGCGTGACGGACTGCGTAACAGTTCAAACATGGTAAATCTCCTCGTTTCGTGAATCGCGGAGTGCTTCGATTGAACCAGTGTCAGCAAACTGAGGGCCAAGCATCCTCAATTTCACTTGCCGCGTCACAAGTACCGATTCAGTGAACGTTAGAGGCAATTCCATCCAATCTTTGATCGTCGCAGGCGCGGTCGAAAGGAACCCAGCATGTGCTGTCGTGACAAGACTGTCGTGCGATGAGCGTCCGGCAATGTCAATTTCTACCGTATTAGCGAAGGCCTTCCACAGCTCGCTTCAAGTGTGACCATCCCGGCAAACTACCTGGCATATCTTCGATCCGAGTCGCCATCAATACTCGGTAGAACCGCCACCCGGTATTTGGTTTACTGTCGGCATGAAGACCACACGTCATGACCTCATCACTGCAGCCCAAATCCTCGTCGGGATCGCCGTCGGGATCGTCGGCTGTACGGGAATCTTCATTTACAGCTTTTCTGCCACGATCATGAACAACAGCAGTCCAGATCGACTGCACAGTGCGAAGCTGGTCCGAATCCAGGGAATCGACATCAACCTGCGTGTGACAGTGGATGGATCACTCGTCTATGTTTCGCCCGACTTTGCTCCGACTCATGCGGACTTCGGTGAGCGAATCGTCTGGGCTGCGGACAGTCATGCGGTCGTCCTCGAAGTCGCCGGTCGTCGCCTGTTCGGTTACGACATTGTCAAAGGCCGGGCTCTTACCGATCCAGAATTGTTTGCAGTGCAATTCCTGTCGTTCGACCAGTTGCAATTTGAAGGACAACTGCCGAGAGAGGCGACTCTGGAGTAGAGAGTATTAGCCAGTCCAATCTTGATCTGGTGTGCCACTGGCTTCGCCAGTGTCCTCGCAACTGTCCAAATACGGACCGCTGAAAAGATTTGCGATTGTGAATCGAGACATCGACCCACTCGAGACCACCGCAGTTAGGCAAGGGATTGTCGCAGGAAGGCAATAACGAGCACCGGCCAAAAGCCCCATTGGATAAACGCTAAGTCAAACTTCGAGGGCTGGAAACGGTGACGCGCCACCAGGACCGCCACGGACAGCCAGAACCCGAGTAGCGCGACACCGACGACGCGAGCCGTGACGCCACCATCGAGGAGCAGAGCCGCAAGGCACCCAATGATGAGCTGCGTGATGAGGGCCGTACGAAAAACACGATCATACGCAGGCGAAATAACTGCACAGGTGTTGCCCATCTTCGACTCCTCACTGCCGAACATCCAAGGAACGTTGCCCGCGATGAACAACGGGCTTTGGATCAACACACCAACACTTTGATCCACTAACGACTGCGGGTCAAGGTGATCGCTTCGTGCGACAAAAAGGATCGAATCTGCATCGGGCGATGTGATCAACTCATCGACTGTTTGCAACACTCGACCACCAACGTTCTGGGCCATCAGCGACTGCCAGTCAAATTGACCGACTTGTTCGGCACTCGCTATGTCCCGCCGTCTGCTTTGGGATCTGGGATGCTCAGATACCAATTCCCTTCACCCGCCTCCAACTCGCTCCAACTTCGAGCTGGCGGACCGATCGCGCCCTCCAGACACTTGCAGACATCTGCGAACTTTCCGCCAGCGAGCGCAATGTCATCTGCGCGATCGGTATCACCGAATCCACCAGCGGCCACCGCCAACAATCCACTCCCGCCGAACGCCGCCGCGACCGTCTCGAACGCCGTACGAAGTGCAACATGGATTCCCTGGTCAGGTCGTTCGATGGCCCCAAACCGTTCGACGCTGGTGAGCCTTACTACGCCGACGTAGACAGAGATCGAGAAACCGCACGGCCCTTCGCCGGTGACAGTACCCTCTTCGCACCAGAACGACCAACCCTCTTCCCCCGCGGAGAACCGGCCGTGGTTGCTGATTGCGTCCATTTCGTCGCTAAGTCCTCCAAGCGCATTTTCCAGTCGTGCCCTGATCGCTTCAGGCAATCTTTCAACGCTATGTGGGAAGAAGCCGTTAGTAACGGTACCCACTATTCGCACCTCCGCTGGCCCAACGCCAAAATTAACTTGCCCGCGATTGACGACGAGCCGCCGTTCAACGCGCCAACACTTTGAGCCGCAAGCGGCTGCGGGTCAAGTTGACTGCCTCGTTCGGCTCCGAGCGAGCGCGGGACAAGTTGACCACCTCGCTCGACAATGATGTTCACTCGGCAGCGGTGATTAACTCTACGGTATGCCCATCCAGATCTCTGATGACGGCCCGACGACCCCATTCTGAATCTGAAGGGTAAACAATGACTTCCGCACCGAGTCGCTCAAGCACCGGCACGATCTCGTCGACGGAATCAACACGAAATCCGATTCGCGTTCCCGTTGTTGGCAAGGAGTTGGGAGTCAATGGATAAAGTTCAAATACGAAACCACTGACGTCGGACGAGTAGTGTTCCGGTCCCGAATCGTGCGAATGGCGGACAAACAGCAACCCCATTTCTTGATAGAACCCGGCGGCACGATCGAGGTCTGCCGAGCGCAGGACGATCAGGTTGAGATGAGGAGGGGGAGCGTACATTTCTTTGCCGAACGTTGAAGGCAACTTGCCCGCGATGAACGACTGGCTGACGAACAACACACCAACACTTTGAACCACCACCGACTGCGGGTCAAGTTGATCAATTTGTTCGGCCTTGGCCTTGCCTCGACCCGAATCGTGCGAAGGGTGAAGTGATGACTACCGCCTTCGTGACCGTGCTTTGTTGCTTGTTCCGCGAGAGACCATCTTTTTGACCCAGGCCACGTTGATGCGGGACAGTGATTCAGGGGCAATCCAGATGACGTTCGAATGGTATTTTCCCATTCGGTCACGGAGTCGAAAGCCGAGAGTATGATCTCTCGGAGCGCGTCCCCCGCCGTAGTTTCCGTGGCTGCCCCAAACGACATCGTAGTCCGGGTATGCGCCTTGGATCACTTGGGTCGCATACTCGATCTCATCGTTCGTAGGTTTTCGATTGGAGTGGCTCCCTTTCAATGCGATTCCTACTAACGAGTCATGGGAGAAGGGAATGGAGACGTGAATCCTACTTGGTGTTCATTGAGCACAGGCTAAGGCATGGGTTTCAAGATTGGCCGATTTTCTTCAGCCTCATCATAGAGTTGCTGAAGTTGACGCTGAGCCGCGGTCTTCTCTTCTTTCGCCATGCGGTCTAGTCCCAGTGCCTGATCCTGCGTACTGGCAGAAGATCGCCATTGCTTTTTCTGAATCCGCTTGCCAAACGTCACGTCGAGCGAGAAGGTGCTGCTCGAAGATTGAGCATCACCCTGATATCGCCCGTCGACGATCCGCAGTTCGCCTTCGACATTTGAATGGCTAAAAATTCTCCTGTTTTCCCACTTGGTAATTTTGACCGCCTTCCCGCTGGGTGCGAAGGCCACCACAGCCAGAGGTCCAGCACGATCCAAGTTCAAAACTCGCACATCTTCCGCCGCTGAATGCCAACGCGTTAATTCTGTCAGTGTGGCTTGATCGACTTCTGTCGTACTGACAACACAGCAAACTCGCGCTATGCCAGCCAGCGCTGGATCAGTCCGGAAAAAGCGGACGTCTCTTAGGCCATGGAACGCACCATTCGATTCGAGGTGGCCGTCGACAAAAACTCTTTTCTCAACAGGATCGTCTGCTTCGTCGCCAGGCAGCGCGAGAACCGAATCTGGTGGTTTAAGGACGTCAAATCTGAAGTCAATGTTATGGGGCCAAGACAGAAAGCCCTTGCTTGCGATTCTGACAGATCCCGTATATCGATCGTCCTTCACCTGCAGATCGCCATGGTCGTCCTTGTCGAAGCTTTGTGACACGATTGTGCCAGCGTTCGCCCGTATTTTGAGTTCAGCGAGTTTGCCTTGTGGGGTAAATGTCATGATGGCGCACGGCAACTGCGGAACGTGTGCTTTTCGCAGCTCTGCGACAACGTCGGGTAGAATCGGTTCACTGCTGGCGACAATACAGGGACGATCAATCCCCTCAAGGCTGGGATCGGTTCGAAACCCGACAGCGTACTTCAGTTCGTAGGTTTGCTTCTTAACAGTCAATTTTCCCACGACGGAATCGGGTTCATCCGCCGTCATGACGGCGGATCCGAGCAGGGCCATTGATAGCGCGAGTGTCGTCCGAAACATTTCGTCGCTCCGAAATGGTTATGATCCGCGGCTTGAGGCACCTGAAGTCTTGTACGAGATCGTCCGAAGGCAATGTAACGTCGGTTGTCTGAACGTCAGCCCGTCATGATCCTGTCGTAGTCGAAGTTTTACGACGGCGGCGAGACTGGGATTGATTCACTCAGGCTTTATTTGATTGTTCTCAGATCCTTGACGTTGGAACAAATCCATGGGCGACAAAACATGATCAATCAGTCGGTATTCGGAATTGTGCTGATTGTTGGCGCCACGAGCGTCAGCTTTGCTGCCGAGTCCAAAGTCAAAGGTTCGATGACGATCGGACGTAAAGTCTATAAGTTCCGCTCGGTGAAGGCATACAGGATCAAATCAGCCGGGAAGGACTCGATTGCCGTCATTGCGAGCGAGAAGCCGTTTGAGATGTTCAGACCATCGATGTGGCCGCCCAAGGAGCCCCGGTGGATTAACCTCAGCGCGATCTCTCGACCAACGGAGGTTGAGCAGATACGAGACGTTGTCTCGCACATTCAGGTCGTGTTTGACGCGACCACTGGCAAGGCAACGTCCTATTACGGTTCCGCTCAGCGGTGGGCGAGTGCAACTGTCTTCCAGAGCAGCGAGGGGTGGGATACTCAGACGATCAGTGTGGGAGACAAGACAGAAGTCATTAAGCAATTCAGTGACGTGTCGGGAAAATGGACAGCCAAGATAGACGATCATCGCATCACTGGATCAGGCCGAAACAATCCGGACGTCGACGACGTCAAAGAGGCGGACCGCTTCAACTTTGAGTTTGACGTCGCTGTTGACGACCTTTTCCTTGAAGAGGAGCAGGATTCGAAGTGCTCGCCAGATGGTGATTCACGCTGAGCTGTTTCCCATGAATCGGTGGAAAGATGTCAGATCTCGCTGAATTCGCCAGACCACACCTTCATCGAAATGTGTCATTCGATGAAAATTGACAGTTCAAAGAGGGCTGCCCGTCAGATCTCCAGATAGTCGTTGATCATGACGGGATTTGAGCGGACCAGCAGGTTCTCGTGTTCTGCGATCCAGCGCCTGTTGCGTGTCAGATCTTTGACCAGCAGCTTCAACCCCTCGCTCTTGATGACTTCGAAGAACGTCGTCCCGTCGTCGGTTTCGTCCCCAGCTGCCTTCCATCTGGTGGTACGGAACAAGCCTCCGCCAGATTTGAAGCTGAAGCTGTTGGAGAGACACTTACCCGTGCGGGCGGCAGCGATCAGATCGGCTCGGTCCGCAACTTGGCCGGCGCCATCGTCGGTATAGCGCGCCGTGCCTTTGCTCAGCATTTTCTCCAGGACCACCACGGAGCGATTGACCACGTCTTGCTGAATCGCGAGCACCGCATCTGTCAGTTCATTGCCGCCGATCGTGCCATTCCTGATCGCGGCATGCAACGAGTCCGGACGATTGAAATTACCGGTGCCCCCCAGATCGAACATCGCGGCCCACAGGCACTTGCCCGGCTCGCCACCGCGACGATTCGCCGCCGGCAGAATCGTCCGCTGGCTGGTCTTCGCCTCGCCCAGTCCCAGCCACAAATCCTTGAGTGAGGTCTTCCAAGCGGCAAGTTGCGAGCCGTCAATATTCCCGCCCGAGGCGGCCCACATCACCGCAAACCACTGAAACCTGTGGGTCAAGGCGCCATGATCGGCCCCAGCGCCGAAATCCAGGGCGACATACATCCCCAGCAACTGAGCGAGAAACGCTTCCGAGGAAAGCAGGCCCGTCATCACGCAGTCTTTCTCGAATCCATATCGCTCTTCGACCGATTTCAGCAGCCAGTGCAACGGCGGAAAGTCGTCGTAGCGGACCAGAATCAGGGTTCGATATTTCACAGAAAATGCGCACAACAAGTCGCTGAGCGCTTTCAACGCCAGATTGACCAGCGCCCTGTCCTGGATGACGCAATGAATTTTCGCATAGTCGTCCGCTTCGGTGGCGGACAGAGTTGGGTTCGCTCGACGGATCTGGCTGACAATTTTGTCGAAGTGCTCTTCGCAGACATCCAGATGCCCGGTGCCACGAGGGTTGCGTGTGAAGTCTGTCCGTTGCGTACAACCGGTCCCCGCATTATCAAAAAGACACATGAATTCAGGCCCTCACTCGTGGAACGGACGGCACGACGTGGCGGGAGTCTACCAATTGCCTTTCTAGAAGCAATCGGTCTTCGACTCGCACGAAGATGATCAACCGTTGAGATCTGCTTGTTCGGACTTGTGAATCGCGGGTGGCCGAAGTCGGCCGTCGTCGGTGTACCGCGGAGTGTTTTTCACAAGAAACGCTTTGGATGAAGTGTCGATCACGATCGTGTCTGCGGCCAGATCGCCAAGGCGCTGGCGGTGCTGCATGAGCACCATGAACACGATGCCGACGGACCAGCATAAAAATCCGGCGGAATCGGCATAGACCAGTAGTTCTCGCAGCAGGCTGCGCGTGTAGCCGGGCGAATTGAGTGTCGTGCGCAGTGTGCGAAGCTTGAAGATCCGTTTACCGGGCGTCAGGCCGGTTCGGCCCTGCTGGATGACCAGGGCGAGCCAGAACAGACTCAGGCAGATGCCAGTGGCGAGCAGGATTCTGAAGAACAGAATCCGTTGCGGGTGTTCCTTCAGATGTGCCATGTTGGCTTCGAGTGCCGTGATTTCGTCGAGGCCGAAGATCGTTCGAAGGAGGATGTAGATCAGTCCTGTCGACATCACCAGGATCATCAGATCAGTCACGCGCGAGACACCTCGTTTGAAGAGCGTTCCGAATGTGTCATCGCTGGGGTTGTGTTTCAGGGCGATGTCACCCAGGCATGCCGAAATCGACGCGATCAATAGCGCCCAGGCGATCATGCCGACGCTCAGCCGATATCCCAGATAGCCGAGATCATGAGAATTGATGTGCTGAAAATGAGTTGGATGAAAGCCGTCCGCGTCGAGAGACAGGGTTTGGGTTCGACCCATCCCGGTGACGGTGGCCAGATAGCTGACACTTCCGTCTGCGCGAAAAGCCTTGATAAATGGGGACGACTGAAATGGGAGATTGATCGAGCAGTACTCTGTCCAACGCCCGTTGATTGGACGCAAGGCTTTTGCGGTCCAGGATCGATCGTCGTGCTGATCCGCAACGATGACGGCGGGTTCGCCATCCACTGCGACCAGGAACATATCGCTCCTTCCAGAAACTGCTTCATCAAGGACATGAGACCAACCGCGTGCGATCCCGATCACGTTTTCTGCGTCCATGGCTGATACAGATGAATCGTCTGCCGACAGCGGCGATACGTCTTCGCCCTTTTGGAGGGGCACCAGATCGATTCCCTGGCGGCAAAGCCAATGTGATCCCACACGCCAGAACAGATGACTCTTCGAACCGACACTCAGAATGTGGATCGAGCCGATATTGGAGCGTCCAGTTAATGTCGGTTGTCGATTGCCACTTTCCGTCATGGCGGACTGTGTTGTGGACGACTCCTGATCATCTGGCTGAGTTGGTTTGCGATCAGGCACCCACACAGTTTGACCGGTTTCCGTTTGCCAGGCTCGAGTGGTATCCAGTAATTGAAATTCGCCCTGAGATCGCCAGTGGCTATCAATCAATTGAAACAGCTCTCGCCTGTATCCGGCCGATTCGATTATCGCAGACAGTCGACCGTCGATGACGTGGACGACGTTCAGCAACCGCAGGCCACCGTTGTAATTGACGTGGGACAGCGGTGGGATTGACTCTCGCTCGACGAGCTGCGAATCGTCCCATTCAAACACGCGAAGATTTCGACTGACAAACCACAGATGATGGGCATCGGAGAAGAGTGCGTACGAGTCTGGCGGTGCGTCGGATGCTGGCGGGATGACGTATTGTTGCGCGGGGGTATCGTCATCGGCTCCAGCGCCTGTCTCAGGGTCGATGCGGAAGACATCGATTGTGGCATGGGATTCGTCGCTCCGTTTCAATTGAGCACGCTGGAACCCGCCCTGGCTTGGATGAAACCTTTCGAGAATTGACCCGACGCGACAATGATCGAGTCCCACGTACCCGATCGTCTGAAAGCGCCCTCGACTGCGATAGAAATCGTACGCTTGTTTTCCCAAAATGGGGATCGCCGGGACAACCGACAGGAACGCCACTGGGATCAATAGCAGTGATGCCAACCGTTGCCGGTTCATATAGATGCGATGTCAGTAGATGGGGAAGATTGGTGTGAGACGAAATGTCTCTGAGAATATACCGCCGGCTGAGTCCCAGATAAAGACTTTGGTCATGCCTCTGAAATCTGGGTGGCCGCGGTTGGCCGTCTTCGGCCTACCGGGTTGGGCTTCCCATAAGAGGTTTGGTGTAGGTTCAGAAGCGCTTTATCGGGTTTCGAACAGGCCCCTGATTCGACTCTAATGAGACCGAAATATTCTTGAAATGTCAGGTCATTCAACCCCAGAGATATGCGGCCTCAATCAAAACTGTCAGGGTCATCACTGCCTCTTGTGGCTTCGCCACCCCGGTAGTCAGAAGACGGCCAACCGGGGCCACCCAGTCACCCAGTGTCATGCCGCCGACAAGTTGCGGTGTTGACGAGTTTTCGATTGGACAGTTCGGTGGCAGTTCGGGTTCACCCCCATCAACATAAGGGCTCGAATGTCGATTAAACGCAGACATTGCGTCTTGGTCGGCAGTCGCTTTAGAATGACGCCGCACTTGCAATCCATTCGTTCCCATCGATCACTGAATGTCGCGGCAAATCCGGTCTTCCAGAACGCAATGTCGTGACGCACTTTCTGTCAGTTCATTTGATGTTCGGTCACTTCTCCGCAAAGTCGCGAAAGGCCTTTGAATGAACCTGACGCGGGCTCCGCAGCGTGTGGCTCAACAATCCGGTCGATCGATGCATCACGCGTTGACGCGGCTGGAAGTGCTGTTGGTGTTGAGTGTCATTTCGTTGAACCTGATTCTGTTTCTGCCGTTCGTCGAGTACGCGCGCGAGTCGGCTCGCAAGAATCAGTGTCGCAGTCAGCTCCAGAAACTGAGCCTCGCCACTCATCTCTATTACGAGGCATACAACCGATTCCCTGCCGGCTTCGATTTAGCGTCGAACGGACCGTATCAGGGGTGGGGATGGAACGTGAAACTGTTGCCGTATCTGGATGCGGGGCCGCTGTATCACTCGATTGAGCCTCATTTTGCCACTGGGTTGGCCGGGTTGCCGCCGGCGGAGGACTCGCTGCTGCGCAGGCCGTCACTGGTGTGTCCATCGGATCCCAAGCCCCTGGCAGTGCCGCACGCCCAAGTGAACACGTCGGTGGTGGACGATGGCGTTGTGGGACCGAACTCGGCCGATTGGTTGGACCGACTGCCTCGCACGAGTTATTTCGGCAGTGCGGCCTACCTGCAGCTTGAGTTCGGCGGGATTCAATACAATTCGGCCGGTATTCCCACCTCGCTGCGGCCGCTGACAAACGCCGGAAGCCTGGGTCATTTTGGAAAATCCAGCGCCCCCGATCGACGCTACTGCGACACCGTCACATTCGGTGGAGTCTTTGGTCAGAACAGTCAGATTGAAATCAAGCAGATCATGGACGGAACTTCGAACACGATCCTGGTGGGTGAGCGTTACGCTCCTGCCGATTCGGACGTGACGGCCGTTGGTCACGGGACGTGGCTGGGTGTGCCGGACTGCACAAGCAGGCAAGGATTGGCGATGGCTCTGGCGGACACGAGCGTACGGATCAACGTTGGTCTGCCGGGACGAGAGCAAGTGACAGGCTTTGGTAGCCTGCATCCCGGCGGTGCTCAATTTGCATTTTGTGACGGTCGGGTTCGCTTCATTTCTCAAAGTATCGATATTGAGTTGTTACGGTCGCTGTCTGTGATCAATGACTGCGAACGATGAAAATCAATTAAACGAATCACAGCCCGCGTCATCGGCACGCCTTAGGGTGCCACGCGCGCTCCAACTAGCACGATTGGCGCCAGGCGATCGATGGGTTCCTTCGCCGTCCACATCATGCCGCGAAAGACCAGAATTCGGTACAGCGGATCGTCGTAGGTCCAGGTGAAATGGCCCGGGACGCAAACGAAGACACGGCCTTTCCCGACTTCACGAGTCCACATCTGAGGTTGTGGCGCATTCTCTTCGAGGCTCGTGGCCAGGATCTTGCCGTGGGCTGCCTTCAGGTCGCCCTTCATGTTCCAATAGCTTTCATCCGGGTTTTCCCATGTTGTGAATCCGGCCGCCAGCGGATGTTCTTGATTCAAGACCCAATCTTTAGCACCGCCCCGGGGTTTCGATCCATCAGTCCATGCCAGACCAAGTCGCGATGCCAATTGAGGCGCATTCGGACCCGCATTCAACGCATAGTGAATGAATACCAGCCCGCCGCCGCGTGCGAGAAACGCATCGATCTGTTCGCCCAACGCGGTGATCTTGGCTGCGTCTCGCTCCAAAAACCACGCCGGATTCCACGAATTGACGGCAATCACGTCGGCCGCTTTCCATTGTTCGGATGTCGGCCAGTCCGTCGCTTCTTCCACCTGGATTCCTTTTGCCTGCCCCAGCAATTTCGTCCATCGCGTTCGCCACAGCGGATAGTCGTGATACCCAGGCTTGTTGTGTGCGGGGTCTTTCTCTGATGCGCACAGGACGATCCGCAGCGGTTTAACGGTTGCGTCGGGCGAAGTGGAAAGAGCTTGACCAAGGACCGCCTTGACCTCATCGATTTTGCGTGGAGGTGGCGCTCCATCGATCATGATCGGCGCCGGTGCGAGCGGCGTGTCCTCGGCTCGAACACCTCCTGCGAAGGCGAGACACCCGAGGGCGATCGTCGCAACGGACCTGCAGATTTGTCGGCGAACTGTCACGAATGGGTTCCTCGTACAAGATCACTCGATGTCATACGAATCAGGCAATCGGAGAAAACGCATTGCACTCGTTCAGCATCGCCGTTTCAAGCAGACACCTGCAACGATTGGCTGTCGCTCTCCGTGAACATCGAACTCGTTCATTGTTTTTGAAAGGCGGGACTCTTTGGATTTGCACTGAATTCGAGCAACGCCATCAAATCCAGAATCTCTTCCAGGGACAGTACGTCTAATAATCCTTCCGGCATGGGTGACAGGTTCGATCGCGACAACTCGTCAATTTCTGTTCGACGAATTTCCTTGATGTCCTGTGGTGCCGGTGGCAATGGACGCACTCGCACAACGGTCTCATCCTGATTGACCAGCATGCCGTGATACTGCAGTCCGTCCGTCGTAATCACATCGATCGGCTTGAATTCTTCGGCGACAATTCGGGATGGTTCGAGTAACTCTTGCAGCAGTCGCGTGCGCGGTTGCGCCTGTGAGGCCAATCGTTTGGCAACGTCACTCAGATTGGGACCCATGTCCCCGCCAAGACCACCCAATCGATGGCAGTTGATGCACCCTGCCTGCCGAAAGACGGCCCAGCCGCGTTCCAGCGATCGATCAGAATCAACTCGACCCACTTCCGGCATGACGTCAGAAACAGACCATTTCTTCACGTGTGTCCTGGGCAAATTCAGACTCGCGAAAACGGTTTGGCGCTCACGCGCTAACGTCGCCCGCCGCATTCGTTGGACCTTTGCCGCATCCGATTCGTGAAACTCAATCCAGTTAATGGAGATGGGATCTCGTGCCACCAGGCACAGCGATTCGATCCGACCAACGTTTGCAGCCAGGGAACCGGTCTGTTCGGTAAATGCCTTCGTCGCAGAGAAATCGAAACGGCCGAGAATCGTTCCCCGGGGTCCATTCGATCGAACGTCCAGTGCTCCATCGCTGGAGGCGTGAGCACGGACAGTCATCCGGTCAATGCCTGTCAGATCGATTCGACCGAAATCCACGAGACCGTTCGCCTTCAATTGAACGATCAATCGCTCGCCTTTTTCCAATTCGTCGACCACGACTCCGCCCGTGATTCCTGAACCAAACGCGGCTCGCTGTCGTCGAGAATGCAACGTCACCGATTCTTCGACGGTGATCGGCGGTCGCCCATCCGCGCCGTTATCGGTCATCGTCGCGGTGATGACGAAGTGGCGCGACAGATCATCGGCCGACTTGGGTAAGGGAGGTGGCATCACGACACCGTCATCGCCTTCCACGAAATGGGACGCGGCATCTCCCGAGGCCAGTACCCAATCGATGGCCATCCGCGCTTGTTCCAGTTTCAGTTGAGATTGAGGCGGCATCTGGTGCTTTCCCCAAACGCCGGTTCCGCCGGTCAGCACTTTCCTGGCCAGCCGCTCGCGAGCTTCGGGGTCCGATTTGTATTTGAACGCGACGGCCGCATAGGGCGGACCTGCGGACCCGACGGTCGCGGAATGACAACCAAAACAGTTCGACTTACGCATCAATGCCAGGCCCGGATTGTCTTCGGCCTCAGGTCTGGTTCTGACACGAAGTTCGGTCCGGGCGATCACGCGCGCGGGCGCGATGCGACCGTTCGTCGTGCTTCCCTCTTCAAAATCGTCAACGAGGACTTGATAGCAAATGGGTTCGTCCCAATCGAAAAATGATCCGTCCAGCGGAGACGTGATCTGTAACGCGGGCGGAGCATTTCCAATTTCAAGTTGCTGCTCTGCCGTCCCGGTCGCACCGTGGGTATCGCGCACCGACAGGCGAACTTGATAGGTCCCCGGCTGGTCGAACTGCACCGTCGCTCGGGGGCCTCGGGCGCGTGGAGTTGATTCGCCAGCGACGCGCCATTCGTATTCGAGAGCGTCGCTGTCGCGGTCGAGTGACTTCGATCCGTCCAGATTGACCTTCAATGGTTGCCGCCCCGCCACCGGATTCGCCTCGATTCTGGCGATCGGGTCGCGGTTTCCGCGACGGTAAGAGACTCGGACGATTTGTGAGTCGGTATTCCCGTTCCACTTGTCGCCGAATTCGATGATGTAAACCATGCCATCGGGGCCGATTTTGAGATCAATCGGACGGCGAAATGTCAGAAGAGGCGCAAAGGGTTCAAGCGACTTGAAACCACCGCTCTGATCCAGGCGAATCAGCTTGATCCACGATCGCATCCAGTCGAAAGCGAGCAACGCACCGTCGTACTCCAGGGGCAGTTTGCGGATCGAATCGAATCCGGGCTGATCGTAGTAGACGGGCCCCGCCATCGCGGATCGACCGCCGCTGCCCATGTCGGGAAAGTGTGTCGTTTCGCTGGTGGGGTACCAGACCAAAGCGCCGACGGCCGGTGGCAGTTCCTTCAGGCCGGTATTGTTTCGAGACTCGTTGATCGGAGCGTGCGCATCAAACAGCTTTCCCACCTGCCGCGTCTGGAAATCGAAGTGACGGAACGCCTCGTTCGGCCCGGTGAACATCGGCCAGCCAAAATTTCCCGCACGGCGGGCTTGATTGAATTCATCGTAGCCTTCCGGCCCCAGCTTGAATTCGGGGTTCACATTCGGTCCGACATCTCCCCAGTACAGCCAACCGTTCTGCGCATCGACAGACAGTCGAAAGGCATTTCGAATTCCCATGCAATAGATTTCCGGGCGTCCCTGTTTCCCATCCGGAAACAAGTTCCCTGGCGGAATCTCGTACGTCCCACCAGGCCGTGGGAGGATGCGAAGGATTTTGCCGCGGAGGCTTTGTGAATTCGCACTCGTCCGTAGCGCATCGCATTTTTCCTGCCCAGGTCGTTGGTCAATCGGCACTTCCGGAATCGGATACGAGTTATCGCCTGTCCCGATATACAGGCACCCATCGGGCCCGCGCGCCAGCCCGCCACCCTGATGATTGCAACCGACTCCCTGATCGATCGTGTATTCGAACAGTTTGACTTCGGAATCCGTCTGCAGCAGACCATCACGAATCGTGAAGCGCGCCAGCCGCATCAGATCAGGATGGTCTTTCGGGCAAAAGAACAGGTAGATCTGCCCCGACTGATCGAAATCCTGTGCGGCAGACAACCCGAGCAATCCGACCTCGCAATACAACTCGACAGGAACCTGACCGATCGTCGTCACCCGACCATTGACCGGCGAGTACAACTTCACGGCGCCTGCCCGTTCGATAAACAGCACCCGCCCGTCGCTCAACACTTCCAGTTGCATCGGATCGTTACAGGCCGCGACGACGATCTCTTTTTCGAATCGCTCGGGATCAATCACCTCGGCAACCGCGGCAACCGCGGCAAGCGGCAGCAACAGGATCACGACGACGCACACGAGCCACATCCGAGCACACTCGGTTCTCAGTCGCGGTGTTGCTTTGACACAGTCGATCAACAACATGCTGGTTGACACGTCAGGGATTGAGTTGACTTCGATTCGGGGTGGATGACAGTCTCCACGAAAGCAAACGCCGCGCCGCCATTCGCTCGCTGGCATGCCCCGTTTCCCGGCACGCTCTTTTAAGGGACGCTGGTGACGATTTTCGCTCGACTCGGCTCGCATCCTCAAAAGTAGAAATCAGGAACTGTAACCAAGAGTGTTACCACGGTAACGCGCCGTGAAACGCACGGAAACAGTCGACGCTGAGCAGATAGGACGCGAACGAGCAACTCAGCAAGGATTGTTGGGCAGGTCCTTCGCCTCGAATCTTTCAATAATCGATGTTTTTCACGTCACCTTCTTTTTAAAGAGCATCCCTGATGCCTGGGAATGCTTTCAAGTATCCAAACGGAATGATCAGATCGGTCGGAGAATTAAAGAGATAGAAACTCTCTCCATTCCGCATCAGGCTTAAAGGCGAATCAGGGCGGTCACTGATCAGTAACGCAGCGCAATAAAACAGCCGCTCGATCAGCTCTTCAATATCGCAATCCTGGTCCACTGTCCCGTAAATGCACCAATTCACATCAAGTCCAAATTCGCCATATTCATCGCGCATCACGTCGCGACGCGATGAGTCTAGTTTTAGGGATACCGCGTCTCTGAGGCCTTCAATCTGTACCACCTCATCCTACCAACTCAAAACCATCCACTTTGCACAGTTGACCAAGTACATCCGATATCTCATCACATTTGAGAAACAGAAAATATTCTGTCGACATACATCTTCTCTATAACGGCACTCGGAGCACTATCGGTTTGGCAGAACATGGTACAGGACGAGTCGGCCAATTCGTCGCCAGTCATTCTCCGTGATCCCGAATAATCTGGTAAACGTCATTCATCGGTATTGGATCGGGTTCAAAACGACCACGCACTTCTTCGAATTGGTCCTTCGTCAACGGACCCTGAACACTCCGATCCGCACAGACGATCAAGCAATAGTTGGTTATCGCGTGATCTGGTGACGAATAGCTATCGTGAGAATTTCCAGGTGAACGCCTGACGGAACCATGAACAATGCCCCCGCTGCGGGTGCCTGTCCCCGTTTTTTCAGCACTGCTAGGGCCCTGTTGAGTCGTTCCTCTTCAGGACATCGGCCACTCGCCCCGACTCATCCGACACCAACGCCACATATTCCTTGGTCGTAACGAACGAATCTGTGTGCTGCTTTTGTCTGTCACAGCAATTCGTTGGCAGCGTTTTTAATTTGTTGATCAAACTTGTGACATCTTGATACGGTCACCACAAAGGAAGCTGAAAGGATGATGATCGCCAGGCCAGATTCGATGGCGGCTACTGGTTGAATCGCCTGTTGACTTCGATCGAGCAGCGGGATCGACCCCGTCAGCGGCAGAAAAAAATTGACACATTCGAACGCGCGTCCACGCGGGATACGCCAACGAACCATCGCGAAGATGTATCCGGTTGTTCCTGTTGCAGCCCAAATGCTCAGCAAGATCGGGAGCACAGTCTTTCCGAGATCCCACGTCACGGGCTTCGCCTGAAGAAACGTTTCCAGCAACGAACCTGCGATCATGCCGGCAACCGCAAAAAGAGCGATGTGCCACACCAGGCCACTGATCTCAAACCAGATTCGGTCGCGGAACCCGCTTCGCGGCCCCAGCCGTTTGAGTTTGCGGAACGACGCAAACATCGTCTGCCAGATGATACTGTATGTGATGACTGTCCAAGCCAAGCAGTTAGCAAGCCCGAATGGATGGGGCCACAGGGCAAACGGTGGTCGGAAGACTGTGTAGCTGGCCCAAAGTGGGATCAGAAACATCGAGGGCATCCATGCTGGCGCGTTTGAAAAACGGCGCACGAACGATCGACGGAAGTCTGAACCGAACGGCAGCACGCGTTCGATCAGATCGCCAGCAAAGTTGATCCACCGTTTCATCATGATGATCCTGGTGAAATCGGTCAGGCTTTCCCAGGGGGGCTCGATCGGTGACAATTGTCGCCGGATCGCCAGAACTTACCCGAGTCACATCATGGTCGAATTCCTGCGCGGATGGAAACGGAAAGTTGGCGTGATGACATTGATCGCCGCGTGCGCCGCGATGATTTGCTGGGTGAGGAGCACATTCACCGACGACACGCTGGTCGTACTGGTCGGTGAAACGTGGATCTTCAACCTCAATTCAAACCAGCATGGCTTTGGGGTCGTGGCAGCCGCGTACGGTACCGATCAGTCGTCCGTGAAATTCCATTGGCTGTCGCGTCCAATCGATCCTGCAGAATCCGATCCCATGTCAAATATGTCGCTGCCTGTGCGGCTGGAGTTCCCCGGCTTTCACTTCGGATACACACCGGGCCAGCAGGCTTATGGGATTTGTCTTGTTTCTTACTACTATGCAATCATTCCACTCACTGCTCTCTCGACATGGTTGCTACTGAGTGGGCCATCCCGTTCTTCAACACGCAGTCAGGACGCGCCATGCAGTACAGGTATGTGATCGTTGAGATGGCATCGGGCGGCAGTTGGCTGCTGTTCGGTGATCCGTCTCGGTCAAAGACGACCAGAATGAGGGCGGACGAGATGACGGTGCTGGTTGATCTGCTTGCCGACGGTTGGACTCCTGTCCGCGAGACTGCGACCGGAACTTCCAAAGGCGGGGCGTTTCAGGCACAACAATCGACCTGCCTTGTCTTGCTTTCAAAAGACGACTAGTGCGTGTCGCATGGACGTGTCGCGTTGAAACATGAGTTAGACGCCATGGATTTACGCTCGCGAGATGCCACACTTAACATCGATGCGTTCTTGACGGCTGGTTGATCAACGTGCCGGCGGCGGTGTGTGAGTGCGCATGTCTTCGATGAGTTGGCGTGAACCAGCCACGTTTTTCAATCTGCCGTCAAAATCAGGCAGATTGAGCCGGCATGTCCGGTTTGGCAAACACGACCCCGGCATCCACCTGGTGGAATCCTGCCGACTTCAAAACGGCAATCCCGCCCGCGTCGGTTTCCAGGGAGTGGGCTTCTGCCAGTTGGATCATGTCTTCGCGCACGCGGCGACAGACTTCGTCCAGCAACAGTTGGCCATAGCCTTTGCGGCGCTGGCTTTCGCTGACCTGCAAGTTGCTGATGCCGATCGCTCGCAGCTTCCAACCGGTGAGGTACAAGTCTAAGCCCACGACGCACACTTTGGCCATCAGCGGACCGCCTGCTTTTGGCAGCAGGCCCAGGTGCATCGAATCGAGTCGACCGTGACGGGTCGACCACCACCAGTCTTTGGGCTCGTAGGCCGTGGCGGCAGCGAGTTTGGATTGGCGTTTCGCATTGATTAACCGTACGCACATCACTTCAGGACCGCCCGGTCCCAGTTGTCGCTGAAAGACCAGGTGTCGCTCGACAGGAACGTAGTCTAAGGCCTTGAAAAAAGGAGCCGCGGCGGGATCCGATTCGAGGAACCCGGCAGGTTCACTTCCGCCATACAGGCCACAGTAGAACGGATCGTTGGGGTTCGCTCCGCCGGCCAGGATTTTTTTCGCGCCCGACTTGATCAGGTATTCTTCGGCGTGCCGAATCAGTTCTCGGCCGATGCCCTGACGGCGAGAGTCCGGTTCGACAATGACGGCACAAATGACGCCCGTCTCTTTCGAGATCTCGGACTTCGCCTGATTGGCGGTGAATCCGGCATGGACGAAACCGACGACTTTGTCGTTGTCGGTGGCCAGAATCATACCTGCCGGATCGAAGTAGGTTTGCGCGATCACCAGGCCGTCGAATTCGTCGCAACTGACGGATTGCGCCGCACCGCGACCGAGATTCGACTCATTCCAAAGCCGCACGATGTGCGGTGGGTCGGCGTTACGGAAATGGCGGTAGGCCACCACGATTCAACAACCTTCCACGAAGTCGGACCCGGTCAAGCCCGCGGGCACCAATCAAAAGAAACCCGGTATCTTCGACACCGGGCTTCTGTTGATTATATCGTCATGTCAATCCTTAGCGGCTTTGAACTTTCTTGACAGCCGCGACGATTGCTTCTGCGGTCAGACCATATTTCTGGAGCAGACCCATCGGATCACCGCTCTCGGCATACGTATCGCCGACGTTCACGAATTCCATCGGTACCGGCTTCGTACGAGCCACCACGCTGGCAACGACCGAGCCCAGGCCACCGGCCATCAGGTGTTCTTCGGTCACCACGATGCGACCGGTTTCGGTGGCCGCCTTGACGATCGCGTCTTCGTCAATTGGCTTCACGGTGTGCATGTCGATCACGCGCGCATTCACGCCGGTCTTCGCCAGTGCCGCAGCGGCGTCCAGAGCGATCCCGACCATCAGTCCATTGGCGATGATCGTGACGTCTTTGCCTTCCTTCAGCGTATTGGCCTTGCCGATCACGAACGGCGTGTCAGCCGTATAGATTTCGGGAACTTCGATTCGGCCACACCGCAGATAGATGGGGCCGACATATTCGATCATCGCTCGCGTGGCCTTCTTGGCCGAGGTCGCGTCCGCGGGCACAACGACTGTCATTCCGGGCATCGAACAGGCCAACGCCACGTCTTCGATCCCCATCTGTGACGCACCGTCTTCACCGATCGAAATCCCTGCGTGAGACCCCACCAGCTTGACGTTCATGTGCGGATAAGCGATCGACATGCGGATCTGATCGAACGCGTTACACAGCAAGAAGGCAGCGAAGCTGCTGACGACGGGAATTTTGCCCGCTGCCGCCAGACCACCCGCCACGGAGACCATGTTCGCTTCGGCGATGCCGACATTGAAGCCACGAGTCGGAAACGCCTTGGCGAACACTTCGGTTCGCGTCGAGTTTCCGACGTCGCCATCAACGGTCACGATATTGGGGAATTCGTTGCCCAGTTCTTTCAAGGCGGTACCAAAGGCGTCTCGAACCGCCTTGCCCAGTTTCAGTCCTGCCGCTTCACCAATCGCCATCTTCAGGTTCCATCAGAGGATTAATTTGCTCGGTCAAAGTCCATTTCGGATCAATCGGAATGGAGTGCAGGCGAATCAATCGCCGTGTTATTGATTTCAGTGAATTTCCGTTCTGGACGACGTCATTAAACCGCCGCAGGGGAACGTCCGGAGTTAGCTGAGCAGGGCCAGCGCCTTCTCGGCGAGTTCTTTCGACAATGGTTTGCCGTGGTAATTCAAATCCCCCGTCGGTTCCAGCACTGGCAGGATGCCAAAGCCTTTTTTCGTCTGCGAAATGATGGCCGTCGGTCGATCGGTGTTCGCCTTGATCTTGGTCAAGGTGTCGACAACCGCTTCCATCTTATTGCCTTCGATGACAACCGTGTGCCATCCGAACGCTTCGAACTTGGCAGCAAACGGGTTCAGGTCGAGCACCTCTTTCGTCGAACCGGTTTGCTGGTAACCATTCTGGTCGACGATGGCGGTCAGATTGGACAGCTTGTATTTTTCGGCGGCAGCGACCGCTTCCCAAATCTGGCCTTCGCCCATTTCACCGTCGCCCATCATGACGAAGGTATGAGCGTCAAGTCCGTCCAGGCGGCAGGCCAGCGCGTGACCAATGCCCAGCGACAATCCCTGACCGAGCGATCCGGTCGAGGCTTCCATCGTGTTCAGGCGTTTCATGTTGGGATGGCCTTCGAACGGGCTGTCCAGCTTGCGCAGGGTCATAATCTGTTCGAAGGTGTAATAGCCAGCCTGACACAATGCCGAGTACAGCACGGGAACCGCGTGTCCCTTGGATAAGATGAACCGATCGCGTTTCGGATCGCGTGGGTTGGCCTTGTTGTGACGCAGAAAACCGCCAAAGTACAATGCTGTCACAACTTCCACCGCCGACATGCTGCTGGTCGGATGTCCGCTACCGGCTTCGGTCGTGATCTTAATGATCAGGCGACGAATCGCTTTGGCGGTGTCTTTCAGTTGATCCATGCTCAATTTGGTCGCGTCAGCCACCGGAATGTTCCTTCGGTCAAGTCAGGATTTTGCGAGGGAATTGCGCCTCGCGCATCGGCTCAAATCATAGCCGCACTTCGTTTTGTCTCTCATGACATGCGTCGGCCGTATGCTACCGATCACATTTCGACGCGGCAAGGAAGGTCAGGCGATTCTTGGTGCTGGCGAGCAGTACATATGTCCCCTTTGATCGGTTCGCTTCGGTCATCCCAAAATGACGTTTCAACCAATCTTGATTCGTCTCGACGAAATCACCTTTTTCTGGTACCGACCGCGTGCAAGATCGTCATTTCCCAGCTCAAACGCGGCGAGAATTCATGCTCTCGAATCGAGACCAGTTGGAACGCATTTACCGCACTCGATTGGTGGCTGTCGTGGCCGCCGTTGTTGGCATGCTTTCGGCTCAGGCAGGCCAGGCGGATGAGGATTCTGCCGACGCGTCAACCCGAAAGGTTGTCCGACCCGCGGCGGCCGTCTCGAGCGATGTGAATCGCTGTGAGCGGCTGAATGTCGGACCGACCGGAATGGTGTCGATTCCGGTTGAGATCTTTGGAAAGCAAACCGAATTCGTACTTTGCACGGGAATTCGATATGGAGTTTGCTTACCGCACTTTCGAGAACAACTGGCGGCACTTCCCAGACCTGAGCATGAGATTCATCCGGCCTCGACGTTGAATGTCGAGTTTTTTCCGGCACCAGAAATCAAAATCGGCCAAAAGTATCCGGAACTATTTCGGTCTACCTACGGAATTGCCGTGGCCGCGAAGGGATCGAGACTGTTCCATCAATATCGCCAACCCGGTGACGGTGTTCTGGGGATGGACTATTTGCAGACAAAGGTGTTGAGGATCAATGCCGATGCCAGAATCGCCGAATTGAAATCGTTCAAGACGATGGATGTCGATGATTCGACTCTTGTCGAAAAAATGTCGTTCGTGTCTGGTGTACCGCGGATTCTCTTGGGACTATCGACGGAAGGATTCGATGGATTCTCGATCGAGTCTGCCGGGCAACTTCGGGTGTTGTTGAAGCGTGATGTGTTCAACAAGCTGCTGAAGAAGCACAAAATCGCGATCGATTTCCCGGCCACTGCCTATAACAAGGAATCACTTGGTCGCCAGGGAATCCTCGAAAGTATCGATCTTGGACCGTATCGCTTCTGTAATGTTCCGGTTGAAGAAGGCCCCTTGAATTCCGTCGGTGCCGCAATCCTCGGACGATTCGATGCGGAATATGATTTCTCGAATCGCATCGCCTATCTAAAACCGGGTTCCCGGATGCACGACCCGGCCCCTCGCCCGCGCATCGGGTGCCGCTTCTATCCGCTCGGCGAAGCAACGATGATTTGTCAGGTTGTGGCGGGCAGTCCGGCAGAAGCGGCGGGTTTACGAGTGGGAGACAGTCTGCGTAGCGTCGATGGAATCTCGATTGCAGACCTCTCGCGCCCCGATCTGGAGGCTCAACTGTCCGTACCGGGTGCCGTCAGAAAGCTGATGGTGGAACGCGATCAGGGGCAGGTCGACATTGAAGTGACACTCGCCAACGACCCCGATCCTTTTCCCACAACGGAACAGTCCGCGCCCACCTCAGAATTTGACTTCGACAAATAGAATTCCTGAGATAGCGATCGCACGATCTGGAAAGAATCCGGAAGGCTCAAATATTCGGCGCATGATTCATTCTGGTCGTGTGATGGCGATCAGTAACGTATTGGCCCGCGTGTTTTCCTCACCCATGGTGGAAAATTCCAGACACTGGCGAGCGAAGACGCACGCCAGGTGGCACCCCAAGAATTGGTGAACGAGCGGAAACCAGCGAGCAATTGGGCTGCCGGTAAATGAACGTTGGCCGAGGGTTGCGTTTTTCGAAGGGGCTGAATGGAAACTGAAATTTTTCCGATCAAGCCCTTCCCCAAGGGGGGCGTTTAGGCGATTGTGTAGAGACAGTGTGGTCTCAACTCGAATGGCACGTGCCTCCCGCCGTCCGAAGGATATTTATGAAGAGTCTACCTGCGTTGCTGAGTGTTCTCATCGGCGCGTTTGCGATGTCCCCTGCGACATTGAGAGCTGCCGATGCAGACGTTCTTCAGGCCCAGCAGATTCGAACGGACGTTGTCAAAAAAGCCGCTCCGACTGTCGTGGCGATCTTCTCGAGTGACGGCAATGGCGGTGGTTCCGGTGTTCTGATCAGTCCTGATGGTTACGCGCTGTCTAACTTTCACGTCACGAGCGCGTGCGGCGACTTTATGAAGTGCGGACTGAACGATGGCGTCTTGTACGACGCCGTCATCGTCGGCATCGATCCGACCGGAGACGTCGCACTGATCAAACTGTTGGGCCGCGATGATTTCCCGCATGCCCGGCTAGGTGACAGCGACAAGCTGTCGGCCGGTGACTGGACCTACGCGATGGGGAACCCATTCCTGTTGGCGACAGACTTTCAGCCGACCGTGACCTTCGGGATGGTCAGCGGCGTGCACCGCTATCAGTATCCTGCCAATACGTTCCTGGAATACACCGACTGCATTCAGGTCGATACGTCGATCAATCCAGGGAACTCGGGAGGACCACTTTTCAACGCCGCGGGTGAACTGGTCGGGATTAACGGTCGAATCGCCGTGGAAAAACGCGGTCGAGTGAACGTCGGCGCCGGATACGCGATCTCGATCAATCAGATCAAGCACTTCATGAACCAATTGCGCGGCGGTCATATCGTTGACCATGCGACGCTGGGCGCGACGGTGCGATCGGGGAACGATCGTTCAGTGCTGGTTGATTCGATCCTGGAAACGTCGGATGCCTATCGGCGCGGTCTGCGCGAAGACGACGAAATCATCTCGTTCGCCGGTCGTCCGATCGGTAGCGTGAACCAGTTCAAGAACATTCTGGGGATCTATCCCAAGGGCTGGTCGCTGCCACTGGTGTACCGCCGCGAAGGGAAGAAATCCGAAATCGTAGTGGAACTGCCCGCACTGCATCAGCGTTCAGAAATGGCGATGGCCAACGCACATAAGCCGCCGCGGCAACCGCGTCCCAACGGCCCGCCGGACCTCGACCCGCACCTGGAGCTGCCTAAGGAAGAAGTTCCGGCTGAATTCAAAAAGCTCCTCGAAAAGAAAGCGGGTTACGCAAACTACTATTTCAATAAGCAAGAACAGCAACGCGTATTGAAAGCGTTGGACCCCTTCGTCAGTTGGCACGGAATGAACGGCAAATGGCTCTTGTCGGGTCGTACAGCTGATGCGGACAACTTCCAGATCAGGCTCTTGCCACAAGCCCTGACGGCTCAATTCACCAAACGAGCACCGGGTCTGCAAAAACTGGACGGCACCGACTTTCTGGACGAACCGCCTGGTACCGGCGGGCTGCTGGCGGCCCTCTTGCAGTTGAAGCTGCTGCTGTCAGAAGGGCAATCGGCCTTCACCGAATTCTACTACGACGGCAGCCAGCCGCTCGACGGCCGAGGCGCGCTGGTGGACGTCCTGGTGACCAAGAAATCGATGGTCGAATGCCGCTGGTATTTCCGATTGTCCGATGGCCAGTTGGTCGGATTCGATTCGTCATTGGGCTCGGATGTCGACGCCTGCGAGATGCGGTTCATGCAGTATTCCGAATTCGACGGTCGCCGTTTCCCCAGTCAGTTCAAAGTTCGTTACGGCGATACGGATTATGCCGTTTTCGATTTGCTGAACATCGAAG
>Ga0105238_10001338_pt1 | contig 24740 bp, 27 predicted proteins | sample KBSC34metaG_FD_81526 | JGI IMG/M metagenome (GOLD analysis project Ga0105238, IMG submission 81526) | Corn rhizosphere microbial communities from Kellogg Biological Station, Michigan, USA - KBS C3-4 metaG | ecosystem: Host-associated > Plants > Roots > Rhizosphere > Soil | place: Michigan, USA...
CACCGCGCCGCGCGGATGGACAAGGGAGTGGCTTGGTCCTCTTATTTCCACAAGAGAAACAACCTGGGTTCCCGCGAAGATGTTGTCCGTTTGATGTGACATCCGCTACTGCCATGAGCCTGCCAATGAATACGACACGGTGCAATCCCAGTTAGTCGTTCGGACAATTCCTTCAGCCGTTCCTGGCGGGAGTCAGGCTCCGCTCCGGTTCCCCGAGTTGATTGATCTTGTCCTGGATCACGTTCATAAGGTTGTCCCAGGAGTTGACGAACTGTTCCGCTCCCTCTTTTTGGAGCTGTCCGGCGAGGGTTTCAAAATCAATGCCCGCGGCGGTGAAGCGTCGCAATATCTCCTCACAAGGCCCGCCATCCGCGCTCATGATGGGCCCGACCTGGCCGTGATCGGCGAAGGCCCGCAAGGTGGCTTCGGGCATGGTATCGATGGTAAAGGGTGCGGCCAGGGCCTTCACGTACAGCGTGTCGGAAATCAGCGGATCTTTGGTGCCGGTGCTGGCCCATAACAGGCGTTGCGGGCGGGCGCCGGCATTGAAAGCCCGCTGCCAGCGCGGCGAAGCCAGCAAGCCGCGGTAATTTTTGTAAATCTGATGCGCCATGGTGATGCCCAGACGGTTTTTCAGATCATCAGGAACGCGGCTGGCGACAGCCGTGTCCCACCGGCTGACAAAGATCGTGGCCACTGAGCCCACGAGCGGATTGAGGCCGGCCTCGATCCGCCGCTCCACCCCGCGCATGTACGCTTCCGCCGCCGCCAGATATTGGGCCTGGGAAAAGAGCAGCGTTACTTTCACGGGTATGCCGGCAAAGATGGCTTCTTCAATGGCGGCCAGGCCGGGCTTGGTGCCGGGGATTTTCACCAAAAGGTTTTTGCGTTCGCCCCGGATATGCACGGCCCGCGCCGCCTCCAGAATACCCGCAGTGTCATAAGCCAGCCGGGGTGAAATCTCTAATGACACGTAACCATCCACGCCATTGGTACGGTCGTATATGGGCCGGAAGAGGTCGGCCGCCCGGGCCAGATCTTCAAAGGCCAGGTCGAAAAACAGGTTTTCCCCGTTTTTCCCGCGTTTCAAATCCTGACGGATGGCCTGGTCATAGGCGGAACTGTTCGCGATGGCGTGCGCAAAGATGTTCGGATTGGACGTGAGCCCGGTGACGGCAAAATCATCGATGTACTGTTGAAGCGCGCCATTGTTGAACATGTCGCGCGTGATGTTATCCAGCCAGATGCTCTGGCCGAGGTGCTGGAGTTGCCGGGGAATATTCATCGCCTGCCTCATATCCCGGTCGAAAGACCGGAAGCTCATTTATCGTCCATCCCAAAGGGCGCGTCCATATTTTTTCGTCGCCGTGGCCATTGGCTGGCATGGCCAGGGCCTCGTCATGGGTAAAAAAGGTCAGGAAGGAGGGATGGGGTGGCCAACGGGACTCGAACCCGCAACAGCAAGCTCCACAAGCTTGGACTCTACCATTGAGCTATAGCCACCAACCAAGGGACGAGACGATAGTTTTTTTGGGCCATGGAGTCAAGTTTGGGGTGAACGAATCCAAGCCCGGTCCGGTGGGGCGGGCGTCCCCGCGAGCCGCGAACAATTTATGGCACAACCATGTCAACGACCGCCACCACCCACCCGGAAATAAAAAGGCAGCCTGCGCCTCAGGCACAGGCTGCCTTGGGAGAATCGCTTACTTCAGCTTCGCCGCCACGAACTGCGCCAGCTTCTGGGCGTCAGCGTTGAAGAGGCGGATGCCTTCGGCCGTCTTTTCGGTGGCCATCGCGCTTTCGTTGAAGAGCCAGCGGAATTTCTTCTCGTCGAGCGGCAGTTTTTCGATCTTGGACTCGCGGGCGATCTCGGGGCTCAGCTTGCGGGCGAGCGGAGCCTCGGACTTTTGCAGTTCCGCGAGCAGGTTCGGGCTGATGGTCAGCAGGTCGCAGCCGGCCAGTTCCTGGATTTCGCCGACGTTGCGGAAGCTGGCGCCCATGACCTCGGTCGCGTGGCCGAATTTCTTGTAGTAGGCATAGATCTCCTTCACGGAAAGCACGCCGGGATCCTCGGCGGGGGCGAAATCCTTTTTCTCCTTCGCCTTGTACCAGTCCATGATGCGGCCGACAAACGGCGAGATGAGTTTCACCTTTGCCTCGGCGCAGGCGACGGCCTGGGCGAGCGAGAAGAGGAGCGTGAGATTGCAGTTGATGCCCTCCTTCTGGAGAATTTCAGCGGCGCGGATGCCTTCCCATGTGGAGGCGATCTTGATGAGGATGCGTTCGTGGCTGATGCCGTGCGTCTCGTACAGCTCGATGAAACGGTGCGCCTTGGTCACCAGCGCCGCGGTGTCGAATGACATGTTGGCATCCGTCTCGGTGGAGACACGGCCGGGAACGATCTTGAGGATCTCCACGCCGAACAGGATCAGCAGGTCATCGAGCACGCGGTGCAGCAGTTCGTCGCCGCTGGCCTTGGCTTTGTTGTCAGCGATGGCCTTGTCCACGATGAACTGGTACTCGGGCATCTGCGCCGCCTTGAAGATGAGCGAGGGATTCGTGGTGGCATCCCGCGGGGTGAATTGTTTGAGTGTCGCGAAATCGCCGGTGTCGGCCACGACGGTGGTGAACTGTTTCAGCTGGTCAAGTTGATTGCTCATAAAATTATTAATGCCGTTGGCAGTGGACAAAATACGCTGACTTCGGGCATTGGCAATTTTTTTGCGCGGAAACCGGCATCGGCGCGGTCATGAAAGGTGTGAACGGGATTCATGGGCGGATCCCCGGAACCTTGGAAACCGCAGGTTAATTTTTGACTCTGCCTCCGCTTGCCGTAACATTCCGGCGAATTTCATCTATGCCCACATATTATCTCGCTTGCGACCTCGGCGCGGACAGCGGCCGGGTCATGCTCGGCACGCTCGACAATGGAAAAATTTCGCTGGAGGAACTGCATCGTTTTCCCAACGGCCCGGTGAAGACCAGCGGCGCGCTGCACTGGAACCTGGACGGGCTGTTCAATGAATTGAAGACCGGCCTCAAAAAGGCCGCCGCCAAAAACCTGCCCATCGCCAGCATCAGCAGCGATTCCTGGGGCGTGGACTATGTGCTCTACGATGAACGCGGCCTGCCGATGCTGCCGGTCTGGTGCTACCGGGATTCGCGCACGGCGTGCGGCGTGGAAAACGCCAAGGCCAAAATCGCCTGGCCGGCCATCTTTGCCGAGACCGGCATCCAATTCATGGCGTTGAACACGATCTACCAGCTCGCCGCCGAATCGCCCGAACTGCTCGCGAAGGCGAAGCAGCTCCTGCTCATCGGCGATGCGTTCAATTATTATTGCAGCGGCGTGGCGCGCAACGAGGTTTCCCTCGCCAGCACGACGCAGCTTTACAATCCGCAGACGCGGACATGGTCGCAGAAACTTTTCAGCGCGCTCAACCTGCGCGAGGAGATGTTCGCGCCGATCTGCGACAGCGGCACCAAGCTGGGGCCGATGAAGAAAAATCTCGCGACGGAAACCGGCCTGCCGCCGATCGAGGTCATCGCAACCTGTTCGCACGACACCGGCGCGGCGGTCGCGGCGGTCCCCGCCAGCGGCGAGAACTGGGCCTACCTGAGTTCCGGCACGTGGTCGCTGATGGGCGTCGAGGCGGCCGACCCCGTCGTCAACGACCAGGCCCGCACACTTGGTTTCACGAACGAAATCGGTTTTGGCAATTCTGTGCGTCTGCTCAAGAACATCGTCGGCCTCTGGATCATCCAGGAATGCCGCCGCCAGTGGGTGAAGGAAGGCAAAAAATACGATTACGCCGCGCTGGAAAAGATGGCCGCAGATGCCCCGCCCTTCGTCTCGCTCATCAATCCGGATGATTCGCGCTTCCTGAGCCCGGACAACATGCCGAAAAAGATCGCCGAATTCTGCACCGAAACCGGCCAGCCCGTGCCAGCCGACCACGGCGCGTATGTCCGCTGCATCTACGAAAGCCTCGCGCTCTTTTACCGCGCCACGATGCGCAAGCTGGAACGGCTCACGGGCCGGAAGATCGAGAAGCTGCACATCGTCGGCGGCGGCAGCCAGGCGACGACGCTGAACCAGCTCGCGGCGAACTCGTTGAAGATCCCGGTGTACGCCGGCCCCACGGAATGCACGGCGCTCGGCAACATCCTGATCCAGGCCATCGCGCTCGGCCACATCGAGTCGCACGAGGCGGCCCGCGAAGTCGTCCGGAATTCCTTCGAGCTGAAAACCTTCACGCCGCAGAACGCGACGGAATGGGATGCCGCCGCGGCACGGTTTGAGAAATTGCTGGCATAAATGGCGCGCCGACACGGGCCATCAAGCTGTCGCAACGCTTGACGCCCCCCGTCCTTCAGCCTAGCCTTTACGTCATGGGGAGCCAACCGGCCGTCCACCGGACGACGAAGGCTGAGAGTTTCGCGCGGAACGCGGAAGACCCAAGAACCTGATCCAGGTAATGCTGGCGTAGGAACTCCTTGCGGAGGGCCACCATGGTCAAAAGCCATCGGCCATCTTTCCTTCAAAGCATTCCCTCTTTCAGACGATGGCTATCAACCATCAACTAAAAACTATCAACAAATTTATGATCGCAACCAAAGACTCGTTCGAACCGCACAGCAGCGAACAACTGCCCGCCAGCAAAAAAGTGTTCGTGGCCGGCACCATCCATCCCGACGTCCGGGTTCCCATGCGCGAGATCGAAGTCACGCCCACCAAATCTTACACCGGTACCATCACGCCGAATGAACCCGTGCGCGTCTATGACTGCTCCGGTCCGTGGGGCGACCCCGCTTTCACCGGCAAATCCGACGAAGGCCTGCCTGCACTACGCCGCGATTGGATCCTGAAACGCGGCGACGTCGAGGAACACGACGGCCGCGAAGTGAAGCCGCAGGACAACGGCTACCTCTCCGGCAAACACGCCGAGTTCGCCAGCCAGGCCGAGAAAAATCGCCTCGTGGAATTTCCCGGCCTCAAAGGCCAGCGCCGCCGTCCGCTCCGCGCCAAGGCCGGCAAAGTCGTCACCCAGCTCGCGTATGCCCGCGCCGGCATCATCACGCCGGAGATGGAATTCATCGCCATCCGCGAGAACATGGGGCGCGCCAAGATTTCCGAAATGTCGAAAGACATCATCCGCAACGACCTGAACAAACAGCACGCCGGTTCCACGCAACTTGGCAAAAGCTCTTATACACCCAGCATTTTCAGCCGTTTTCCGCAGCGCATCCCCGCGCAGATCACGCCCGAATTTGTGCGCGATGAAGTCGCCGCCGGACGCGCCATCATCCCGAACAACGTCAACCATCCCGAATCCGAGCCGATGATCATCGGCCGCAACTTCCTGGTGAAGATCAATGCGAATATCGGTAACAGCGCCGTCGCGTCCAGCATCGAGGAGGAAGTCGAGAAGATGCGCTGGGCCACCAAGTGGGGCGCGGATACCGTCATGGATCTCTCCACCGGCAAGAACATCCACGCCACACGCGAATGGATCCTGCGCAATTCCCCCGTGCCCATCGGCACCGTGCCCATCTATCAGGCCCTCGAAAAAGTGAATGGCCGCGCCGAAGACCTCACCTGGGAACTGTTCCGCGACACCCTCATCGAACAGGCCGAGCAAGGCGTGGATTACTTCACCATCCACGCCGGCGTGTTGCTGCGCTTCGTCCCCATGACCGCCAGCCGCATGACCGGCATCGTCTCCCGCGGCGGCAGCATCATGGCCAAGTGGTGCCTCTCCCATCACAAAGAAAATTTCCTCTACACCCATTGGGACGACATCTGCGACATCATGGCCGCCTACGACGTCTCCTTCTCCATCGGCGACGGCCTGCGCCCCGGCTCCATCGCGGATGCGAACGACCAGGCGCAATTCGGTGAACTCGAAGTCCAGGGCGAACTCACCAAACGCGCCTGGGCCAAGGGCGTCCAAGTGATGAACGAAGGCCCCGGCCACGTGCCCATGCACATGATCGAGGAAAACATGGCCAAGCAACTCGAATGGTGCCACGAAGCGCCTTTCTACACCCTCGGACCACTCACCACCGACATCGCCCCCGGCTACGACCACATCACCAGCGGCATCGGTGCCGCGATGATCGGCTGGTACGGCTGCGCCATGCTCTGCTACGTCACGCCCAAGGAACACCTCGGCCTGCCGAACAAGAAAGATGTGAAAGACGGCGTCATCACCTACAAGATCGCCGCGCACGCCGCCGACCTCGCCAAAGGCCATCCTGGCGCGCAATACCGCGACAACGCCCTGAGCAAGTCCCGCTTCGAATTCCGCTGGGAAGATCAATTCAACCTCAGCCTCGACCCCGTCACCGCGCGCGAATTCCACGACGAAACCCTCCCGCAAGAAGGCGCCAAAACCGCGCACTTCTGCTCCATGTGCGGCCCGCATTTCTGCTCCATGAAGATCACCGAAGACGTCCGCAAATACGCCGCCGAACAAGGCATCGCCGAAGAAGAGGCGTTGAAAAAGGGCATGGAAGAAAAGTCGAAGGAATTTGTAGAAAAAGGTGCCGAGGTTTACGCGAAGGCGTAAATCCGAATACTGGTAGGGCAGAGCTGCCGCTCTGCCCCAATTAAAAAATCTTTCGCCCCCGCCAACCATGCGATATTAAAATCGCCATGAGCGAAATCCCATTCCGTGAACCCGGCCGCCGCACACCGGCCAAAGGCGTTCACGTTTCGCTCGATGGACCGAACTGGGTTTTCCTCACAGTCTGCACCGACAAACGCCAAAGCTGGCTGGCCCAAACCTCCGTCCACCGTGCCTTGCACGACATCTGGCAAAACACCGCAACCGCATGGCTCGTCAGCGATTATCTCCTGATGCCCGATCATCTGCATTTATTTTGCGCGCCCTACGATTTGAAATTTACCATCGAACGTTGGATCAGCTTCTGGAAAGACCGCTTCGCCAAAACGCATCCGGATACAGGAACCTTTCAATCCGGCGGCCTTCACCATCGGCTGCGCAATGGCGAAAGCTACTCGCAAAAATGGCAATACGTCCGCGAGAACCCGGTCCGGGCAGGACTGGTGACCCGCCCTGAAGACTGGCCGTATTTTGGTCGCGTCCATGAAATTCATTGGTCCGGGGATTAAAATTAGGGCGGCGCAGCAACGCCGCCCTACCAAAATAAAAACATCGGCAGGGCAAAGCTGCCGCTTTGCTCATTCTCGCAAAGCAATGTTGTTCTGCCTATCCTCATTTCTCCAAAAAATCTATTGCGTAGCCAAATAACTTCATATATTGTGTAGCCACTTGACTACACAATGAATTTACGACGCGACCCATTCCAAGCCATCGCCGACCCGACCCGGCGGGCCATCCTCCTGCTGGTCGCCTCGCAAGCCATGACCGCCGGCGCCATCGCCTCCAACTTCGACACCGCCCGGCCGACGGTCTCCAAGCACCTGCAGATCCTCACCGAGTGCGAATTGCTGAAATCGGAGCAAAACGGCCGGGAAATCTACTACCACTTGAACCCAAAAAAGATGAAAGAGATCGCCGATTTCCTTGAACCTTTCCGCCAGATGTGGGACGCCCGCTTCAACAAGCTGGAAGCCGTCATGAAAAATTACCAACCAAAAAAATAAGATATGGAAGCCAAGACCAAAATCCTCGCCGAAGACGGCAAACAGGAGATCGTGATCACCCGGGAATTCGACCTGCCCGTGGAACTGCTTTTCAAGGCCTACGTAGAACCCGGCATCGTCGAGCAATGGATGGGCACCAAGGTGCTGAAGCTCGAAAGCAGGCAACACGGCAGCTACCAGTTCGAAACGACCGACCCCAAGGGCAACAAGCACCGGTTCAACGGGGCGATCCATGAGTTCAGCCCGGACCAGAAGATCACCCGGACGTTTGAGATGGAGAACACGCCCTTTGGCGTCCAACTGGAGTTCCTGAAATTTGAAAAACTCACGGACAACACCAGCCGGCTCAACATGCACGTGGTCTACGAATCGGTCGCCCAAAGGGACCAGTTGCTGCGGCTGCCCTTTGCCCAAGGCATTAACATGGCGCATAACCGCATCCAGGACATCCTCGGCAAACTGAAATAATCCATCATGAGCCCGGACACCCAACGCACGATCCTCCGCTGGATTCACATCGTCTTCAGCATCCCGATCATCGGTTATATCTACAGCCCGTTCGACCAACTCCCCAACTACGCCCCGGTGGTGCGGTATATCGCCGTTCCAGCCATTGTCCTTTCGGGGTTGTGGATGTGGCAGGGACGTCGGGCGCGCCGGTTGATTTCCGACAAATGAGCCTGACCGGGGATGACTCTTCGCGCACAATGTCGAATAATTCATGCGGCTTGCTAAATCAAAAATGGTGTTGTTGCTGGCGTTGGCCGGCGTTTGTCTTTCGTTGTCCACCCTGCCCTGTCTTGCGGGCAATGGCGAAACCGGTTTCGCCCTGAAGGACAATGATACGCTGGTGTTCCTCGGCGACAGCATCACGGCCGCGCGCGGTTATACCAAGATCGTGGAGCTGTACACCCTGATGCGGCATCCGGAGCTGCATGTGCAGTTTTGGAACGCGGGCAGAGGCGGAGATACCGCGTCCGGCGCCGTCGCCCGCCTGGACAAGGATGTCTTCGCCCACGGCGTCACGGTGGTGACGGTGGCCTTCGGCGTGAATGACATCGGCTGGGGCACCAAGGCGGATGATGAGCACAAGCAACGTTATCTGGATGGCATCCGCCGCATCGTGACGGAGTGCCAGAAGCGCCACGTGCGGGTGTACATCTGCTCCCCGGCAGTGCTGCACGAAGACCCGGACCGGGCTGAAAATGGGTATCTCCAGAAAATGGCGGATGAAGGGATGGCGCTGGCGAAGTCGATGGGCGCGGGAACGATCGATATTTCACGCGCGATGCGGGAGATCCAGCGCAAAGTCGTGGCGGCGAACGCAGGAGAGAAGGAAAGCAAAAATATTACCCGCATGCATGTGGAAGACGGCGTGCATCTGAATGACCTCGGCCAACTGGCCATGGCGTGGGCGATTCTGAAAGGATTGGGCGCGGAGGCCGACGTCTCCGCCGCCGATGTGGATGCGGCCGCTGAAAAAGTGATCCGTGCGGTGGGCTGCCAGATCAGCCACATCCAGCGCCTGACGAACGGCGTGGCGTTTGTGCGCGAGGATGCCGGTCTGCCGATGAATCTGGGTATATTGAGTTCGTTGCAATACCGGTTCGTTCCGGTTCCGGAAACGTTGAACCGTTACCAACTGGCCGTACAGGGACTGGCGCCGGGACGTTACAACGTGCGCGCCGAGGGACGTCTGCTGGGGACCTACGAGGCGAAGCAACTGGCCGAGGGCGTGAATATCGCTTCCGCGACCGCCGATGGCTGGGTGCCGGGCGGCCCGTGGGATGCGCAGTCCGATGCGGTGAAGGAAGTGGTGGATGCGCGGGATAAATTATGGGGAGGCGACCAGTTCCGCTCCCAGTATAACGACACAAATCCCCGGACTGCGGCGCTGGCAAAGAATTTCACGCGTCTGGACCAACATCTCACGGAGCTGGCCCGCAAGCAGGCCAGACCGTATCCTTACCATTTTGAAGTGCGCGTAAGCCCATAGCCGGCTGAGTGATTGTATCCAGCCGGCCAATCATCCAAGTTATGACCAAGATGAAAACCGCCAAAAAAGAACTGTCGCCAAAACAGCGAGAAGACCTGTTCAAAGCCTTGAAATCCCGTTTCGAGAAAAACCAGAACCGCCATAAAGGCTTGGAGTGGGCCAAAGTCCAGTCCCGGTTGGAAGCCAATCCCGAAAAGCTGTGGTCGCTCAATGAAATGGAAAGCACCGGCGGCGAACCGGACGTCATCAGCCATGACAAAAAGACAGGTGAATTCGTTTTTGTGGATTGTTCCGAGCAAACGCCTTCAGGCCGCGTGAGCTTTTGCTACGACCGCGAGGCGCTGGATTCCCGGAAGGAACATAAACCTAAGAACAGCATCATAGACATGGCCGCGGCCATGGGCGTCGAGGTTCTGACGGAGGAGCAGTATCTCGAACTGCAAAAACTCGGCGAGTTTGACACCAAACGTTCGAGCTGGGTGAAAACCCCGGCGGAGATCAGAAACCTCGGCGGCGCGCTCTATGGCGATCGCCGCTACAACCGCGTCTTCATCGGCCACAACGGTGCGGACTCCTACTACAGCGGCCGCGGATTCCGCGGAATGCTCAAGGTCTGAAGTCGTATGTTTATTCGCTTCGCGCTCGCGGGACTGATGTTCGCATTGACTGGCGGGCTAATCCACGCGGCACCCACTTTCACTAATCCCATCGCCCGGTCCGGCGCGGATCCGTGGGTCATCCGGCACGGGGAGGATTATTTTCTGGTCCAGGCCCGTCGCGGGCATATCGGCGTCAGCCGCGCCGCCAGCCCCATCGACATCGGCACGCGCCCCTTGAAGACCGTGTGGACGCCGCCTCCGGGGAAGTCCTATTCCAAGGAAGTCTGGGCGCCGGAACTGCATTATCTCCAGAGCAAATGGTACATCTACACCGCCGCCGATGATGGCGACAATGATCACCACCGCATCTACGTCCTCGAAGGCACCACGCAAAATCCGCAGGATCCGTTCACCTTCCGCGGCGAACTGAAACTGCCCGACAACCGCTGGGCCATCGATGGCAGCGCATTCACCCTCAGCAACCGGCTGTACTTCATCTGGTCCGGCTGGGCCGGTAGCAACAACGTGGACCAGCGCATTTACATTGCAGAACTGTCCGACCCGCTCACCGTGAAAGGCGGCCGCACCTGCATCTCCGTTCCGCGATATGATTGGGAAAAACGCGACGGCCCGCCATGGATCAATGAAGGACCGGAGGCGCTCCAGCACGAGGGTCACCAGTTCATCATTTTTTCCGCCGCCGGCAGTTGGGCGGATAACTATTGCCTCGGCCAGTTGACCTTCACCGGCGGCGATCCCTTGCAGTCGTCATCGTGGGTCAAAAAACCCGTGCCGGTATTCTCGCGCACCGCCGACGTATTCGGCCCCGGCCATTGTTGCTTTGTGAAATCACCGGACGGCACCGAAGACTGGATCATCTATCATGCAGCGAAACATTCCGGCGCCGGCTGGAACCGCAACCTGCGCGCGCAGAAATTCACGTGGTCGGCCGACGGCTCGCCGGAATTCGGAACCCCGGTATCGGCTGGTGTGGCGCTGCCGGTGCCAGCGGGCACACCAGATAAACGACCGTGAAGATGCTGCACTGGGGCGGTCTTACTCACCCAATCTCCAGCGGCCCAGCCAATCATATTTCGTCGCCCTACTTCACTACGGACAAGGATAAATTCCTGAACGATCCAGCGTACTGGTTCAACAGATTGGGGAGGTAATTCTTGCTTATCGTAAAGAAGCGTCAGGTGGGGCACGAATTTCGGAGCCGAGGCAGGCAGGGAAAAGAATTTTGAAAATTCAGTGTGAAGCAATCCTTGAAGGTTCCTCACCACATCGTTTCCATGATCATTGTCAACCAGGACCAGAGGATGATTTCCCGGTCGTCCCCGGAAGCTTAACACCCGATCCAACATGATTTCGCAGGGACTTGTACCCGTAGCGACCGTTTTACAAATACAGCTGACGGCTTCAACCACGGGTTCAGGCACGTCCGAAGTATGGCCAAGAAAAAGCAAGGAGACATGCAGGTGGCTGATAGGACGCAACCTCCCATGCAGACCGTGAATTTGACGAAGGGTGTTTCCGAGATTGATGATTTGCTGCGCAGTGTGATGATCCGGGAAGATAGCGAGGAACAAGCTGTATTTAAGGGGGTGCGGGTGCGGTGTCTCAAAGAGTGAGAGTTGTTTATGCATGGTTGAGGCTAGAAACTCGCGATAATTCTTCCGCTCCATTCTACCATAGAATCCATACTTGTGCCCAAGGTTGAAACTTTCATCATTCTAGAGCGCACCGGCAGCGAGAATCTGGACGCGCAGCTCTGGCGGTTGCTACCAGCAATCAGCCCCACGGCAGGGTGATGCCGGCAACCGCCATCGGATGTTCCCGCACCTCCAAGGCCACGTGCAGGACGCCGCCGGACTTGAAAGTTTTGAGCAGCTTGAGCACCGTTCGCCTTTCCGTCTGGTGGGTTCCGAACTGGTAGGACGTGCCGAGTTCGAGGGAAATGTTGCGCGTGACCGGTGCGGACAGGGTCAGTTCGAAACGATGGTCACCGAAATTCTTGAAGTAATAGCGTGCATCCCCCAGCAGCAACACACGCTCGCGGTCCTTGATGCTCCAGCCCAGATATGCATACGGATCGTTGCGGAACGGGCGCAGGCCGTAGCGGAGATGGCCGTCTTCCGATAGCGCGCGCCACCAGGAACGCGCGACCGACCGGTAGGACGGGTCGAATGGCGAGACGCTTTCCTCGTCGGCATTGTCGAGTGAATTCCAGAGGAAACTGGCGAAGAACCCCGGTCGCTCGCGCAGCCAGGTCATGATGGGCAGATCCAGGTCCAGCACCGCGTCCCGGGCGCTCAAACGGAAGGAACTGGCAAATGCGTTCCGGGCCAGGGAAACGTTGTAATCGGGGAGGTGATCGAAATCCCGGCCGGTCCAGAGGGCGTTCACGGGGCTGACGTTGAATGGCTGGAATCGATCCCCAAACACCCCGGTGGCGCGGTGGTCAAACGCAACGTGGAACAGCGCCCAAATCGAGGTCGTATCTTCCCCGTGCAGATAGCCGTATGGATCCGGACTTGGCTGGTAGGGCAAGCCGGCGTTTAGATCCGTCGCCCTTGCCTCTGTTTCCATGACCGCCGTCGCACAAACCAGCATCAGAAGACGGATGCGCATAAACATTGGCTTTCGCAGGCGGGCGTCGGCAACGAGACGGGGGTCGTTGCGTCGACGCGCGGGACGTTCCCCGCGGCGCTGTCCAATGTGAAATGATGTGTGTTCATCTACGGTGTTTTACACAGGAGGCGTTATGCTTTTTAGGGCATTACCAATAGAACCTGAAAGCCGGATGACTGCAATCAGGTGTTCACCGTAGTCTCTCAAATCAGACTTTCAGTTCCAGGTTTACTTTCGTCATTTGCCCCGGCCTGTGAAGCATGGCGCCAGTTGCTTTTTTTGAGCGGAGGCGTATCGTTCGCCAGCAAATCCATGAAAGCGATTCACGGTTACCATCTCATCAAACCGGAAGACCTGCACTGGCGGCCCTCCAACCTGATGCGCATCCCCAACGCGGATGTTCTGGAGCGCACCGGCAGTGAAAATCTCAACGCCAGGCTCTGGCGGTATCCGGCCAAGAGCGCCGGCACATTGCACAAACACATCCGGCAGGAGGAATTTTATTTCGTGCTGGAAGGCACGGGGCGTATCCGCGTGGGCGATGAAACCCTGACCGTGCCGCGCCATGGCGGCGTGCTGGTCGGCCCCGACCAGTTGCGCCAGGTGTTCAATGATACGGATGCCGAGGTGCTCTGGCTCATCATCGGCGCGCCCGAGGAGACGGAATTTCTGCCCGGCGCCCAGACCAAACCCGACATGTCGCTCGTCTATCCGACCGACCCGAAACAATTGCCCAAGGAACTAAGCGGCGTTGAGTGGCCGCCAAAAGACTGATCATGAGGAAGGAATCATCAATGGAGCAACTGCTTTGGCCGCGAGTGATACATTAGTATTGAAATGAGACAAGTGTATCGTTATGATTTGGCATGGCTTTGGCCGCAGGTTCAAACACTCAATACAAATCAACCATGAAACTCACGCCCCAACAGATGGATCAAAAGATTGACGAGCATTTCGCCTATGAAGCCAATGACGATATCGCAGGCGTTCTGGCCACGCTGGCTCCCGATGCCACTCACGACATCGTTGGTTCTCCGACCGGTCCGACCCGGGGTCGTGAGACGGCCCGGGCGTTTTACGAAAACCTGTTCACCGACCTTGCTGAAAGCAAAGTCACGCCGCTACGCCGGCTTTATGGTGACAATTTCCTGGTGGATGAATCGCTTTGGGAGGGCCGTGCTCCAGGACATCCTTTCGGACTGGAAGGGCGCAACCGCCCGCTCTCCTTCCGCCTGCTCCATGTCGTCGAATTCTCTACCGGGGGGCAGATCCAGAAGGAGCAGGTATGGCTCGACATGATGGCGATCATAAATCAACTCCCGGCCAGCCGATGAAAAAGCCACAACGCCGGACGAATCAGGAACTGCGCACCCGCAAAGACCTCCTTGCCGCAGCCAGCCGCTTGATGAAGCAGGGACGGTTGCCAACCATGGACGAGGTTGCGAAGGAAGCGCTCGTGTCCCGTCCGACCGCCTACCGTTACTTCCGCAGCATAGACGTGTTGCTCAACGAGGCGGCGGTTGATGCCGTCGTACCGGATCCCGTTGAAGCCCTGGCCCGGATCAAGAGCACCGATCCCGAGGCGCGACTTTTGGAAGCTGAAGCCATCATGCACCGGAGTTGTTATGCCAACGAGGCGCAGTTACGCGTGATGCTCGCAAATGCTGTCAATCGCGATCCGGCCGGTGACACTTTGCCGGTCCGCCAGAACCGGCGGATGCCACTGATCGAAGCCGCCCTTGCCCCGGCCCGAGACCGGTTCACCGCGGCCACCTATCGCCGGCTTTGCGCAGCACTGGCACTGGTCTTCGGCACAGAATCAATGATCGTGTTCCGTGACGTGCTTCGCGCCGATGAAGCCACCGCGCGCGATGTCAAAGCCTGGGCCATCCGCACCCTTGTACGCGGAGCGCTGGCCAAAGCACCGGATGGCCGGTAAGCCGTCAGTTGCGCCAGGTATTCAATGACACGGATAGCCGGGGTGCTCCGGCTCATCTTCGGCACCCCGGAGGAACTCGCCGGCCACCAATGGCCGCCAAAATAACCACCCCGGCAATGCATCATGCCTTCCACCCCTGGTTCGCCGCCGCGATGGTGTAAAACAGGATGCCGGCCGCGGCTTCCTTCGGCACGGTCGCCGGTTGCAGATAATTCATCCCGCCGGGCCGTTCGGCGGGGGTGGACGCCAGTTGTCCCTGAAGCTGTTCGGCGAGTTTGCCAGCCAGCGCCAGGCCGGCGGAGGCATCGGGCGTGATCAACGAGGGCAGATTTGTCGTGTTCATAAATCAAATATCAGACCGGTTGAAGCTGTTTGCCGCGCGGACGAAAAATCCGGGCGGACCATCGCGAAAGCCCGGCCATCAGCCCGGCGGAGATGCCGAGCCGGTTGCGACGTTTAAGGGAGGCACCATGAGCCTCGAGTTGTTCCACCACCCGCGCACGGCCAAACATCGCCGCGAACATGATCGGCGTCATGCCGCCACCATTGTCCGCATCGATATCCGCGCCGTGCGCCAGCAGCAGGGCCACGATTTCCTCGTACCCCTTGAAAGCCGCGCCGCCGAGCGGCGTCTGCCCCCGGTCATTGCGTTGATCCACGAAAGCCCCGCGTTCCAGCAGCAGCCGCGTCGTCTCCAGATTGCCGTTATAGCTCGCCAGCATCAGCAGGCTCCGCCCCCTGGCTTCGGCGAGGTTCACCGGCAGGCCATGATCAAGCATGGCGGCAAGCGGTTCCGTTTCGCCGTGGCGCGCATGGTCCAAGGCCAGTTGCTGCAGCTCGGCGTAACGCTTCTCTTCGGCTTCCGTCGTGATGGTTTGCATGTTTCAAAAAAAGGGGCACGGCATTTCGCCGCACCGGTTGGTTATTGTCCGGCCGCGCCGTTCTTCACGCCCAGCGCCTTGGCCACACCGTCCGCATACGCCGGGTCGGCCTTGTGGAAATGCACCAATTGACGCTGCACGATGTTCTCCGGCACCCCCGCCATCGCCGCGGCGATGTTCTGGAACAGACGCTGTTTCTGCCCGGCATTGAACAGGCGGAACAGGTCCCCCGGCTGCGTGTAATCGTCATTGCCGTCGCGGTGATTATAACGGTCGGCATCGCCGGAGATCTTCAACGGCGGTTCGGCAAAGCGCGCATCCTGCGTCGGCCCGCCAAAACTGTTCGGCTCGTAATACGCATCCGGGCCCTTGGGCGCATCGAAACGCATCGGGCCGTCGGCGTGATACGTGCGCACGGCGTTCTTGGGCCGGTTCACCGGCAGCATCTCATAATGCGTCCCCACCCGATAACGATGGGCATCCGCATAGGAAAAGATGCGCGCCTGCAGCATCTTGTCCGGGGAGAAACCGATCCCGGGCACGATATTCGAAGGACTGAAGGCGGATTGTTCGACCTCGGCAAAATAATTTTCAGGATTCCGGTTCAGTTCCAAAACCCCGGCATCGATCAGCGGATAATCCTTGTGCGGCCAGACCTTCGTCAGGTCGAATGGATTCCAGTGGTACGTCTCCGCGTCCTTTTCCGGCATCACTTGGATTTGAAATTTCCATTTCGGAAAATCACCGCGTTCGATGGCCTCGAACAAATCCCGCTGGGAGCTCTCGCGGTCCTTCGCGATGACCGCGCTGCCTTCTTCGTTGGTCATGAACTCGATGCCTTGCAGCGTCTTGAAATGGAACTTGACCCAGAAGCGCACGTTCTGCGCATTGATCAGGCTGAACGTGTGGCTGCCGTAACCGTTCACATGACGCAAACTCTTCGGCAGCCCGCGATCCGACATTAGGATGGTCACCTGATGCAGCGATTCGGGCGAGAGCGACCAGAAATCCCACATGGCGGTGTTGCTGCGGAGGTTCGATTTCGGATGCCGCTTCTGCGTGTGGATGAAGTCAGGGAACTTCAGCGGGTCACGCACAAAAAACACCGGGGTATTATTGCCCACCAGGTCCCAGTTGCCCTCCCCGGTGTAAAACTTCAGCGCAAAACCGCGCACATCGCGCTCGGCATCTGCCGCGCCGCGTTCGCCGGCCACGGTGGAGAAGCGCAAAAGCGCGTCCGTTTTTGCGCCCGGCTTGAAAACCGCCGCCTTGGAATACCTGGTGATGTCATGCGTGATCGTCAGTGTGCCATACGCCGCCGTGCCCTTGGCGTGAACGGTGCGTTCCGGGATGCGCTCGCGGTTCTGGTGCGCGAGCTTCTCCAGCAGCTGGTAATCCTGCATCAACAGCGGACCGCGCGGGCCGGCGGAGAGGGAATTTTGGTTGTCGGCGACGGGGTTGCCGCCGGTCGTTGTCATGATCTCAGTTTTGTTGGCCATACGTGTAATGTCGCTGGCCTGATTGAATCACCTCCCGAGCTATTGTTGAAATACTTGTTTCCTGTAGTTATCATAGGCATTGCCTATGGAACTCCACCAACTTCGCTATGTCGTGGCCGTGGCGCGCACGGGAAATTTCTCCCGCGCCGCCGAGCAATGCCACGTTTCGCAGCCGTCCCTCAGCCAGCAGGTCCAAAAGCTCGAGGATGAACTGGGCGAACGCCTCTTCGACCGCATGAAGCGGACGGTGAAGCTGACGGTCGCGGGCGGGTCCTTTCTCCCCCGCGCCGTGAAGATCCTGGCCGAGGTGGACGCCGCCAGGCGCGAGGCCCGGGACGCGACCGAACTGCTCCGTGGCACCGTCGTCCTTGGAGTGTTGCCCACCATTGCCCCGTATCTGCTGCCGCCGGTGATCGCCAAATTCATGGCGAAATTTCCCGGCGTGGAGATCGTGGTGCATGAAGATACCACTGCCAACCTGCGGAAACTGGCACTGGCATATGAGATTGATTTCGCCATCGCCAGCCATCCGATCCACGACGTGCAACTGGAAGTGACCGAATTATTCACCGAGGAACTGCTGCTGGCATTGCCTCCGGGACATCCCCTCACCCGCAAGCGGACTGTCACCGCCGGCGATCTCGCCAAGGAACGGCTTATCGTCATGAAAGAAGGCCACTGCCTCGGCGACCAGGTATTGCGCTTCTGTGACCGGAGCGATCTGCGCCCGAACATCAGCTTCCGCAGCGCCCAGTTGGAAACCATCCAATCACTCGTGCGCGCCGGCCTGGGCATCTCACTGATTCCCGCGATGGCGGCGCTAAGCAAACGCAAAGACCTGCCGGATTACCGCTCCATGTCCGCCCCGCGGCCCAGCCGTAAAATCATAACCCTCTGGCCCGGGCAACGCCCGCCTGGCCGCGCGGCCAAAGAATTCCTAAAAATGGTCGCCGAACACTGCCTTAAAACGGAAGCCTGAAGCCGCGACATTTCATCGGTTTTTGACTGCAGCTTCGGGACGGGTCAGATAGGACACCGTGAGCATGGCGAAGAAAAACAGCGGGTCCAGGGCCATGAGACCGTCGCCCGAATTCAGGTGCGAATAGACGGCGCTGATGATCGTGATGCCAAATCCCGCGTACGCCCATTCCTTGAGCCGGGGGCAGCCCGGCAACAGCAGAATGATGACGCCCGCCAGCTTGGCCACCCCGAGCAGGCTGGCGAAATAGGCGGGATAACCGAGGTGGGCCAGTGCCTGCATCATCGGCGGCGCGTGCGTGACGGCAAGCAGTCCGGAGATGGTCATGACCAGGACGACCAGCGAAGTTGCAATCCAATACACGACCTGTTTCGTTTTCATACTTAATACGCCACACCGACGATCTGTTTCAGGTGGGCCGGGTGTTCCGCCTCACCGATCATGAAATGGGCCACATCGGCCCGGGAAACATAAAATCCGCCTTTCGGCAAAGTGCCGTCAGTGACGCGGTATTCGTGCCGTGCGGGACCGTTGGTGAGCCGTGGCGGGCGCACGATGGTCCAGTCGAGATCGGGCTGGCAGGCTTCGGCCTCCATCCCGGCCATGTCAGGAATCATCTGGCGAAACAAGGTGGCTTTCAGGATGGCGGCTCCCAGGCCGAGGCCAGGAAATAAAAAAGCGGCAGAAACGACCTGCGCCCGGCGCACACCGCCGGCCCGCAAGGCCGTGGCCAGGGTGCGCCCGAACTGCCGTCGCAACGTGGAGGAACGGATGGTCAAAGGCCCAAAGGCCGAGAGCACCGCATCATGGTCGGCAAGCGCGGGCGCCATCCGGCCGGCGTCAAAGACATCGCCGGGGACCACCTTGAGCCGTTCGTGCGTGATGGCGATCTTCTGCGGGGCGCGGACATAAGCCGTGACCTGGTGGCCGCGTTCGAGGGCGAGGGACAACAGGTGCCGGCCGATGCCGCCGGTGGCGCCGAGGATGAACAATTTCATTGCGCGGATCCGGAACCTGCCAGGGTCGGAGGCAGCGACCACTCGCGCACCTCGACACTGTTCCCATAGCGCGGGCCGGGGTGGGTTTCGGCGATTTTTACAGCCTCGCTGAAATCAGCGGCCTCCAAAAAGGTGATCGCCACAACGGATCCTTCCGCTCCTGAGGGGATTGCGACGCTCCCGCCGTCCGGCGAGACCTCATGGCGCTGCCCGCCCAGCAGACGCGGATCAAGCTTCCGGCCGGCTTTGAGCGCCAGCGCCCAGGCTCTGACTTCACTGGCGCGTTGTTGTTGTTCTTCGGGCGAGAGCAGCCTTCGCCCCTGCTTAAATATGAATACGAACTGTTTCATGCAGTTTCTTCAAGTTTTTGGCCGGTCGTTTTTTTGTTTCAGCCGCCGGCCATTTCCGATAGTATGTTTCATTAATTGTTAATGTCAATAACGATTAATTTCGATAACTATGTCCGCACCATCAAAAAAGACTTTTCAGCCGGGGCTGGCCTTTCTGCTGTCGCAGGTGGGCGCGCATGCCGCCGCACGTTTCGCAGAACGGATCGCCCCGCTTAAGCTCAAGCCGCACCATACGGGAATCCTGCGCATCCTCGAAGCGGAGTCCGGGATGACCCAGCAGGCCTTGTGCGACCTGCTGGGAATATTCCCCAGCCGGCTGGTCGGCCTGCTGGATGAGCTTCAAGCCTTGAAACTGATCGAACGGCGCGCGAGTCCGACCGATCGCCGGACCTATGCGCTGTACCTCACCAAGGGCGGTCACGAAATGCTGTCCGAAGTCGGCAAGCTGGCACGGCAGCACCAGGACGACTTGTGCGCCGCGCTGAACGAAAAAGAGCGGACGTTGCTCATCGACATGCTGACGCGCATCGTTGCGCAACAGCAGATCACACCCGCCGTCCATCCCGGTTACCGGCAGATGGGCGGGACGTCCTGCTGAAAAAATCAGCCGCGCATTTCGCCTTTCTCCACCATGTCGGGTTATACCCCATGGCTCCGCGCCTGCCGATGGCCAATCATGACGCGTCAGTTAACCATCAAAACACCATAACACTCATGAAACAAATCATCCTCTCCTGCCTGGCTGTCGTCGCCCTCGCATTCATCTCCGGCTGCGCCTCGGATTCGACCCACAGCTCGACCACCACCTCGTCCTCAACCTCGACGCCTGGTCCCACCACCACGACCACGACGGACACGCAATCCAAGTAAGTTCCCAGTTTTTCACGGTGTGCGGGCATCAGTCGCAAGCATCCTCACGAATCTTCGCGGTGCCCGCACCCCGTTCCGCTTCACCAACCCGGCTTTCGCGCCGCCGGTTTTGGACTTCGAGCCGCCCGCTTCATGACCACGCGGTGTTTGGTTGTGCAAAGACGCTGTTCAAAAAACCGGGTGGAAAAAATAAACCAAATTAAACCTTAGCCACAGATGAGACACAGATGATGCATGGATTGCCAAACGCGCCGCGCGTCATATTATTGGCTTGGAGAATGAAAATCCCGCACCACACCGGGTCAGCCAGGGGACGCTCCATTTTTTACCTGCTGCCAGCCCTGATGCTGGCGGCGGGCAATGTCCCGGCGCAAACGTTGTCGGTGGGGCCCAATGCCAATATCAACCGCCAGAGCGGTTATCAGGGCGAGGAAGCGATCGCTATCGACCCGACGAATCCGAACCGGCTGTTCGCGTGGGCCAATGACGTCCGCTCCGGCACGGCGGACAATTCCGCGGGGTACAGCACCGATGGCGGGGCGACGTGGTCCTCGCGTTTCACGGGCACGGACGGCTGGCCGACGCTGGGCGGCGATCCCACGTGCAGCTTTGACAGTTTTGGCAACCTCTTCGCGGCGTCGTTCGATTCGACTTTCAAAAACATCCTGGTGCAGGTCAGCACCAACGGTGGCCAGACTTTTTCCAACCTGTTGTTGACCATTGCAGGAACAAAGAACTCGCTCGACCAGCCGACCATCAAGGCGGGACCGGGGACCGTGGCCGGCCAGCAGGCGGTCTGGGTCACGTATCTGAACCGGACCGCGCTGGTGGCGCGCGGCGCGGCGGTGAACGGATTCAATTCCTTCGGCGGGTTCGGCTCCGAGTTGACGATTCCCGGGTCGGGCTCGGGCAATTTCGGCGACGTCGCCATCGGTCCCAACGGACAGGTGATGGTGGCCTTCCAGACGCCCTCGGGCGGGGTCGGTCCCTCGACCATCACGCTGGCGGTAAATGCCACGGGCAGCACGTCCGGCAGCTTCACGCTGGCCACCGGCACGGTGGTGACGCAGGTGGGCGGTTTCCGCGCCATTCCCGCCCAGCCCAGCCGCACGGTGGATGCCGAGGTGGGCCTGGCCTATGATATTTCGAACGGCCCGCATCGCGGCCGGTTGCACATGGTCTATACGGACGCGCCGTCAACGACCTCGAATGATCTGAACATCTTCACGCGTTACTCGGACAACGATGGGGCGACGTGGAGCAGCCCGGTGCGCGTCAATACGGATGCGGGCACCAACAGCCAGTTTTTTTCCAAGATCGCGCTCGATCCGACCACGGGCAACATCGCGGTGGCCTGGTATGACTGCCGGAACAGCGCCGCGAACAACCGGGTGGAGCTCTGGGGAACGGTCAGCGTGAACGGCGGGGTGTCGTTCCTGCCCGAAGTGAAGATCAGCGCGGGATCGACCAGCGGGGTCGGCATGGGCGGCGGCAACGAACTGGGTGATTACCTGGGGCTGGATTTCTGCAACAATGTTTTCCATCCTGCCTGGGCGGATGACTCGAATTCCACGGGCGACAATCCCGACGGGACCGCGAACCTGGATTACTACACCGCCGCGGTGACCGTGATGCCGACAACGCCTGTCCTGACGGCGCAAGGTTACGGCACGAACCAGATTTTCACGCTCAACTGGCTTCCAGTCCCGGTGCCGGGTTTGGCATCCAGGCTTCCACCAATCTGATCAACTGGACGAGCATCGGCTCCGGCCTGACCGGAACGAACGGGTTGTTGTTTTTCCAGGACACGAATGCCGCGGCGTTCGGGAACCGGTTCTATCGCGCGTACTGGCCATTGCCATGAACCCGGTATTAAATACGAGCTTTGAGGGTTTAAACGGCGTTCTCCCGCACGGCACGAGGACGGTCATAAATCCATTTCAAAGCATCAGACACCCCGGTTCTCATTTTGTTACTCGACCTCCCTCACCTGTTTCCTCTCCCCAAGGAGAGGACAAATATAGGCGGCTTTCGGTTTGTAAATGGTTGTCGGACCAATCCAGCCGTGCCTCATTCTCAAGACGCGGCGAACGTTTCCCCCTCTCCTGGAGGAGAGGCCAGGGTGAGGGCGGGCGTAAATCCATCCAGTACAAACGCGCAAATTGTCGCGGCCGCTATTTAACTGGCGGCGCTCTGCCGAGACGCCGCTACAACCGCCAAGGCTTATTGCAGCGTGTGGCCGGGGACGCTGCAGGTGGGCAGTTCGCCCACGGGGTTGATGGTGTAGGCGCCGCCTTGCGGGCATTTCGGAAGTTTTCCGTTGACCAGCCGGATGTAGGGCTTGAGATCTTCCTCGGTGCAGACATCGCCGGCTTTTTTGCCCTTCTCCAGCGCCCATTGGTTCTCGGCGGCGTCAAGCTGCCGGAGGTTGTTGATGCAGCCGTTGTTCTGCGCCACGTTGCGCGCCTTGACGAAGCTCGGGATGGCGATGGCGCCCATCACGCCGGCGACGGCGACCGCGGGCAGCACGACGACCGCGGCGGCGCTCTGGCTGCCGTTGCCAATGGTCAGGCACCCGGCGGGCGTGTTCTGGCCGACGGAGTAGGAACACTCCGCGCCCCGGGCGTTGAAGAGGGATTTAAAAAATTCCGCCTGCCCGGGCGTGCCGTCCTTCGCGGCCTGCGCAGCCATCATCTGCTTCTGCACCTGCATCATCGCCGCGCCGAACCGCGCGCTCATGAAGCAGAACTGGTTGCCGCGGTCGGGGACGCCCTGCGAGAGGTGCTTGAACTCGGCGGTGGTTTTCAGGCCGGGCTTTTTCCCGTTCTTCACGGCGAGCGCTTCGGCCACCACGGCGTCGGACGAGGCGATGAACAGGTAGCCGCCGCTGTTCGCGGCGGTGGGCCGCAGGTTGATGGCCAGCGGCAGCGGCACGGGCATGGTGCGCATGGAGACGCCGTTGGTCTCGAAGCTGACGACCTGTTCGTTCTTCTTCAATTCATCGGCGATGCGGTTGTAGATGACGGGGTCATTCACCTTCAGGACGAGGAAGATGGCGGGGTCGGGAATCGCAATCGGGCCGGTGGGCAACGGTATGGCGACGGTGTTGGATTCATCGAGCGTGACGACGAAACCGAATTCGCCGCCAAGGGATTTCAGGACATCGTCCCATTTCAATTTTGTGCCCTGCTCGAATTGCGCGGGGAGCTGCTGGAGAAATTTTTGCGCTTCGGGGAAGCCAGACTTCGCGACCTCATCCTGCACGACGCTCCAGACCAGCGGCAGGTCGGCATCGGAAAAGAGGGCAAGCGCGGTATTTGCGGGCAGCAGGTCGAGGCCGGTCAGCGGATGCGGGGCGCCGCCGCAGAGTTTCCAGAGGAAGCCGGTGCCCTTGCCGGGATAATGATGGAGCAGCGCCTTGTTGCGATACATCCCCTGCTCGATCTCAACGGAGCTCAGGCCGAAGCCGCTGACATCCTCGATGCCACTGTCGATGACCAGGTGATTGACGATGTCAAAGGCTTTGTTGATGTTCGCGACGTCCTCCGGCTTGGCATCGGGAAAGGAGGTGAGGGTTTTGCGCCAGCCATCGATCTTGCCGGAGAGATGTTCGAGCCACTGCGCCGTGCCGAGGTAGAGATAGAAGTTGCCGCCGGGGTCGAGCTGCGCGGTGACTTCATTGAAGCTGGTTTTGCTGGCGGAAGCGACAGGTTGCGCGCTGGCGACCAGCGAAGGCGCAAACAACGCAGCGAGGGCCAAGGTGCAGACGGAGAGCATGTTGTTTTTCATGGGACGATTGCCTTTATCCATTGTGGGGTTGCCGAACGACATGAGCCAATCATGTTTTGGGAAAAGGTAAAGGCGAAACGGATACGGTCGAAACGGATCGCAAAGGAAAGCCACCCAAAAGCCGATTTTATGCGATTCGGGCGGCGTAAAGAAATCTGCCGGCCAGGGTCACTGCCAACTGGCCAGGATGACGGAGGCGGGAGACAGCGTGGGATTGAATTCAAACATCGCGCTGGTGTCCGTCAGGTTCTGGTCGGGCAGTTCCGGGATGGTGAAATAATAATGGGGCAGATTGGCGTTCACGACGAGCTGCGGATGATATCCCTCGCGAGCCGGCCAGCGTTCCAGAATCCGTTCGTAAACGATGGCCAGGGAGCGCGAGCAGGGCTGGACCACATATTCATCATCAATGCGTCTGACGGGCACCATGAAACGGACGCGGTGATTCAAAGTGACGGGAAAAATCCATTCGTTGGTCGCCTGCAGCAACGATTTGACGGGCTGGCCTTCCTGATAGTTCTCCCGGTCGGACGCCGCGATCGTATAGACAGGAAGCGCCTCCCCCAACGCAGC
>Ga0105238_10001340_pt1 | contig 24728 bp, 22 predicted proteins | sample KBSC34metaG_FD_81526 | JGI IMG/M metagenome (GOLD analysis project Ga0105238, IMG submission 81526) | Corn rhizosphere microbial communities from Kellogg Biological Station, Michigan, USA - KBS C3-4 metaG | ecosystem: Host-associated > Plants > Roots > Rhizosphere > Soil | place: Michigan, USA...
CGTGGAGCGCGAAGCTTACCGGCGGTTGGGCGGTCACGCAAGCGTCGCAAAAGAGGTTCTGGAAGACGTAGAGTTGGCGTTCCTTGCCAAGCGGCGGAAATTAGGTCTGCAGTTTCGCTATGCAGACGACGCAGTCGCCACACGCATGTACCGCACCACCTCCGCAATGATCGAAGGCTGGACCAAGAACCTGGCACTGCTGTTCAATAACGTGCTGGCAACGGCCATGTGGCGTGCGCTCGATCTGGCGCTGCTCTTTGTTTTACCGGTTCTGATGATCAGGTTGTGGAGCGCGCGGCTCGATGTCCATTCGCTCACCTGGCTGGGCGCAGGATGGCTATTTGCGCTGCTCTGGGTGCGCACGCTCTTCCGCTTTTATGCCCGCGTCTCAAAATCGAATTTTCCGGTTGTGGACTGCATAATTTCGCCGCTCGGCTTGCCTCTGTTTGTTGTTCTCCTGTATCGCAGTTGGTATCAGCACCGGATACTGAAACGGGTAAGCTGGAAGGGAAGAAGTTACAAGGTTTAGCCAGAAAACTGTAACGAAGTCATGCCTTGCATCATCAATTGGTTAAGGGGATAAGATGATCTTCCTGACGCGGCGGGCCACGTTCTCTGCCTCGCACTTTTATTGGCGAAGCGACTGGCCGGCGGAAAAGAACGAAAAGGTATTTGGCCGCTGTTCCAACCGCAACGGGCACGGACATAATTACACGCTCGAAGTAACGGTGGCCGGAGAACCAGATCCCGTCACAGGTTTCGTGGTTGATTTGAAATGGCTCAAGGATGTGATGGAAAAACAGGTTCTTTCCGCGTTCGATCATCGCCACCTGAATCTTGAAGTGGCGGAGTTTCGTGACGGTGCGATGATTCCGACCACGGAGAACATCGCCATTGCCAGTTGGAACAGGCTCGAGTCCGTGATTCTCGCCGCCGGCGGCGCCCGGCTCTCATGCGTTCGCGTTTATGAGACGCCGGAGATCTTTGCCGAGTACATGGGGGAAGTATGAGCGCCAGGGCCTATTTCGGACGCCGATACATGCTCAGCGCGAGCCATCGTCTGCATACTCTCGCCCTTAGCGATGACGATAATCGCACAGCTTATGGCAAATGTAACAACAGATTCGGGCACGGCCACAACTACACTGTTGAAGTTCTTATCGGCGGTCCCGTTGACGAGCAAACCGGCATGGTCATCAATCTTGCCGATCTGGATGAAGTAGTACAAAGAAAAGTGCTTGATCGCTTCGATCATGTGAACCTGAATTTGGACCCGCTCTTTGAGAATCTGGTACCGACCACCGAGAATCTATGTAAAGCAGTCTTTCAAATCCTTAAAGGTGCGCTTCCCGCAATGGAGTTGGTGCACGTTCGAGTGGAAGAGACTGAGAACAATTTCTTCCAGTGTCTAGGAACCGAAGATTTTGAAGCAGTGAACCGGCAGAGTGCGTGATGCAAGCGCGCGAGCAAAGCAGATAAGAAATGCCCGAGTCCCCAGGGCAGGAGGATAAGTACCATGGCACAGCCAATCGCAGTGACCAAGCCAGTTCGCAGAGCAGCGGAATCCCGCGAAGGGCTGAGCGGATTCAGTACGCAGGAAATGTATCGCGAAATCCTGTTCCGCCTCGGCGAGGATCCTGATCGTGACGGCCTGGCTATGACGCCGGAGCGCGTTGAGAAGTCTATGGCGTTCCTCACCAAAGGCTACGAACAGGATGCCGGCAAGATACTTCGCGGCGCGATGTTCGACGTGGACTACGACGAGATGGTGATCGTCAGGGATATCGAGATGTTCTCGTTGTGCGAGCACCACATGCTGCCGTTCTTTGGCAGGGTTCACGTGGCCTACATTCCCAACGGAAAAGTGATTGGCCTAAGCAAGATTCCGCGACTGGTTGAAGTGTTTGCACGCCGCCTGCAGGTTCAGGAGCGCCTCACGCGCGAGATCGCCGATGCTATTCAGGAAGCAATCTCGCCGCAGGGTGTTGGCGTGGTGATTGAAGCAAGACACCTCTGCATGATGATGCGTGGCATCGAAAAGCAAAACTCATCAACAGTGACATCGGCTATGGTAGGCTGCTTCCAACACAAGGAAACGCGCTCGGAGTTCCTGTCACTAGTGCGCAGTTCCGGCTCCGGTGCAGTTTAGAAGCGATAGCAATTAAAGCCAAGGTAAGAGACCCAGGAAAGAACCATGGTGCATGCGATCCTCGGTGCCGGTGGGCCAATCGGCAACGGACTCGCATCGTAATCGGCCCGCCCGCAACATCCTTCGCGGAATGGTGGATTGCAAGAACCTTCCTCTGTGTCTAGTCGCATGAGCAAAAGCAAAGGATAGTTGCCATCATCAGCTGGACCAGGTCTTATCCTTCGAATTGCACAGAGTTTCGAGATTGCAATCTTTGCATTTTGGATTCCGGGCAAGACACACCTGCCGTCCATGATGAATCACCTGGTGCGAATAGCTGATCCACCGTTCCTGTGGCAGCACCTTCATCAGTTCCTGTTCCACAACCTGCGGTGTCTCTCCCTTAGCCAGCTCAAGCCTGCGCGAGATGCGGAAGACGTGCGTGTCTACTACCACACCTTCGGCCTTGCCAAAGCTCACACCAAGCACCACGTTTGCAGTTTTGCGCGCCGCACCGGGCACAGTCGTAAGCTCAGCCAGAGTTTGCGGAACTTTGCCGCCAAAATCGGTAATTATTTTTTTAGCTGCGCCTTGAATCGATTTAGCTTTATTCCGAAAGAAGCCGGTCGTGCGAATCAGATTCTCAAGTTCCGGTAGCGTGGCCTTTGCCATCGCCTCAGGAGTAGGGAAGCGCCGAAAAAGTTCCGGCGTCACCATGTTCACGCGCACATCCGTGCATTGGGCAGAAAGAATCGTAGCGACCAGCAGTTCCCACGGCGACCGATGCGTGAGCGCGCAAACGGCATCGGGATAAGCTTCATCAAGCGCCTTCAGAATTGCAGCAACGCGCGCCGGTGCAAGCGGTCCGCGCTGCGATTGCGCCTTTGCGGCGGGTGGTTTCTTCCGGGCCGAGTTCTTGGCCGTGCTGGGTGCGGACTTCATCGCTCTACAGTTTCCCGCTCAACCAATTCTGCAAATTTTGAATCGGCAATCGGACACCAAGAAAGAACTGCCCGAACAGTGCATATACCGCGCTCACTTCATCAAAGCGCATTTCGTAAATCAACTTCTTGAAGATCACCGGATCCTCAGCAAACAGATCCACGCCCCATTCCCAATCATCCATACCGATTGAGCCGGAGATAATCTGCTTTACCTGATCGCCGTAGCGGCGTCCTATCATGCCGTGCTCATGCATCATGCGCTGCCGCTCAGTGAAAAGGACTGTGTACCAGTTGACCTGTTCACCGCGTTTGCGGTCCATGGGATAAAAGCACATGTACTTCGCTTCTGGGACCGCCGGGAACAGTCGCGGAGCCATGGCACTGGCACCCCGTCCCAAGGACGCGGCAATCTCCGCATTCCACTCCGGCGAGTGCTGCGCAAGCCCCTTGGTCTCGGCGGCCTCGTACGTTTTTCGCGTAGATTCGTACAGGCCAAGCTCTACTACCGACACGTAGGAGTGCCGTATATCCAGGAAGTCGAAGAACTCCGTTTGCGCCAGATCGAGTTCAACTTGATTGAGCGCCTCAAATGAGTCGCGAAAATGGATGAGGATCAGGTCGCCCTTGTGCCCGAGTTGCGAATAGAGCGCCGAGCGCACCGGAGAATCGGGCTGCGCGCGCTCCAGTTGCTGCAGGCAACCAAGAGCTTCATAGGCAATTCGATCGCGATCGCCCTGCGAGGTCTTCCTCCAGCGCGGCCAGTCGAAACGAAAGAACTGATGCAGCAGGGTGGATCCTTCAAGGGTCAGCGGAACAGGAGGTAATGCTGCTGGGGAGTCGGACAACGTAAGCACCTCATACGTATCTCTGGTAATCGTAACAAAGCGTGATTAGCGCTGCTCGGCTTTCGCTCTCAACATTAAAATTATTTACACGTGTGCATTTTCAGAACACGTTCGCATGCGCAACTTTCGTTGTTAATCTTCTCTGTCCAGATCGGTTTATTGCGCCTTCCGCCGCATTTCAGGCCTTTATACTGGTAACGCTCATGAGCGAAAAGATTATCGCGGTCCTGGTTCAATTCATCACACATGTCATTGATGTCGGCGGTTATGGCGGCCTCGTGGCCTTGATGGGTATTGAATCAGCGTGCATCCCGCTGCCTTCCGAAATCATTATGCCGTTTGCCGGCTATCTGGCTTATCTGGGGCATATGAATCTGGTGCTGGCTGCAACGGCAGGCGCGGTGGGCTGCAATGCTGGGTCGGTTATCGCCTACTGGATCGGTGCAAAGGGCGGCCGCCCTCTCGTTGAGCGCTACGGTCGTTGGGTCCTGATGAGTCGTCACGATCTCGATCGGATGACGTCTTTTTTCAACCGGCACGGCGGCATCACCGTGTTGATTGCTCGCCTTCTTCCGGTAGTACGCACGTTTATCGCGTTTCCGGCGGGCATAGCCAAGATGCCGCAGGCTCGTTTTCATATTTACACTTTTGTGGGCTCATGGCCTTGGTGCTTTGTGCTGGCCTACGTTGGAATGAAGCTAGGCGAAAAGTGGGAAACCGATCCAAGATTTCATGAGTGGTTCCACCGGTTCCATCTTGTAGTTGAGGTAGCACTCGTTGCGGGCATCATTTGGTTTGTTTGGTCACATCTCAAACGCGGAAGAGAAGCAACTGAAGCATGAAAGATGTGACTGCAGCTTTTTTTGAATACGTTGGCAGTTCCGTCCCGTTAGTTTCGAGCGGAACCTAATCCGGGCCGGCGCATAAACGTCGGTAGAGCAAAGGAAGGATAGAAACGATGTCGAAAGAGAATATTGCACCTGCCACCGGGAAGCTCGGCGTGATGGTGGTTGGGTTGGGTGCGGTGGCTACCACGATGATTGCCGGTGTTGAGGCGATTCGCCGGGGACTTGCCAAGCCCATCGGCTCGCTTACGCAAATGGGAACCATCCGTCTGGGCAAGCGCACCGATAACAACACACCCCTGGTGAAGGATTTTGTACCGCTCGCCAATCTTAACGATCTTGTATTTACTGGTTGGGACATTTTTGAAGATAACGTCTACGAATCCGCCGCCCACGCTGAGGTTCTTGACAAAGAAACTCTCGCCAAGTTGAAGCCGTATCTCGAGACCATCAAGCCCATGCCCGCCGTATTTGACCAGCACTACGTCAAGCGCCTGCACGGCACCCACGTGAAGACTGGCAAAAACAAGCTCGATCTCGCCCAGCAAGTCATGGCCGATATCCAGAAGTTCAGGAAAACTGTGGACCGCGTCGTGATGATCTGGTGTGGCTCTACTGAAATTTTCCTTGAGCCATCGGCAGTTCATGAGTCCATTGAAGCTTTCGAAAAGGGCCTCGAGAATAATGATCCGGGTATTGCTCCTTCGCAGATCTACGCCTACGCAGCGCTCAAGGGAGGCGTGCCATTCGCGAATGGTGCACCGAACCTCACGGTCGATACAAAGGCCCTCCTTGAACTTTCGAGGCAAACTGCGGCACCCGTTTGCGGCAAGGATTTCAAGACTGGCCAGACTCTTATGAAGACCGTGCTGGCTCCTGCCTTCAAGGCGCGCCTTCTCGGTGTATCCGGCTGGTTCTCTACTAACATCCTGGGCAATCGCGATGGTGAAGTGCTTGACGAGCCGCAATCGTTCAAGACCAAGGAAGAGTCCAAGCTTGGTTCACTGGAATATATCTTTCAGCCCGAGCTTTACCCCGATCTGTATAAGGACATCTACCACAAGATCCGGATCAACTACTACCCGCCGCGCGGTGATCAGAAAGAAGCGTGGGACAACATCGATATTTTCGGATGGCTTGGGTATCCGATGCAGATCAAGATGAATTTTCTGTGCCGGGACTCCATCCTTGCAGCACCCATCGCACTGGATCTCGTGCTGTTCCTCGATCTCGCCAAGAGGACGCCAGAACTGCGCAATTTAGGCGTCCAGGAATGGCTGAGCTTCTACCTCAAGTCGCCGCAAACCACAGAGGGGCTCTATCCGGAGCACGATCTGTTCATCCAGTCCATGAAGCTGAAGAACACGCTCCGCCACATCATGGGCCAAGAACTGATCACTCACCTGGGCCTGGAATACTACGACTGATCGCAATTCAGTCCGGCAACAGAAAAGCCCCGGAATCTCCGGGGCTTTTCTGTAGTTGAATGCCATTGACTTTAAGCGATTGCAGGAGTCACTTCCAGCATCGGGCCAGCTGCTGCTGGAGCCTGTTTCTCCGTAGCGTGACCGTGCGAACGCGTAAGCCGATGGACAAAGTGGTACGGCGGCCACGGACCGGACAGTTGCATGAAGCAATCCCGCATCATTGCGCTCGTGGTGGCGAACTTGTTTTGGTAACGCTCCACGTGCTTGCGCTCGATGAGGTGGGCAATATCCAGAACCATCTTCCCGTTCTCTGTCAGCCGGCAGCTCACTTCTTCGTCTAGAGGCATGAACAGCCTGTGCATCTGGAAGCTTACCGCACGAGCACGGGTCTGCCGTTCGCGTGTGCGCGCCGCGCTTTCGCGCAGGTTGGTCAGATACTCGCGTCCTACAGTCTCGGTCGATGCGTGACGCGCAACTTCGTGGCTGCAGCAGTCGTCCGCGAAGATCTTCAGGTGCATTTCGGTCTTGCCGCGCACCTTCTCGATATTGCTGACAAACTGGCGCTGGTTGGAGCGGATCGACTTACGAAGAGTTTCGTCGTCGTTGAATATGGTTCCAAACCGGAAGGGCAGAACAGTGGAGTGCTGGAAGCAGTCCGCAATCACCCGGGCGTGATCCACACCGGCTTTCTGATTCAAGGATTCCAGGGGATTGTGTTCGCTGACTACGATGGCGAGGTCACTTGCTGGATAAAGAAATACCTGGTTTCCACTTACTCCCAGTACCGATTCCAAAGGTACTGGCTTACGATGACGGGCTAGTTCCGGGAATGCTTGCTTTTCACCGATGCAGTAGGCATACCATGCCATGACAGGAAACTCCGATCGCGTGCGCGTCAACGCTCCGCCGGTTGGTGAAACTCTGTGAGGTTAAAGGGCCTGCATAGTGGATCATGTCTCCGGAACCCAAAGTTATCTATAGGTCCGGCTCAACTGTCAGGAATACTAGTCCCATGAAAATACGACTGGCAACACCCGCCATCACAAATCTCCTCAAAAGTAAGCAGAATGAGGAAAAATCGTGTGGATAAAATCAAAATGTTGATTGATGTCGGCGAAAGTGAGGTGTTTCCGGACCCGACGGGAAACTATCGGTTCTTGGACGCAAAAAATACCCCTCAACTCTTGAGGAGTATTTTCGCTTTCGCACTTGGAAGATTGTGAGTACTTACGGCAGAACGCGTTGGACGTGCAGATAGAGCAGAACGTTCATGAGCAGCGAAATGAGAAGCAGCCCTATTGCGATTGTGGCGACCACGTTGACCTTAGAGCCCGTCGATCTCAGCTTTTCATGCAGTTCCTGCTGCTCGAGAGTGTTGCGATCCGTGGCTTCGCGCACCAGCTCAAGCCGATCTTCAACCCGTTTGAGGGAGTTGTTTTGTTCTACGATTTGCACGCTCAGTTCTTTGTGCAAGCTCTGCAGTTCCGCAATATTTTGATTGATCGGTGTTAGATCGATGCGCGGAGGCGGTGCCGATGCTGCAGGGGCAGCCGACGGACTGAGAATACCCGACAAAGCACCTGCGATGTTCCCGTCCAACAAGGGAAGTAACTTCTGCGCGAATGGAATTGCATGGCGAAGTACTCCGGCGGCGCGCTGCAGGGTCGATGGCCCCCCCGGGCGCATCTGCATGCCCACAGGGCGTTCAACGGGTGGGTTCCGCGGGGTGGGCGGAGTAGCCATTGACGGACGGTCCTGTGCAGCAGCCGGAGCTTGCGCGACGGGTATTGCAGTGGGGGAGGCCGCTGGTGCGACGAGGTCAGGTGCAATGTCTTCGCGGACCGGGATATCTTCAGGAGCAGGTGCCATAGCTGGCTGGGGCGTCAACATTGGCCCCACGTATGCCAAGTTCGAGGCCGAGGGCGCTAGCCTAGGACCGGGGTGAGATACAGGCACGCGATCTTCAAGATCGGCATAGGTCGGCGGCACCAAAACCCGGGTGCCGTTCCCGCGCGCCAGCGGGGAACCTACTGCCCTAGGCTGAGGTATCTCCAGAGCCTCCGTAATGGTCACGGGTTCCCGATCATCCAGTCGATCCACCATCGAGTCATTCATCGAATCCTTCTTCAAAAAACTAGATTGAGGGTAAACCAAATATATAGCTGATTTCCGGTCGGATGGGAACTTGATTCTCGCTCCGCGGTCGCAGCCCCGATTATGGGATGTTGGTGAGCGGTCAAATCACGTGCTTGAATTCACGACATTTGTATCCAAGCGTTCTGCATTCAGGTGTTCACTTTCCGTACGCGTCCTCAAATGCTCAGCACAAGTCGTATGGACTTGCACCCACGCAAGCCGGTATCTGAAGCATCGTCGCCGGTGATATACTCACATCTCAGGTGCGTGCCTGCGCCATCATTTTAAACAAGTTTGAGGTTCACATGTCCGGCCACTCCAAATGGGCCACAATCAAGCACAAAAAGGGCGCGCTGGACGCGAAGCGCGGCAAGACATTCACTCGGCTAATTAAGGAAATTACGATTGCAGCCAAGGCTGGTGGCGGCGATCCGGACGGCAATCCGCGGCTTCGAACTGCGATTCTTGCGGCCAAGGCGGAGAATATGCCCGCTGAGAATATCAAACGGGCCGTTCAGCGCGGGACTGGCGAGTTGGAAGGTGTCAACTACGAAGAAATTTCCTTCGAAGGTTACGGACCGGGCGGTGTAGCCATTATTGTCGACGTATTAACTGACAATCGGAATCGTGCGGTGAGCGAAGTTCGGCATGGGTTCTCAAAGAATGGCGGTAACCTCGGCGAATCAGGATCGGTAAGGTTCATGTTTGCCAAGAAAGGTCTGATCGCCGTCGAGAAGTCTGCTGCCAGCGAAGAAAAGTTGATGGACATCGTGCTGGAAAACGGCGGCGAGGATCTGAACGATGAAGGCGACACTTGGGAAGTAATTACTGATCCTTCGGCGTTCGAAACGGTTTCCGGAGCTATCAAGGCTGCAGGAATTCCCACCGTGATGAGCGAGGTCACCATGGTCGCATCGACCTACACCAAGCTTGAGGGTCCGGCAGCCAACCAGATGGTGCGGCTGCTGGAAGCGCTTGAAGATCTCGACGATGTACAGAACGTCTACTCGAATTTCGATATGGACAGTGCCCAGCTTGAGCACGCTGCAAGCTGATTCAAAACAAAAGGGGCAAAGAAGGCCGCCCGCATGTGGCGGTCTTTTTTTGGGAGGGAAAGTTTTTTGATCGAGAGGCAAGTGCATTGAAGCGAGTCGGAACTATCCTGTTGCTTATAGTGATGGCAACGGCCATAAGCGCGCGAGCTCAATCTGCATCCCGCGCAATCCAAAATGATTCGGATAGCGACAATCCTGTCGCCCATGTTCGCAACAACCATAGTTGGGAATTCGGGCCGTTCATCAACTGGGGCACGGGAGTAGGCAATCGCTCCAGCTACAAATTTCTCTCCGGCGGCGCGCAGATCGGCAAGCCAATGTTCCGCGTGGTCCATGCGGGTTTTCTCAGCGGCCAGTTTGAGGCTGGCGGAAACGTGATGCCGCTTTGGCAGGCGTATACCCCTCCGGCCGGTGATGTTATTTTCACGACTTCAACTGGCTCGTTCATTGCGCCAGTTGGAGGCGGCACGTTTCGTGGTGTGAGCCTGACGCCGGTAATTCTGCGTTGGAACTTCCTCACCAGTTCAAGACGCTGGCAGCCGTGGTTTCAGGGCGCTGGCGGCCTCATCTATACGACCCACAAGTTTCCACCGGCCCAACTGGTGCCCCAGGGGACACCTGGGGGCACTTCCGTGTGGAACTTTTCGCCGCAGGGCGGGGGCGGCATTCACTACTTCATTCGACCGCGACGTTCGATTGATCTTGGCGTGAATGCGGTACACATCTCTTCAGCGTCGCTGGGCGACCGCAACCCAGGGGTGAACGCCAGTGTGCAAATACAAGTCGGGTATACATTCTGGAAATAAACTCGCCGCAATTAGCGCGGCGAGATAGCAGGTTGACAGCATGAGCGGACCGGTAATTGAGTGCGTTCCCAATTTTTCAGAGGGCACAGACGTGAAGAAGGTCGAGGCGATCGTGTCCTCGATGCACGTAGCAGGAGTGCATCTGCTGGATTGGTCGATGGACGCGGATCACAACCGTTCTGTGGTGACGATGGCCGGAGAGCCTGCAGCAATCGTAGAAGCCGCCGTACGTGGTGTGGGCAAGGCCGCTGAACTGATTGATTTGACCAAGCAGCACGGCGTGCATCCGCGCATCGGCGCAGCAGACGTAGTCCCGTTTGTGCCAATCTCTGGAATCAAGCTGGAGAACTGTGCTTTGCTTGCCAGGCAGGCAGGTCTGGAGATCTGGCGGAGATTCAACGTGCCGGTATTTTTCTATGAAGCCGCAGCAGCCCGACCAGATAGGGCGAATCTGGAAGATGTTCGCAAGGGCCAGTTTGAAGGCCTGCAGGAAGCCGTCCGAAAGGAAGTAGCGCGGCGACCGGACCTTGGCGGACCGGGTCTTCATCCCACTGCCGGGGCCTGCGCGGTGGGTGCTCGCAAATTCTTGATAGCATACAACATCTATTTCGATTCTGCGGATGTGGCAATCGCTCGGGCAATTGCTCGCGAAATTCGTGCTGCTTCGGGCGGCCTTAAGGGCGTAAAGGCCATGGGCGTAATGGCCCATGGACGGGCGCAACTCTCGATGAACATTACGGATTTCGAGGCCATGCCCATCTCGCAGGTATACAAGACGGTTGCGCGGCTGGCCCTGCGGTATAAGACGCAAATCGCCGAAGGCGAAGTCATTGGACTAATTCCAGAGGCAGCCTGTGAGCGGGAAAGTGACTGGATGCGTCATTTAAGTGGATTCGATCCAACCACGAAGATCCTGGAGCGTCGCCTGGGGTCTCCACAGGCCTGGCCCGGCGGGGCGTAGCCGCGGCAGGTAAAGATCGAAGTTCCGGATTGTGACCGCAGTTAAAATGGTATGTACCAGTTCAAGTGTGATTTGAGGGTGTTGGCAGGGGTGTTCCCTGATTCCCCAGTATGCGCATCAGCGATGCGTTTGTTTCCGGGAGGAAGACGTTGATTAAGGCAATGACTAAGTTTTCAGTTCTACCGGCGTTGTTGGTCGTATCCGTAGTGGCGCAGGCAGCACAATTATCTACGGACGCGCGAGGAGCAATTCCGCGCGATGTGCAGCAGCTCGTTGTAATCGACTACAAGGCGATGCAGAATTCGCCGGCAGCCATGGGTCTGCGCGATCGTGTAATGCCTCCCGAGCTGAAACAACTCGAAGAGGCGCTGAACAATTCAGGACTGAATGACAGTCACGATGTCGATCAGTTGGCCTTTGCGCTGTTCCGTCCCTCGGCAGGTAGCGACGCTCTTTGGACCGTAGGCGTGGCCCAGGGCCAGTTCTCGGTGGACGATATTCTAGCCAACTTCCGGAAGAAGAAGATCAAGCCGACAATGGTTCGTACCAACAGCATCTATCCCCTAACGCGTTCCGGCATGGTGCTGTGCTTCGTGGATCCTTCAACGATGGTGTTCGGCCAAAAAGATGCGGTGACCAAGGCCCTCGACGCACGGGATGGCAACATTTCCAGCCTCTTGAGCAACGGCACCATGATGGACGCGATGCATAGCGTCGATAGCGACCCGCTGTGGAGCATCATGGATTCGAAAGGAACCCAGACAATGATGCGCCAGTTGATGGGGGAGGCCGGGTCTGTGACAGATTTCGATATGGTGAAGCAGCGTCTTCAGTCGACCTGGTACTCGATGGATTTTCGGCAAGGCGTGCAATTTAACTTGACCATCCAGACCGGTGACTCATTCACAGCAGCGACCGTTTCATCGTTGTTGACTGCGGCCGTGATGCTGCGAAAAATGAGCGGATCAGAAACCGAAAAGCAGGCGTTGAGCGCAACTTCCATTGGCTCCGACTCCGGTAAGCTTTCGATTCACTTTGCGAGTTCCGATACCCAGTTCAGCGCGCTGCTGCAATCTCCACTCTTTCAGAGTATGGTGCGCTGATCGCGCGTAAATCTCTTTCAAACAGGGCCGGCGACATTCGCCGGCCTTTCTTATTTCCGCGCTGGACGGAACAGGAACTCAATCTATACTGAGCGCCTCAACGTGGCCGTCCAGAGGATACTCATCCGAAGAATTTGGCGCGAGAGATGAGAGTGGAAGCGAGATAGCAGTATCGGTCTGGGATTCTTGCGATGCTCTGCCGGATTGGATTTAGCGCCGGTGTGAGATCTGCGGAGTGAATTCAGCTTTGCCGTCAGGGAGAAGAACGATTTGAAGCTGCCCCTCATCTCCCTCGGAGAGCGAGGGGCCGTTGATCTGCTTCTGAGCGCCTCCGGCCTGAGTGTACTGCACCTTCACCGGACCATTTCCGCGCACTTGAATTCGATACTTGAGATGCGCGCCGGGTGCAAGGCGATCGGCGCCAAAGCTCGCCGACGGGTAATCGATTTCAAGTAGCTGAACCGCTGCACCGGAGCGATTCTCAACATCGATGCTCACATGGTAAGAACGGCAACCTGTGATTACGAAGGCAAGCAGGACGAGGGCGGCTGGGTAGCCGATACCATAGCGGATTCGGGATCTCATTCAGGTTTCTCGGCAGTCGGGGTTGTGGGCTGTGGCGATTGAGCAGCCAGCTTTTTTTCGACGCGGTCAATTCGTTTCAGCAGTTCCGGTAGCCGCTGGAAAATTGTCACTGCACGGAGCCAGACGCGGTTGTCGAAACCCGGCGACCCGGAGATCATTTTTCCGGATGGTACGTCGTGCGAAACAGCAGACTGTGCAGTAAGAATGACGCCGTCGCCCACGGTGCAATGGCCGGCGATGCCCACCTGCCCGGCGAGAATGACGTTGTTGCCGATGACTGAAGAACCCGCCAGACCGGTCTGGGAACAGATCAATGTGTCCTGACCGACACGCGACCCGTGCCCCACCTGCACGAGATTATCGATTTTTGAGCCATCGCCAATTTCGGTTGCACCTACGGTGGCGCGATCGATGCAAGCGTTGGCCTGGATATCGACGTGGCTGCCGACGCGTACCGGCCCGGACTGCGGAATCTTTTCCCAGTGGCCTTGGTTGTTCTTTGCGAAACCAAAACCATCGGCCCCGACAATTGCTCCGTTCTCAATTGTCACGTGATCGCCAAGCACACAATTCTCGCGGACGATGCAATGCGCGTGAGCAAAGAAGTTGTTGCCGACCTGCACGCCCGGGTAGAGAACCACATGAGGCAGAATCGTTGCATTGGATCCGATGCGGACGCCTGGGCCGATAACGACATACGCGCCGATATGAGCGCCGGGGCCGATCTGCGCACTTGAATCGACAACAGCCGTGGAATGGATACCGGCGGCATAAACAGGGGGTTGATAAAAGATGCCGAGCGCGCGGGAGAATGCGTAATACGGATTCTTGATCCGCAGGGTGGCGGTGGGGATCTCCTGGAATTCCGGCTCAACGAGCACGGCGGCGGCTCTCGTGGTGCGGGCAATGGAAGCATATCGAGGGTTGGCGACAAAGGTAATTTCGGACGGGCCGGCTTCTTCGATTCCGCTAACGCCTGTGACTTCCAGATCCGGATTCCCTCGGAGTTCCGCGCTCAATTGACGTGCCAATTCGCCTAGCTTCACAAAACAAATTGTAAAGGAAGGCGGCGAAGAGTGTTCCAGAACGAGGCTCGAGCATTCTGCGTCTCGACGTATTAGGGATGAATTGGCGCTTCGACAGAGAGGGGCGCAGCCTCAGGTGGTGGCACCTGCAGCGTGTGTGCGGCGGACTCCGCTGAGTGCAGAGTTGCCGAAGGCACGATACCGAGGACGAGTGTGGCGGCGGTGGCCAGCAGCAGCGCAGCACCCACAGCAACACCAACTTGCGATGAAGGGGCAATTGCGCGATCCGGTTGCGGATCGCGTTGAGCGGCAGCAAGAGCAAGGCGCAGATAATAGCCCGCGGAAATGCCAGAGTTCAGCAGTCCGATGATGGCCAGCGCAATGGCGCCGCCTCCCACTGCAGCAGAAAAGGAATAGAACTTGCCGAAGAATCCGCCTGTGAAGGGAATTCCCACGAGCGAGACAAGGAAAAACAGAAGCAGGCTCCCCATCAGCGGCGAACGGTAAATGAGACCGCGGAAATCGTCGATGAGCGGCAACTTATCGTCGTACCCGCTGACCAGCGCGACAACCGCAAACACCCCCACATTCATGGCGGAGTATGCGGCAGTATAGAACGCCGCCGCAGCTATCCCGATCGAGCCGAGACCCGCGAAAGCAGCCAGCAGGTAACCAGCGTGGGCAATTGAAGAGTAGGCGAGCATGCGTTTTACGTTCTGCTGACGAAGAGCCGCGAGGTTGCCTATGGTCATCGAGAGTACGGCAACGATCCAAAGCAGCGGAGCCCAAACCGAGCGGAGCGACGGCAGCATTTCATAAAGCACTCGCAGCAACAGCGCAAAGGCGGCCGTTTTGGGCGCTGTGGATAACAATGCGACAACAGGTGAGGGTGCGCCCTCATAGACGTCGGGGGTCCAGACATGGAAGGGTGCCGCTGACACCTTGAAGAGAATGCCGACAAGCATGAGGCCGAGTGCCGCTAGTACAAAAGCGTGATTCTGTGCAGTAGGCGCGAGTCGCGCAACATCGTAGATTTGGGTGGTTCCAGTAGCTCCGAAGATGAGGGCGATGCCATACAGAAGAAATCCTGTGGCGAAGGAGCCCAGCAGGAAGTACTTGATAGCAGCTTCAGGTCCGCGGCCGGTGTCTTTGCGATAGCCTGCGAGCACGTATGTGGAAATGGAAGAGATTTCCAACGCGATAAATACCACGAGCAGTTCGACTGCGCCGGTAAGAAGGCACATGCCCACAGCACCAAACACGATGAGAGCGTAGAACTCTCCCTGATGATGGCTGTCTTCAGGCAAAGTATCGAGCGTGAGCAGCAAAGCTACAAGAACGATGCCGCAAATAAGAACATGGAAGAAGACGGTGAAGGGGCTGGTTTCGACCGTGGAGTAAAAACCTGTTCCCACAGGCAGAGAAAGCTGCCAGAGACTTGCCCAGAGCGCCAGTGTGGTGCCAATGGCGGCGACCCAGCCAAGTGGACGGCGCGGGAACGCGTGTCCTAGCGTCGCGTCGATCAACATGACGGCCACGCCAGTGAGCGTGAGGATGACCTCGGGAAGAATCCGGTAGATGTCAGGAACAGGCGTCACCGTGGGATCCCCCCGGGAGATGTGATTTGCAGGATGGATGGCGGCAAGGCGTTGGTCGAATGGATCGGCGGAAGATGGACGCCGGTTTGAATTGTGTTGAGCCACTGCATGGGAGCCACGCCCATCACCAGCATAAGCACCACAACGGGTGTAAGGATGGCCAGTTCGCCAAACTGCAGATCGTGCGCCGGCCTTTGCATGGCGAGCGGACTCTCTCCACCGTAGAAGATCCGTTGAACAAGCCAGAGCATGTATGCTGCCCCGAGAATGACGCCCACGGTGGCCGCTACTGCCCAGCCACGGCTTACGCCGTTGAAGGTGCTGGAGAGGATGAGGAACTCGCCGACGAAGCCGTTCAATAGTGGCAAGCCGATCATCGCCAGGGTAGTAATCACGAAGAAAGTTGCAAGGCGTGGAACTTTTGCGGCCAAGCCGCCGAATTGTCCGATCTCTGTGGACCCATAACGAAGCTCCAAAGCACCGAGCAGCAGGAAGATGGCAGCTTCAATCACGCCCTGGTTAAGGATCTGATAGAAAGCGCCTGCCCATCCCGTAAACGTGAAACCGTACAGGGCCAGCGTAATGAAGCTGAAGTGGCTAATGACAGCGTACGCCAGAAGCCGCCAGTAGTTGCGTTGCACCAGCGCGAGGCACGCACCATAAAGGATGCCGATGACGGCGAGCCCGATGAGCCACGGAGCCACAGCGCGGGCCTGAGATGGGAACAGGCCGATGTGAAAGCGCAGCATGGAGTAGAGGCCGAGCTTTCCGGCCACCACCATCGCCATCGCAACTGGCGCTTCACTGAACGTGTCGGCCAGCCAGCCGTGCAGCGGAAAAACCGGCACCTTGACTGCAAAAGCGAAAAGAAACGCAAGTGCCACCCAGAAAAGTGCTCCAGATGGGAAGTTGCCGTGCGAAATCAGCAACTGCAGAGTCACGAAATCGAAACTGCCGGTACGTGCATAAATCCACAGAATTGCTACCAGCAGCGGAGCGGACGGGATGAATGTATAGAGGAAGAACTTGAGAGCGGCCTTGGGCCCATCCTTGCGCCCGTACATGGCGATCAGGATCGCCATCGGCACCAGCGAAAGCTCCCAGAAGCCGTAGTAGAGCATCAGGTCGAGCGCAATAAAAACACCGACCATTGCGGTCTGCTGGATGAGGAACAGTGAATAGAAAATCTTGCGGCGTTCCCTGATTGCATTCCAGCTGACGATGACGCCGACGGGTGCAAGCAGGCCGACAAGAACCACGAGCCAGACGCTCAGGCCATCCACGCCCACGTGGTAAAAAATGGCGGGGTTTTCTATCCAAGGAGTGTTGATCTCAAACTGGAACCCGCGTAGGGCCGCGTTGAAATGCACTGGCAGATGCAAAGAAAGCAGCAGGCTGACCAGCGTGGTTAGCAGCGCAATCCAGTTGGGCAGTTTGTAGCGGTCAGGCAGCAGCGCCACCAGCACCGCGCCGGCAAGTGGGACCAGAATGATCCAAGTGAGAATTGATTGATTGATAGCTTCCATTCTCACCGCCCCATCCAGTTAAGGTGAATGTTGACTCCGGCCGCTCCAAGCATGCCTGGGGCCGCAATAAAGAGAAGTATGGCGGCTGCACCAAGAGCAAGCCAAGCCGCATAAGACCGTAGATTTCCCGATTGCCAGCGTTGCAAAACTGCTCCCGAGAAGATTGCGATCGCGCTAAGTAGCCACGCAATACCGCCAAGAATGCCGACGTCGACTATCCATCCGAGCGCATACCTTGAAAAAGCGAGCAGTGGCTTGACGATCGCGAAGCCATAGATCTCGTCAACGTAATACTTGTGGGCGAGGAGGTTGTAAGCACCGGGCACGGCATTTGCAAGCTGTGTGGGGCGGTCAGTTTTTTGGCCATAGAATCGGTACGCTATGAGCCAGCCAAGCAGCGCTATCGCAACCGCGGCCACAGTGAGATAAAGCTCCAGATGCGGAGTTGCAGATTCAGCTACTCGCACGCCCGTCGAGGGCGTCAGGAACGCGGAAAAGCGTTCGATCCCGATCCAGCCGCCGCAGATTGAGAGTACCGCGAGTACCACAAGCGGCCCGAGCATCGACCACGGGCTCTCATGCGGGTGGATCTCGGGGCTACGCGACTCACCCATGAACGTCATGTACCAAAGGCGGAACATATACAGCGACGTGAGCAGGGCGGTTACCAGGCCGACAAACCACAACAACACCCCGCCCGATCCGTGCAGGAACGCTGAGTATAGGATCGCGTCCTTTGAGAAGAATCCGGCGAGTGGAGGGAATCCGGCGATGGCAAGGACGGCCATCGTCATGGTCCAGAATGTCACAGGCAGGTGCTTGCGCAGGCCACCCATCTTGCGCATGTCCTGTTCGCCGCCGACTGCGTGAATCACCGAACCTGCCGCAAGGAAGAGAAGCGCTTTAAAGAAAGCGTGCGTTACGAGGTGGAAGACCGCGGCCGAGTACGCTGCTACTCCGCAGCCGAGGAACATGTAACCGAGCTGCGAGATTGTGGAGTAGGCGAGGACACGCTTAATGTCGTTCTGCACCAGGCCGATTGTCGCGGCAAAAATCGCAGTTGCTGCGCCCACAATTGCGACAACACTCAGCGCGAAAGGTGAGTGGTCGAAGAGCAAATGCATTCGTGCAATCATGTACACGCCGGCCGTAACCATCGTGGCTGCGTGAATCAGCGCGGATACCGGTGTGGGGCCTTCCATCGCGTCAGGCAGCCAGACGTAAAGCGGAAGCTGCGCGCTTTTTCCGGTTGCTCCGGCAAGCAGGCATAATGCGATCGCCGTGAGAGCGCCGCCCTGCCATGCGGGATCGGCCGCGAGCCGTGCGCTGATCTCAGAAAAAGTGAGCGTACCGAAATTGCCGATCAGCAGAAAGATTCCAATGAGAAATCCGAAGTCGCCTATGCGGTTGACAATGAATGCTTTTTTGCCGGCGTTGGCTGCAGAATCTTTTTGATACCAGAAGCCGATCAGCAAGTAAGATGCCAGGCCAACGCCTTCCCAACCGACAAACATAAGCAGCACGTTGCCGGCGAGCACGAGCAACGTCATAAAGAAGAGGAAGAGGTTCAGGTAAGAGAAGTAGCGCGCGTATCCACGATCGTCGTGCATGTAGCCGACAGAATAGATGTGGATCAAAAATCCAACGCCGGTAACAACCAGCAACATGACCAGCGAAAGCTGGTCTAGTACAAAACTGAAATCAATGTGAAGCGTGCCAATCGAGATCCACGGAAAGGGGCAGGTTTCAATGTAGGGGAGCGAAGCCAGCGCAGGACCCATGCCAAAGAAACTGCGTGCCGCATTGAGGACCACAACAAAAGAGACCAGCGGCGCAATGACGCCGATGAGCGTCACCAGCCACCGGGGCAGTCGTGCGCCAAGAATTCCGTTGAGCAGAAAACCCGCGAACGGAAGCAGCGGGACCAGCCATAGATGTAGGGGCACGTTCATAGTTTCATCAGGTCGATACGGTCGACGGCCAGGGTAGCGCGCGCGCGGAAGACAGCAATGATGATGGCCAGACCCACGGCAGCTTCAGCCGCCGCGACCATCATGACGAAGAAAACAAAAATCTGGCCCTTCACCGCATGCCACTGATGGGCGAAGGTTACAAATGAAAGGTTCACGGCATTGAGCATGAGCTCAATCGACATGAAGACAGTAATGACATTGCGCTTGACCAGGAATCCGACCACACCGAGCGAAAACAGCACGGCGCTCAAAAGTAGATACCAGGAAAGCGGAATCTCTTGTGCGAAGGAGCTCATTTTCCCGAGATCCTTTCTCCGTCGTCTCCGGTGTATCCATGACCGGGGCTGGCAAGGGCCACAGCACCCAGGATCGCAATGAGGATGAGAATCGACGTGACTTCAAACGGGAGCAGAAGCTCATGGAAGAGTACGCGGCTCAACTCTTCAGTAGGCGTGATGGCATCAGCCAATCCCGCCACTCCGAGACCCTGAGCGCGAAGCATAACCGTGGCAAGCACTCCCAGGATTGCAACTACGGATGGAAAGCCAATAACGATCGCGGCGCGACTCCCAAGAGTGCGCTCTTCACGTCCGGCATTCAGCAGCATAACTACAAAGATGAACAGCACCATGATGGCGCCGGAATAAACAATGATTTGCGCGGCGGCCAGGAACTCGGCACCCAGCAGAAGATAAAGCACCGCAAGCGAGGTCATCACGACGATCAGGGAAAGTGCACTATTGATGGGATGGCTCTGAAGCAGGAGATTGATAGCTCCGGCGACGCAGAATCCGGCAAAAAGAATAAACAAAATCAGGTGCATTGATTACTTTTCCAATCCCAACCTGCACATGCTTGCCGCGCATACCCGTATTAACCGGAAACCGTGATGAATCGCGGATCTGGACGCTCAAAGATCATTCGCACGGAAGTTCAAGAATATCACGCCCATCGTGCTTCGAATGATCCTTCCCTGCGCGTTCCCGGGTCCTACGTGACGTGCTGTTGAACAGTCGAATCTCAGCGGTAAGCGAGCCAGAGGCTAGTGCCGATGATGTTGAGAATGGCTAGCGGCATTAGCACGCGCCATCCAAAATTCATTAGCTGATCGTAACGGAAGCGAGGCAGCGTTCCTCGCACCCACACATACAAAAACAGGAAACAGAATACCTTGGCGACGAACCAGAAAATCGGAATCACCGCACGGACAAAAACGTTTTGTGGCGGCGGAAGGAGATTGCCCAGCGGGCTCGTCCATCCGCCCAGAAAAAGCAGCGTGGCAACGCAGCCCACGTTGATCATATTGGCGTACTCGGCCATGAAAAACATGGCGAACTTCATTGAGCTGTACTCGGTGTGATATCCGCCGGTGAGTTCGCTTTCTGCTTCAGGGAGATCGAACGGCGACCGGTTGGTTTCAGCGTAAGCAGCCATCAGATAGATAAAGAAAGCAATGAACTGGAGCCCACCAAAGAGGTTCCAGGTCGCAATGCCCTTAGTGGCTTGCTGTTCAACGATCACACGAAGATTGAGCGAGCCTGCGCGAAGAACAACGCCGACGAGAGAGAGACCGAGCGCAAGTTCGTAGCTGATGAGCTGCGCTGAAGAGCGCAGCGAGCCTAGCAGCGAATACTTATTGTTAGACGACCATCCGGCGAGCGCAATCCCGTACACGCCGATCGACGTGATGCCGAGAATGACCAGCAAGCCGATGTTGACATTAGCGACCTCAAACAGATCGAAGCCCTTGGGGCCAATTGGCTCACCGAACGGAATCACGCCGATGGAGATCATGGCGGCTCCCAGGGCTATTATCGGGGCCAGCAGATACAACGGCCGGTAAACGGCGGTGGGAATCAGGTCTTCTTTCAGAAACGATTTTGCGCCATCCACAAGTGGCTGGAGAAGCCCGAACGGACCGACGCGGCTGGGGCCCCAGCGGTTCTGAATGCGGCCGACGAGCTTGCGCTCAAGCAGCACAGTGTATGCGACGCCAACCAGAAGCACCACCGTGACTACAACGACCTTGACCAAGCTCCAAAATAGAAATGATAAAAATGTCACTAGCCTTCAGCCTTTGCTTGCAAACTTTAGAAACCTACAATCAACCCGCCAATGCTATTGCATGCGGTTATCAATCTGCCGCGGATGCTGCTGCTTCATTTTTCTGATGCTCTTCAAGATCACGGAGCGCGGAGCTGTAGCGGCCAAGCGTTCCGGAGGTAAACAACGTGTCATGCGATGGTGCAATGAGCCCTGAGCTGTTCAGAGCAGATAGGGGAACGAATCCTGGGTTTGCGCCGAGTTCAGAGCGGACATCATTGCCGGCATAGAGATTGATGCGGTCCAACTCATAGCCCGGAACCAGCCGTGCGATTTCATCGAGAATGGCCAGCGGATCAAAGGGGCTGAGTCTCGGTTCAAGATTGTTTGCTGTAAGCCAAATTGCCATGCGGTCGGCTTCGCCTGACTGCGCACCGCGAGACTGGCCTAGATCAGCAGACATGCCGCGCTTCCCGAATGGGACGAGCGATTTGACTTCAACGCCCATTGCATTAGCAAGGCGAACAAGGATCTCAAAATCCGGTTTTACGCCGGGGCGGTCCGCAGCCTTCTTCACCATTTGCACATCGCCAAAGCTGTTGGTCACTGTGCCTGATTTCTCGTAGAGACTGGCGGCCGGAAATACAACATTAGCCAGAGCGGCGGTTTCGGTGAGGAACAAATCCTGAACAACCAGGAATGTGTTGCTGAGGGCATTTGCTTCTACATCGAGCGCAGGTACGGGATTGGCGCCGATGACAAACAAAGCGCCAAGCTGACCGGCTTTGGCCGCTTCGAACATCTGTGGCATCGATTGACCGGGAGTTGCACTCAAACCGGGATACTCGGCAAATACGCCGGAGTTTGTGACCGGAACATAGCCCGGCAGCAGGTCAGGGAAGAGACCCATGTCGGCTGCTCCGCGCGAATTGGAGTGATCTCCAAGCAACGCAAATCGGAGATTGTCGCGCTTCACGCCCCATGCGATGAGGCTTTCAATGGCAGCTCCAGTCACTTCCGCACCTATGACGACCACCAGCGATTCTTCAGCGAGCAAAGCTTTGCTGAAGTCCCCGTCACCTGCTTCAAGCAAGGCAGCGAGAGCGCCGTAGCCATCGGCTGGCAATTTGATGGCAGCCTTCGCCTGGCGCTCCAGCTTAATGGATTGGGTGTTCGCAATGTAAATGCGCGCCCGGTTCAGACGAACGTCAGTGCGAAGCACCCAGGCAAGCAGCGGATGTTCGTTGGTAGGATCGCCACCGACAAGCAGGATTGCAGAAGCCGCAGCGATATCGCGCAGCCCCGCGGTTTTAGCGGTTTGGCCGGCAAGTGCCCTGGCGAAAGCTGCGTAATCGGCTGTGCGGTGGTGATCGATGTTGTTCGTACCGAGAACTGTGCGCGCGAATTTCTGCAGAAGATAATTTTCTTCGTTGGTGGTGCGATTGGAGCCGATAACCCCGATGGCTTGGCCGCCTCGGCCATCGCGTACTTCCTTCAGCTTGTTCGCAGCGGTTGTGAGAGCTTGCTCCCAGGTCGCCGGTTCAAGTTTGCCCTGGGCGTTGCGGACCAGGGGCGTGCTCAGGCGCTCGGGGCTCTCAACAAAATCAAATCCGAATCGGCCCTTCGCGCAGAGGAAGTCGCCGTTGATGCCGCTCTTATCGCGATTGTCTGCACGCACAATGTCAGCGCCTTCATTGGACTGGCGAACGCCAAGCGTGACCTTGCAGCCGTCCCCACAATGCGTGCACACGGTTGAAACGTGCGTCATCTCCCAGGGCCGCGTCTTGTAGCGGTAGCTCCCGCTGGTGAGGGCTCCAACCGGGCAAGCATCAATGCACATACCGCACTGCTCGCAATCCAGCCGGTCGCGATCGTTCGGAGCGATAACGGAAGTGACGCCGCGGTTCTGTATTCCGAGCGCCCACACATCCATGCCTTCGCCGCACATTCTTACGCAGCGGTAGCAAAGGATGCAGCGCGGCCGATCAAAGTAAACAGCGGGAGACCACTGCTGCTCTTCGCGATGCTGCTTGGCTTCCGCATAGAGGCTTTCGCCGGCGCCGTACTTGAAGGTCATGTCCTGCAGTTCGCACTCGCCGCCGGCATCACAAACCGGGCAATCAAGCGGATGATTGCCGAGTAACAACTGAATGGTTGCCTTGCGCGCCTGTGCAATTTCTGCGGATTCGGTGATGAATACCTGGCCCTCGGCAACAGTAGTGGTGCAGGCCGTTTGCAGCTTGCCCACTTTCTCCTGGCGCACAACGCACATGCGGCAGGCAGCCTGCAAACTAAGACCTGGATAATAGCAGAACGCAGGAATCTCAATACCCGCTTTGCGGCAGGCTTCAATCAGCAGCGTTCCCGCTGGCGCCGTCAGCTTCTTTCCGTCGACTGTGAATGTTACGTCTGCCATTCTTCTCCAAGGTCCCTAAATCACAACCATCTCAGTGTGTTTGGCATATGGGCACGGCTTGCCGTTTAAGTGGTCCTCAAACTCCTTGCGGAACTTCTTTACAAAGGCAATGGTCGGCATGGCCGCAGCATCGCCCAGTGGGCAGAAGGTACGGCCCAACATGTTTTCCGCCAGGTACTGAATATTGTCAATGTCCTTCGCTTCGCCGAATCCGGCGTGAAACCGCGTGAGCGATTTTTTGAGCCAGTCTGTTCCTTCACGGCAGGGAATGCACCAGCCGCAGCTTTCATGCTGATAGAAGCTGATAGTACGCAGTGCGAATTCGACCATGCAGGTCTGGTCGTCGATAACCACGACGCCGCCTGAGCCGAGCATCGACCCTGCTTTGCCCACCTGGTCGAAATCCATACCGAGGTTTTCGATCTCTTCAGGCAGCAGCACCGGAGTAGATGAGCCGCCGGGGACAACCGCCTTCAATTTGCGGCCACCACGAACCCCTCCGGCTACCTCGTAAACGATCTTCTTAAGGCTGTAGCCCATCGGCAATTCATAGACACCTGGGCGCTCCACGTGGCCGCTCACTCCAAACAAACGCGTTCCGCCGTTGCGCGGTGATCCGACTGTCGCGTAGGCTTCGCCACCCATCTCGATGACGTGAGGCACAGTGGCGATGGTTTCGGCATTGTTGATCACCGTGGGACCGCCGTACAAACCAACCACAGCAGGGAAGGGAGGCTTGATACGGGGAACGCCGCGCTTGCCTTCGAGCGACTCCATCAGCGCGGATTCTTCACCCACTTCGTAGGCTCCTGCGCCAGTCTGGGTAATGATCTGGAATTCCGCGTCAGTGCCGAAAATATTTTTGCCGAGGTATCCCTTCAGATAGGCATCGGCAACTGCCTTTTCCATGATTTCGATCAGGTATCGATATTCGCCGCGAAGATAAATAAAGCCCAGCTTTGCGCCAATAGCCAGACCGGCGATGATCGTACCCTCAATCACGGCATGGGGATCGTGCAGGAAGATCAGGTGATCCTTACAGGTCCCTGGCTCGCTCTCGTCCCCATTGACCAGGACGTACTTGGGCTTGGCGGACTGTTTGGGAACAAACGACCACTTCATGCCTGCGGGAAAACCTGCGCCGCCGCGACCGCGAAGGTTCGAGATTTTCATCTCGTTGATCACCCACTCGGGTCCCTGCTCAAGACACTTCTTTGCAGACGCATAACCGCCGAGTTCAATGTAGCGGTCGATATTGGCTGCGCCCATGCCAAAGCGGCGCGAGACGATTTTGACTTCATCGGGGTGAGAG
>Ga0105238_10001346_pt1 | contig 24704 bp, 27 predicted proteins | sample KBSC34metaG_FD_81526 | JGI IMG/M metagenome (GOLD analysis project Ga0105238, IMG submission 81526) | Corn rhizosphere microbial communities from Kellogg Biological Station, Michigan, USA - KBS C3-4 metaG | ecosystem: Host-associated > Plants > Roots > Rhizosphere > Soil | place: Michigan, USA...
GCCACCACGCGCGGTGCCATCGATGACTGGTCCTCGATACCGTCCGAGATGGCCAAGGGACTGAGCGACATCGGATTGGCGAGGTGCCGGATCTCGGCCTCGAGCGCCGCGACCGGCTTCTGCAATTCCGCATAGCCCTGGCGGCTTCCGCCCCTGGCCGACAGGAAGCGCGGCAGCTCCGCAACCGTCGGCGACATCAGCTTTATCGACCGGTTGGCGGTGCCGGCCGCGCAATGCGCCAGCGCCTGGCCGAGGTTTTCCCAGGTCAGCGTGAAGGCAGTGAGGTCGAAATTGCCGTTGGAGACGACCCGTTCGGCCTCGGGCAGGATGACCGGGTTGTCGCCGGAATGGCCAAGCTCGATCTCCGTTGCCAGCTTCGCCTGCTCGAACGCGTGCAGCAGGCCGCCCCACACCTGCGGCACGCAGCGGAAGCTCAGCGGATCCTGCAGGCGCCGCGCGGCGTTGTCATGCCACAGGCCGCTGCCGGAAAGCTCGGCCCTCAGCCTCGCGCCGATCTCGCGCTGGCCAAAGGCCGGCCGCGCCGAAAGGGCATCATCGTCGATGGCCTTGAGCGACGCGCGAAAGGCTTCGTAGTTGAGGGCGACAGCCGCCAGCGACCAGTCGATCAGGCATGCGACGTCTTCAAGGGCAAGGCACGCCGTTCCGGTCGACAGGCTGTTGGCGACGATGATGGCATGGCCGTCCTTCTCGCGCAGGTCGAGCGGTTCCAGCCCGGCGAGCTTGAGCGCCTCGGCCGACGGCATGATCCTGCCGCGATATTCCGTCTCGCCGTCGCCGCGCAGCGCCCGTGCCAGGTGGCCGAGCGGCGCGAGGTCCGCGGCCCCCACCGATCCCCAGCTTGGAATCACCGGATGGACGCCGGCGTTGAGCGCCGCGAGCAGGCCGAGCACCACGCCTTCCGAGGTGCCAGTGCCGCCCGCGGCCATGCCGCAGATGCGCGCCGTTATCAGCGCCCGCACCGCCTCCGTCGGCAGCGATGGGCCGGCGCCCATCGAGTGGCTGAGCGGCACGCTGTGCTGGAAGGCGATGAGATCGGCCGCGGCGAGCGGCGTGTCGACACAGGCGCCGAGGCCGGTGGTCACGCCGTAGAGCGGCTTGCCGAGTTGGGTGAGATGCTCGATGAGGGCGCGGCTTGCACGGATGCGGCGCACCGCTTCCTCGCCGAGCGCCAGCCGGGCGTTGCGCCGCGCGATCTCGACGACGTCGCCCACGCTGAGCGGTTTGGCATCGAGGACGATCACTCTGGCTGTCATCGGGCTATTCCTTGGGCCTCCGGAGCTGGTGGCCGAACGAATGCAGGATATCCGGCATCGGAGCCGGTCATTGTCGAAAATCCGCCGTCGCGATTGCCGTTATTTTTCGGCGATCCGGATAAGTGGCACGGCGGCCAAAATTTTCCGCGGCTATGTCACACCAGGCCAAGCCTCGCTCGTCTTGAGGTCGGAACCAATGAAAGGAACCGACCATGACTGTCAGACTTGACCCCCTTGCCGCCGCCCCTTCGCTGATGAAGGAGTGGCATCGCGCCTCTTTAGCCATCGCCGGCAGCCTCGATCCGGTGCTTGCCGAGCTCATCGAGATCCGATCCTCGCAGGTCAATGGCTGCGCCAACTGCGTCAGCATGCATTCGACCTATGCCTCGACATCGAGAACGGGAGGATCACCGCGATCTATGTCGTGCGTAACCCCGACAAGCTGCGGCATCTGCACTAACCGGCAGAAAGCGCGAAACGGGAACTTTTGCTCGGCTGGCGATTTTGGATATGCTGCAGGTTCGATTTGCCAGAAGGTTGCCTCTTATGACGAAACATTTTGCAATCGCCGCGCTCGTGCTTGCCACGGCGGCCACGATGGCAGGCCCCGCTTCCGCGGGCGAACGGCATCGCCATCGCGTCACCGAACAGGAACGTTATGTTCCGGCCAGTGACGACATCATCGACACGCTATTCGGCGGTCCGCGCTACTACGACCAGCAGATGTCCACCACGGCGGCGGGCGCCTGCGCGTATCACCGCGCCGGACCGGACGCGAATGCGGTTAACGACATCAACGACCACTATTGCGGAAAATAGGATCCCTCGGCGGCATTCGGCGCGGGCCATTTCTGGATAATCCTCGACCACCTTGCGTCTACAGTGTCCTGCGGACCGATCGGAGTTCGCGGGGGGCTTGCCTGTCGTTGGCCAGACCTGGCCTCCCTTGAATACTGATCCTGTTATGGGTCGGCAGGCCATCGCACACATTCGATCCAAATATTGTATACAATACCAAATAAAGATGTTGACAATCTGTCGCAGCCGGTTTCCCTTACGCTATACGCGCAGCCTACGAGCAAAACACAAAGCGCGATAACCAAGGGGAATTGCAGATATGATCAACCGTCGCTCGACTCTGAAATCAATGGCGCTCGGCGCCGTCTCGACCCTGGCGATTGCCGCTGTCGGCTTTTCGTCCGCGCAAGCTGAAAACAAGGAACTGAAGATCGGCTTTGTTGGTGTCACCAGCGGTCCGGCCGCTGCCTGGGGCACCTCGAACGTGCGCTCGATGCAGACCCGCGCCGCCTGGCTCAACGAGACCGGCGGCGTCAAGATCGGAAACGACACCTACAACATCAACATCGTCACCTTCGACGATCAGAAGGACCCCAAGCGTGCCATCGCCGGCATGGAGAAAATGGCGCAGGAAGGCGTCCACTATGTCGTCGGACCGAATGTCGATGACGGCGCCGCCGCGGTGCGCCCCGTCGCCGAGGCCAACGGCATCATTTATTTCCCCTACGCTTTCCCCAAGGCGCTCTACCAGAAGCCGGCCTCCAATGCCGTGCTCGGCATGATCGCCAACTATCAGTCGGGTCCGGCGATCTACAAATACCTCAAGGAAAACAAGGGCGTGAAGAAGATCGCCTTTGTCGCGGCCAATGAATCCGACCCGCTCAGCCAGCGCGACGGCGGCGTCGAGGCGGCGAAGGCGCTTGGACTGGAAATCGTCGCCCAGAACGACACCTACCAGAACGACACGCGCGACTTCACGCCGGTGCTGACGCCGATCGTCGCGTTGAAGCCCGACCTGCTCGTATTGTCGGGCGTGGCGCCGGCCAATGCGCCGCTACTCATCCGCGCCGCGCGCGAGCTCGGCTATGAAGGCCTGATCTCGACCGAAACGGCGCAGGACGCCAAGGTTTTGGAAGAGGGTGCCGGCGAATACGCCAACGGCTTCATCTCCGTCGGCGGGGCTTCCACGCCAGAGATTGCCTCCGACACGATGAAGGAGTTCGTCACCCGCTACACCAAGATGTTCGGCGAATACAACGACGAGTCCAACACCAAAGTCTACGCGCTGGAATACATCCTCGACACGCTGAAGGCCAATCCTGCCGCCATCAACGACGTCGCCGAATTCAAGAAAACCATGGACACCTTCACGGCGCCCAATCCGTTCCTGAAGGGTGATGCCAAGCTCGGCTATGTCGGCACCACCTCCTTCGGCCAGAAGCGCCAGCTTTCGGTCCCGATGGTGGTCAACGAATACAAGGATGGCGCTTTCCAGACCCTGTTCGTCGGCTCCGTCGACTAGCGTTACCTTCGAGCGTCATTTCCTCAAGCTTGCCGCGGGGGCCGGACGATAGGCCGGACCCCGCGGAAGATCGAAGGTATCCATGGAACAGGTCATCGCCAACGGACTGTATCTCGGTGCCCAATACGCGCTGATCGCGCTGGGCTTGACCCTGATCTTCGCCCTGATGAACGTGCTCAATTTCGCCCATGGCCAGATGTATGTGCTGGGCGGCTTCATCACCTACACCGTCTACGGCCAGCTCGGCCTGCCTTTCGTGGTAGCACTGCTCGCCTCGGGCGTGACGCTCGCCGTCATCGGCGCGCTGATGGAGAAATTCCTCTTCCGCACCGTCATCCGGCGCAGCCATCGCGAAGAAAGCACCATGCTGCTTGCCGCCGCGACGGCCTTCTTCTTCGACGCCGTCATCCTGCTCATCTTCGGCGAAAAGCAGCGCGGCGTTCCCAAGATCGTCAAGGGCGTCTTCAACGACGCGGGCATCATCATGCCCTATGACCGGCTGGTCGTCGGTGTTTTAGCCATCATCTTCATCGCCGCCTTTGTCCTTTATATGCAGTACAGCCGCGTCGGCCGAGCCATGCGGGCGCTCGCCCAGGACCGCGTCGCCGCCCAACTGATGGGTGTCAGGGTCGACCGCTATTCGATGATCGGCTTCGCCATGGGCGCCATGCTCGCGGGCGTTGTCGGTGGGCTGCTGGTCACCATCACCGGGGTCAATTCCGGCATCGGCGGGCCGATCTCGATCAAGGCCTTCCTGATGGTGATGATCGGCGGCGCCGGCGTGGTCGGCGGTGCGATTGCCGGCGGATTCATCCTCGGCATGATGGAGTCGGTCGGCCTCACCGTATTGCGCGAATATGGCGACGTGACCTACCTCGTGATCTTCGCCGCCCTGATGGTGTTCCTGTCGGTCCGACCCAACGGGCTGATGGGCAAGCCGTGGGGTTGATCGCGCCATGACCCTCAACCGCACCACGAAGATCGCCGCGGTCGTCGCCTTCCTGGCGGTCGTCTTTATCGCCGTGCCGGTCGCGATTTCGTTGAGCGGCCGCTTCGACCTCTATTACACGCTGACCTCGGTGGCATTGCTCAGCATCGCCAGCGCCGGTGTCTGGCTCACCTTCTACATCGGCCGCATCAACATCGGCCAGGGCGCCTACGCGCTGACGGGCGGCTATGTCTCGGCAATCCTGGTGATGAATCACGGCTGGTCGTTCTGGCTGACGCTCCCGGTGGCCGGTCTGTTCTGCGCCGCGGCCAGCGTACTGATCGGCCTGCCGATCCTGCGCCTGCGCGGCGTCTATTTCGCCATGGTCACGCTGGTGCTGACCGAGGTGGCGCGCCTGCTCGCGCTGGCGCTGCCGATCACCAACGGCGCCAAGGGCATTGTCAGCATCCCGCTGCCAGGCGCGCTGTCGGTTTTCGGCATTACGCTGATCCCCGATTTTGCCACGCTGCAGAATTCGCGGCTCGCCTTCTATCTGCTGGCAGCCACGCTGATGGTGGTCTGCTTCGCGGTCATGTATCGGCTGGTCAATTCGCGCATCGGCAAGCTTTGCCAGTCGCTGCAGCAGAATGAGGAACTCGCTTCCTCGATCGGTGTCAACATCGCCTATCTGCGCGTCATCGCCTATGCCGTCTCGTCCTTCTTCGGCGGCGTTTCCGGCGCCATCTTCGCCGCCATCTCGCAGTCGATCTATCCGTCGAGCTTCACCGTCACCGATTCCGTCAACTTCATGCTGAACTGCTTCCTCGGCGGCCTCGGCTATGTGTTCGGACCGATGCTCGGCACGCTGGTGCTCTATTTCGGCTGGGACCTCTTGTTCCAGACCGGCCAGTTCCAGTTGCTCATCTATTCCGGCCTGATGATCGTCTTGATGCTGGTGCTGCCCAACGGCCTGCTCAGCCTAGCCGAAATGACCCGGAAGAAGGGTTGAGTCATGGCCGAAATGCTTGAAGTCTCGGGCCTGACAAAACGCTTCGGCGGTCTCGTGGCGGTCAACAACGTCTCCTTTTCTGTGCGCGAAAAGGAGATCCTGTCGGTCATTGGCCCCAACGGTGCCGGCAAGTCGACTTTGTTCAAGCTGATCTCGTCGTTCCTGCGGCCGACAACGGGCGAGGTCCGCCTGAAGGGCGAACGCATCTCCGGTCTCGCTCCTCATATCGCGGCCCGCAGGGGTGTGGTGCGGACCTTCCAGGAGACGACGATCTTCAAGAATATGAGCGTGCGCGACAATGTCATCATCGCGCACCATTTGCGCTCGAAGGCGAGCCTCTTCGGCTTTTTCCTCGGCACTGGCGCGGCGAAGGCAGACGAAGCCGCTTTCGGCGCCTCGGCCGACGAGGTCTTGGCGCTGCTCGGCCTCTCCTCGCTCGCCAATGAGACCGCCCGCAACCTGCCGCATGGCCATTTGCGGGCGCTCGGCATCGCCATCGGCCTGGCCACCAATCCTTCCATCCTGCTGCTCGACGAACCCTTCGCCGGCATGAACCACGACGAGACCATGCGCATGGTGGAAATGGTGCGGCGCCTGCGCGAGCTCGGCCTCACCATCCTGCTGGTCGAGCATGACATGCCGGCCGTGATGAAGATCTCCGACCGGCTCGTCGTGCTCAATTTCGGGCAGAAGATCGCCGAGGGAACGCCGTCGGAGATCCAGGCCAATGACAAGGTGATCGAAGCCTATCTCGGCAGCGAAGACGAGGCGATCGGCCTATGAACCAGATCCTGAACTTCGCCAATGTCGAGCTCTACTATGACCATGTCTACGCGCTGAAGGGCGTCTCGCTCGAGGTCAACGAGGGCGAGACCGTCGCGCTGATCGGCGCCAACGGCGCCGGCAAGTCGTCGATCCTTCGCGCCATCACCGGCCTGCGCAAGATCAGGTCCGGCGAGATCCACTATGGCGGCAAGCGCATCGATGGCGCCGCCCCCGACGAGATCGTCAAGATGGGCATCGCCATGGTGCCGGAAGGGCGCCGCGTCTTCCCCTACATGACGGTCAGGGACAATCTCCTGATGGGCGCCTTCACGCGCACCAGCAAATCCGAGATCGCGGCCTCGATGGAGATGGTGCTGGGGCGCTTTCCGCGGCTGAAGGAGCGCTTTTCGCAGGCCGCCGGCACGATGAGCGGCGGCGAGCAGCAGATGCTGGTCATCGGCCGCGCGCTGATGGCGAAACCCAAGCTTTTGCTGCTCGACGAGCCGTCGCTCGGCGTCGCGCCCAAGCTCGTCCAGGACATCGCCCGCTCGATCGTCGCCATCAACCGCGACGAGAAGGTCAGCGTTCTGTTGGTCGAGCAGAATTCGCGCATGGCGCTGCGCATCTCGCAGCGCGCCTATGCGCTGACCACCGGCAGCGTCGCGCTGAGCGGCAACTCCGCCGAATTGCTGACCGACGACCGGGTCAAGCGACTTTATCTCGGCGGCGAGATCTGAGGCTGATTTTAATGCGCATACTCGTCATCAATCCCAACACCACCGCTTCGATGACCGCCAAGATCGGCGAGGCGGCTGCAAGCGTCGCCTCCGGCTCGACAGAGATCATCGCCGTCAATCCGGTCGACGGCCCGCCGAGCATCGAGGGCTATTTCGACGAGGTCTTCGCCATTCCCGGCATCATCGCCGAAATGGGCAAGGGGCCGGCCGATGCCTATGTCATCGCCTGCTTCGACGACACCGGGCTGGACGCAGCGCGCTGCGCCACCGAGGCTCCCGTCATCGGCATCGGCGAGGCGGCGTTCCATATGGCGAGCCTTGTCGCCGGCAAGTTCAGCGTCGTCACCACGCTTGCCCGCTCGGTTCCGGCCATCGAGCACAATCTGGCGAAATACGGCCTCGCGTCGCGTTGCGCCAAGGTGCGCTCGTCGGAAGTCGCCGTGCTCGACCTCGAACGTCCAGGCTCGAATGCAAGACACCGGATCTCGGAGGAGATCGCGCGCGCCATCAGCGAGGACAAGGCCGAGGCGATCGTACTCGGTTGTGCCGGCATGGCCGACCTTGCCCACAGCCTGTCCGAAGAGCACGGCGTTCCGGTGCTCGACGGCGTCGTCTGTGCCGTGACGCTGGCCGAGGGCCTGTTCAAGGTAGGTTTACGGACTTCGAAAGTCGGTGGCTATGCCGCGCCGCGTGGCAAGCGCTTCGCGGGGGTTTTCTCCTCGCTGTCGCCGACTGGTTGAGAGGGAGCCTGCACGGCCGGCCGCCGGGATTGACCGCCGCGCAAGCCATATTAGATTGAGCTGACCTCTACCAATGGAGGCAAATCAGGCGTGATGCGCCTGCGCGTTGAAGAGCATGTTGACAGTCCTGAGGGAAGAAGATCGTGACGACAAGCCGGCGGCGCGCTGGTCGCCGATCTATTATGGACTGAGGGATGCCATCGTCAGCCACCGCCTCGCACCGGGCACCAAGCTGCCGGAAGACGAACTGGCGTCGATCTATTCGGTAAGCCGCACCGTCGTCCGCGCCGCCTTGCAGGCGTTGGCGCACGACCGGCTGGCGCGACTTGAGCCCAATCGCGGCGCCTTTGTCGCCCAGCCGTCGAAGATCGAGGCGCGCGAAGTGTTCGAGGCGAGGGCGCTGATCGAACCCAAGGTGGCAGCACTTGCCGCCAGGGCGGCGGTGCCGTCGGATATCGTGCAGTTGCGTCAGCATCTCGAAAAGGAACATGAGGCGCTGCATGACGGCCGCGACAGCGACGCCATCATGCTGTCGGCGCGCTTCCATGTCGGCATCGCCGAGATCGCGGCGCATTCGGTGTTCACCAACTTTGTCCGCGACCTCGTTTCGCACTCCTCGCTGATTATTGCGCTCTACTGGAAACGCCGCGACGCGACCTGCGAGAAGCACGCCCATCACGCCCTGGTCGACGCCATCGAGGCGGGCGACAGCGCCGACGCTGCCGCCTTGATGAACAGCCATCTGGTCGACCTGTTGTCCGGCCTCGACCTCACCGACAAGGTCGAGAAGTCCGACAGCCTGGCGGATCTGCTGCGCGCTTAAGGATCTGACTATCCTGGCGGCTCACCGTCTTTCGATCGCCCAACCGCCAGGAGGCATAGCGTACCAGAGCAATTCCAGGAAAAGTGTGTAACGGTTTTCCGTCCGGAATTGCGTAAAAACAAATACTTAGAGCGGTTCGGCGATTCCGTGAAACGCTGAACCGCTCTAAGCTGCGGCCGCTTGCGAATAGTCCACCCTCTTGAGGTCGGCGATAAGGCCGGGGCCGGTCGGCCGCCAACCGAGGTGCTTGCAGGTCCACGCATTGGATGCGGGCAGGTCGAGACCGGCGAACATGGCCAGCCATCCGAAATGCTCCGCTGCCTCTTCCGGTGAGAGCGAGACCACCGGCACATTGAGGCCGGCGCCGATCACTTCCGCGATCTCGCGCACCGCGATGCCTTCTTCGGCGACAGCGTTGTAGCGCACGCCGGCTTCCTGCTTCTCCAGCGCCAGACGGTAGAGCTTCGCGACATCCAGAACATGCGCCGCAGACCAACGGTTGCGGCCTTCGCCAACATAGGCCGAGACGCCTTTGGCGCGCGTCTGCGCGATCAGCGGGGTAATAAGCCCCTGCTTCACCGTGTCATGCACCTGAGGCAGCCGCACCACCGATACTTTGACGCCCTTCTCAGCCATCGCTGCGCCGGTAAGCTCCGACAGGATACGCGGATTGGGATGGTCTGCGTTGAACACGTCCTCTTTCGCCGGCTGCCCGTGCTCGGCAGAGCCCATGCCGACGCCCGATGTGATGATGAGCAGCCGGTCCGAACCGGCGAGCGCGCCGCCGAGCGCTTCGATGACGCGCTTGTCCTTCTCGCAATTCGCGACGAAATTCGAGAAGTTGTGGTCGAAGGCGGTGTGGATCACCGCGTCCGATTTTGCCGCGCCGTCGCGCAGGCTGTCGAGGTCTTCGATGTCGCCGCGATGGGCTTCGGCGCCCACCGCCGCAAGCGACCGTGCGCCGGCCTCGGAGCGTGTCAGGCCAACCACCTGGTGCCCGGCGGCAAGAAGCTCGGGCACGATTCTGGAACCGATGAAACCGGTCGCGCCGGTAAGGAATACACGCATGGGAGGATCTCCGCTTGTTGTTCGGAGGCCCTTCTTGCGCTATAGATCATTCTGTTAAAGTAGTGACTTTATCATGGTATAATAGCCAACAGGATCGCGATGCCGGTCGAGACCACCAACAAGCTTGGCACCTTTCTTCGGGATCGCCGTATGCGCCTCGACCCCACCGCCTTCGGCTTCGCAACGGGGCGGCGGCGCACGCAGGGCCTGCGTCGCGAAGAGGTGGCGCAGCGCGCCAATATCAGCCCGACCTGGTACACCTGGCTGGAGCAGGGGCGGGGCGGGGCTCCGTCGGCGGATGTGCTCAACCGCATCGCAACCGGGTTGATGCTGACCGAGCCCGAACGCGAGCATCTGTTCATGCTGGGCCTCGGGCGGCCTCCGGAGGTCCGCTACAGAAACGTCGACAGCGTGACGCCGCGCCTCCAGCGTGTCCTCGACGCCTTGGACCCCAGCCCGGCAATCATCAAGACCGCGACATGGGACGTGGTCGCCTGGAACCGTGCCGCGGCGGCAATGCTGACCGACTATTCCAAGCTGCCGCGCGAGCAGCGCAACATCCTGCGCCTCATGTTCGGTAACCCGCGCGTGCGCGACGCGCAGGACGATTGGCAGAGTGTCGCCCGCTTCGTGGTTGGCTCGTTTAGGGCCGACGCCGTTCGGGCCGGTGCCGGCGCGGAGGTCACGGAACTCGTCGAGGAGCTTTCCCGGATCAGTCCGGAGTTCGCCGCGCTTTGGCGCGACAATGACGTCGTCCCCGCGCATGGCGAAGGCGTGAAGCGTCTGCGCCATCCCGAAATCGGGCTGATCGAGCTGGAGTTCTCCGTCTTCGCGGTCGACGGCCGCCCGGAACTCGGCATGATCGTCTACAATCCCGTCACGCGCGCGGACGCCGAACGCATTCGATCGCTGGTCGGGTCTCGCTCCGGCTAATGGCGCGCGTCCATTCGTGTCGCAACGCGCTAAGTATCTGAGGCCGCGGGATCAGGGAGGTATTTCATGAGTTTCGATCTTAAATGGTCGCCGTCCGAGAAACAGGTCGCTCGCGCTGCCTTTGATGCGGCGCTGGAGGCAGCACTTGCCAAGACAATGATCGAATTCAAAAAGAAGGCCAGCGATGCGACGACGCCAGCCGACATTTGAGAGATCGAAGATTATCTGCGGCAGCAGCGGCGAAAGATCGATCAGATGTTCGACTATCGCTATTCACAACTTATCGTCGTTTTCGGCGCTCTCATCCGGGAGGGATATTTGGACGAGAGCCTCCTTGCGGGTTTGTCCGGAGACAAGCGGGAGGAGATCCGCAGGTTCCTTGCCTGGCACGCTATGGAGTAGGTCTCGGCAGGTCACCATCGCACTGCCCTGCGCCTCAACGTCTGCGGCGGCTGGCCGAAGCTTCTGAGGAAAGCGCGGCGCATGCGTCCGGCATCGCCGAAGCCGCTCTGCTCGGCGATGCGGTCGAGCGGCGCATTGCTCGTCTCAACGGCCATCCGCGCGGCTTCGAGGCGCAGCCGTTCCACCGCCTTGGCCGGCGTGGTGCCGGTCTCCGCGGTGAAGGCGCGGGCGAAATGCCTCGGGCTCATGGCGGCACGGTCGGCGAGACGTTCGACGGTCAGCTTCTCGGCGAGTTTGCTGCGCATCCATTCGATCAGCTCGACGAAGCGGCCTGAACGGCCACCGAGTTCGACAAGCGCCGAGAATTGCGATTGTCCTCCCGGCCGACGCTGGTGGACGACGAGCTGCTGCGCGGTGCGCCGCGCGATCGCCGGCCCGAGATCGTCCTCGATCAGCGCCAGCGCAAGGTCGATGCCGGCGGAGATGCCGGCCGACGTCCACACGCTGCCGTCCTGGATGAAGATGCGCTCGGCATCGAGTTTCACGTTCGGATAGCGGCGGGCAAAGTCGTCGGTGCTCCACCAATGCGTGGTGGCGGAGCGGCCGTCGAGGAGCCCTGCCTCGGCCAGCAGATAGGCGCCGGTGCACACACTTGCTGTCCGGCGCGGCTTTGCAAGTCGCAGCCAGGCGACGATTTCCTGCGCCGCGGCCATCGAGCGGATGATCTCGCCGCCGGAGATGATCGCCGTGTCGAGCTTCTTGCCATCGGACAGGGCGCGTGCCGACAGCCGCATGCCGGATGAGCTCTCGATCTCGCCGCCGCCCGGCGCCAGCATCTCAAGGCTGTAGCTGCCGGGCTGATAGTGCTCGGCCAGCTCGAAGGCTGCCGCGGGGCCGGCGACGTCGAGCAGCTGGAAACCTGGATGGATGATGATGCCTATCGCCCGCATGGCAGTTTTTGCCCGATATATGTCATTTCGGCCAAAGCCTATCGGAGCTAGCCTGCCGGTCAAGCGTCTGGAGCATGATCCCGAAAAGTGGGAACCGGTTTTCGGAGAAAGATCATGCTCCAACAAAGAATTAGGTTGGAAGGGCAAGACATGAGTTTCCGAATGCTTTTGTGGAGCACGCTTGGCATTGTCGCGTTGTTGGTGGTGGTGGCAGCCGCGTGGCTGCTTTCGTTGCCCTCCGCGTCCCTGGCCGCGGTGCAGCCGGCGATCGACGCCAAGGAAACCGAGGCCACGCTCGCAGCTTTGAAGCCGAAACGACCGCGCCCGCTGATCGCGATCATCGGCGTCAACGACGGCACCGAGACCACCGATTATCTGATGCCCTATGGCATCCTGCGCCGAGCCGGTGTTGCCGATGTCGTCGCGCTGGCGACACAGCCGGGACCAGTGCAACTGCACCCGGCCTTGCGCGTCGAGCCCGACGCGACGACGGCTTCGTTCGACGCCGAGCATCCGGAAGGCGCCGACTACGTCATCGTTCCCGCCATGATGCGCGACGACGATCCAGATGTGATGAAATGGCTCAAAAGCCAGTCGGCCAAGGGCGCCATGGTGATCGGTATCTGCGCCGGCGCCAAGGTGGTCGGCGCCAGCGGGTTGCTCGACGGCAAGCGCGCCACGACGCACTGGTATTCGCTGAACGAACTGCGCCAGAAACATCCGACGATCCGCTATGTCGCCGACCGACGCTACGTCGTCGACCAGGGGGTAGCTACGACCACCGGCATCACCGCGTCGATGCCGATGATGCTGACCCTGGTCGAGGCGATCGGCGGCCGCGACAAGGCCGAGGCGGTTGCCCGCGATCTCGGGCTCGAGCGCCGGGATGCGCGGCACGACAGCGCCGCCTTCAAGTTCACGCGGCCTTTCGCCCTGACGGCGATCGGCAACACGCTGGCCTTCCTCAACCATGAGCAGCTCGGCATTGCGCTGACGCCAGGCATGGACGAGGTGTCGCTGGCGCTGGCGGCCGACGCATGGTCGCGGACCTATCGCTCCGGCGCGGTCACCTATGCCGCCAAGGACGGCGCGATCGTCAGCCGCGACGGCATCCGCATCCTGCCCGATCGGGTCGCCTCCGACTGGCCGGTGGATCGGACGGTGCCGGCCATGGCGGACACGCAGCCGGCAAAGGCACTGGACCTGACGCTCGAGGATATCACGGCACGCTACGGCGCACGCACCACCGATTTCGTCGCCATGCAGCTCGAATATCCGCGCATACAGGCGGCCCAGTGAACCGTCAGACTTGAAACGTCAGCTTTGCTGCTGCCTGCCCGACCGCTTCGGGGGAGCATCAACGCCAGCCGGATGCCGGATGTGATCGATGAAGGCGCGCAGTTTTGGCAGAACCTGGTGCCTTTCCGGGTAATAGAGAAAAACGCCCGGCGTGGTCACCGCGAAGCGGCCGAGCAGCGCCTGCAGACGCCCATCGGCGACCGGCGCTTCAGCGATCGGGCCGGGCACCTGGGCCAGCCCGACTCCCTGGATCGCCGCGCCGAGAAGCGACGGGTAGTCGTGCGCTATGAGCGGTCCCGAGACGATCGCCTCGACAGCCTTGTTGCCGTCGACAAAGGACCAGGGCGCGACCGAGCCGTTCGAACGGCGCAGGCGCAGGCAGGCATGGTCGCGCAGGTCCCCGATACGCTCAGGCGTCGCGCTCCGGCGCAGATAATCGGGACTGCCGACGACCACCATCGGGAAGGAGGGCGTCAGGCGGACCGCGACCATGTCGGGCGCAATCAGATCGCCCATGCGGATGCCGGCGTCGAACCCTTGGGCGGCGAGATCGGCCAGTTCGCCGCTGGCGACGATCTCCAGCTCGATCTCGGGGTAGGCCTGACAGAAGGAGGCGATCATCGGCTCCAGCAGCATCGGCACCACCGCGGGCGGCACCGAGATGCGCAAGAGCCCGGCCGGCCGCTGGCCCATCCCGCGCGCGATCTCGCTCGCGGCGATCAATTCCTCGAAGGCGGGTCTGGCGCGTGCGAAAAAGCGCTCGCCGGCTTCTGTCAGGCCGACGCTGCGCGTCGTGCGGATGAAGAGCGCCGCGCCAATGCGCGCCTCGAGCGTGCGTATGGCCTGGCTGATCGCCGACGGGGTGACGGCAAGCTCGGCCGCCGCCTTGCGGAAATTGCGATGCCTGGCCACGCTCAAAAACGCTTCGACACCGTCGAGCGCGCCGTGCCTGACTGTGAAGTTCTGCTTCATGACCCATCGACATTATCGCGGATAGTCGCTTGCAGAAAGCGGCAGTATTTCTGCGGTGACTTGGAAGCCTGAAGGGAAATGGAAATGACCGATGAACTCGATCGCGTGCGCGATCACTACCGCGCGACCGGCCTGACTGAACGGCTCAAGACGGCACTCGCGGTCTTTGGACCGGAGGAAGAGCGGCTGAAGCCTGAGCAACTGGCCACGCTCGACCAGTTCCACACCCGCGGGCTGGCCGCGACGGCAGAGCTCGCCAATCTGGCCGTCATCACCGCCGACATGTCGGTGCTCGACGTCGGATCGGGCGTTGGCGGGCCTGCTAGGTTTCTCGCCGCGACCTATGGCTGCGAGGTGACCGGCGTCGATCTCAGCGAACCCTTCGTCGAGGCCGCGCGTTACCTGACCGCGCGGACCGGGCTGGACGACAAAGTGTCGTTCGAAGCCGGCAGCGCGTTGGCACTTCCCTTTGAGGACGGCAGCTTCGATGCCGCGCTTTTGCAGCATGTGGCGATGAACATTGCCGACCGGCCGCTGCTCTACCACGAGATCAGGCGCGTGCTGAAGCCGGGCGCGAAATTCGCCACCTTCGACGTCGTGCTGAACGGGGGCGATCCCCACTATCCTGTTCCGTGGGCGAAGACGCCGGGCGAAAGCTTCCTGCTGACAGCCGAGGCGACCTGCGAGGCGATCGAAGCCGCCGGCTTCGGCACACTCGTCCGCCGCGACGACACGGCCGCCGCCAAGGCCTGGTTCTCCGAACTCCGCGCCTCCGGCCCGCCGCCTTCGCCCAACCTCGGCGTCGTCATGGGGCAAGGTTTCCCGGAGCTCACCACCAATCTCGGGCGCAATCTCATGGAGGGACGGCTGGGCATTCTGACAGCGGTGTTCGAAGCCGTTCCGGTCAAGGCTTGACAGGAGGCGAAGATGTCACCAGCGACAATCCTCAACATCCATCTTGGATTGGGCTATGTGCCGTGGCTGCTTTGCTTCGCCGCCTATTTCTGGCCGAGGCTTAGGTCTATGGAACCGATAGAGGCGCAGCGCGCCATCGCCACGCTGCACAGCTTCCGCTTCTTCGGGCTCGTCTTCCTCATCCCGGGCGTCGTCGGCCCCAACCTGCCTGCCGGCTTCGCAAACTTCGCCGCCTATGGCGACTTCGCGACCGGCTTGCTCGCCATGCTGGCACTGCTTGCGGTGGCAAGGCCCGCGATCTTTTGGCCTCTGGTCGTCGCCTTCAATGTCGTGGGCGTGGTCGACCTTGTCGGCGACTACTATCACGGCGTCATGCTCGACCTTCCGGGACAGGCCGGGCAATTGGGCGCGACCTACGCGATCCCGATCATCTACGTGCCGCTCTTGATGATCACGCATGTCGCGGCCTTCTATTTGCTGGCGCGTTCCAGGCGCCATCAGCTCGCAGCGACCTAATACACAGGCGTCGCCATGTGCTTGGGCGCCGGCCATTCGGCCGTGATCTCGGGCTGCACAGGACGCTCGAGATAGGTCGACAGCACGACATAGCTGCGCGTCGAGGTGACGCCGGGCGTGTCGTAGAGACGAGCCAGCAGGCCTTCGAGAGCCCGCGTGTCCTCGGTGCGCACCTTGAGCAGCATGCAGGTGTCGCCGGCGACCGTGTGGATCTCCTCGACCTCCGGATACTTCGATACCGCCATCAGCTCCGGCGTCTTGCCCCAGCCCCTGGTGTCGATATGCACGAAGGCGAGCAGCGGCTTCTTCACCGCCCGCGGATCGATGATCGCCGATGTGGCGCGGATCGCACCGCTGCGCTTCAACCGCTTGACCCGCTCATGCGCCGCCGGCGGCGACAGGCCGACACGCTCGCCGAGCTCGGCATAGCTGATGGTCGCATCCTCGACGAGAACGCCTAATATCTTTCGGTCGAGAGGGTCGATCTCGCGGGCCGGATGCTTGTTCCGCTGAACGTCATCTGTTTCTGTGTCCATATGGAAGTTCTCCATTGATGCGGAATTTAATTCGGCCATTATGATGATATGTCGAACAGTGATCAATCAGCAATTCTGACTGCCGCGCCGCGCGCGCCGATCCCGGCCGCCGCCTATCTGCTGACCGGCTGCATCGCCGTCATCGGCTCCAACTCACTGGTTCTCGGGCCGATCGCGCCGGCCGTCGCGGTATCATTCGGAGCCAGCGTGCCGGCGGTGATGACGGCTGCCGCCGCCTTCGGCCTCGGCACGTCGGCCAGCGCGCTCTTCCTTGCCCGCTACATCGACCGGATCGGTGCACGCCGCATGTTGCAGGGCGCTTTGCTGTTGCTGGCTTTGGCGCTGGTCGCCAGCGCCCTGGCGCCGACGGTAGTGGCACTGGTCGCGGCACAGCTCGTTGCCGGCATTGCCGCCGGTATCGCCATGCCGGCGATCTATGCCAGTTCGGCGGCGATTGCGCCGCCCGGCCGCGAGAGCGGCACGATCGGTGTCGTGCTGACCGGCTGGACGCTTTCCATGGTTGCCGGCGTCTCGCTGTCGGCGGTGCTTGCCGATCTCATCCACTGGCGCGCCGTCTTCGCCGCCGTGGCGGTGCTGGCGGCAACCGCCGTTGCCGGCCTGGCGATGAGCTCGCTTCACGACACGAGGAAAAGCGGCCCGGCGCCGTCGCCGCTCGGCGCGCTCGCGGTGCCGAGTATCGTGCCGCTGCTCATTGCCTGCGGCGCCTTCATGACCGCCTTCTACGGCGTCTACGGCTATCTCGGCGACCATCTCCATGAAGCCCTCGGCGAACCGGTCAGCGCCAACGGTCTGGCGGCCGTCGCCTACGGTCTCGGCTTCGGCGCGGCCGCACTGCTCGACGGCGTCATTGACCGCCTCGGCGCGCGCCGCGTCATGCCCTTCGCCTATCTTCTGGTCGCTGCCGTCTATGTCGCGATCGCCCTGGCGAGCGGCGGCTTCGGCCTGCTCGTGGCGACGATCGCCGTCTGGGGATTGGCCAACCATTTCGGACTGAACGTGCTGGTGATGCGCCTCACCGCGCTCGATCCGTCGCGCCGCGGCACCATCATGGGGCTGAACAGCGCGGTCACCTATCTCGCGGTCACCGTCGGCACCGCCGGTTTCGGCCCGCTCTATACGAACCTGGGCTTCGCCAACTGCGCCTTGATCGCGGCCGGACTGATGCTGGTGGCGGCATCGGCCGCTGCATGGCGGTCGGCGGGCTGACCGGTCCGCGCAGTCAGTTAGGGCTCGCAACGACAACCGTGTGCGCCGCCCTTAGCAGCCACGGGCATGCGTAATAGTCGCTAATTCGACCGATGGTCCCGTCGGTGGCTTCGATCCGAACCGGATAGACTGGTTTCCAGCCGGCTTCGCCTCGGTGGAGGACGAGCAGCATGATCTCGCCGTCGACCGCGCCGATCGCCATTTTCCAGTTGTCCTTGCCCTTTTCATATTCGACGAAGTAGATCGATTCCGACAAGGGCCCCCTGAAGCAGTCCGACACCCGCAGCTGCGCGTCGGCGCTGGTCAATGCCCGCACGCCGTCCCAGTCGCGGCGGTTGAAGAGTTCGACATAGCGCGCGAGCAGTCTTGCAAGCTCGGGATCTGGCGAAGGCTCCGCGCGGACGGCTGGCCGGCCCGGCAGCGCGGCCAGTTTGGCGCGGCCGCGGCTCAACGCGGCCTTGACGCCGCCGACCGTCGACCCGACGAGGTCGGCAATCTCTTCCAGCGAATGGTCGAAGACGTCCTTCAATAGGATGCAGGCACGCTCCTTGGGCGGCAGGTGGATCACCAGCCGTTCGATGGCACGATCGGCGCCTTGGCCCGCCGGTTCGGTCGGCAGAACGATCTCGTCCACCGCGAAATTGGTTTCGGCGCGCCGCCGCGTTTGCCGGTTGCGCAGGAAATCGATGCAGCGGTTATGCGCGGTGCGAAACAGCCATGAACGAAGAGCGCCCGGATCGTCGATCTTCTCGATCTTGCGATAGATCTCGAACAGCGTTTCCTGCATGACGTCCTCGCCGTCGAGCGGCGAGCCCGTCATGCGCGTGCAATAGCGGTGCAGCCGTTCCCGCAAATGCGCAACCGTTTCCAGGAATGCGGCATAGCGAACGTCGAAGAGCCCGCTAGGCTCAAGTCTCGGTTGCATCGTCATGACAAACCGAACGCCCCTCCGAAGCAAGGTCCGCCCATGTTACATCAGCCTGATGTCGTCGGGAGTCCGATCGAAGCGATCGTGTCTGCCATCGACATGCATCACCGGCGCCGCGGCCAGTTCTTCTGGATCGATCCCGTCGAGAGCCGCTATCGGAATGGCGAAGACGATGCCGCCAAGCATCGGAATATCGCCGCGCGCCGGCATGCGCACGCCGCAGGTCGCGCAGAAATGATACTCGATGCTGGGCGCTTCCCTGCCGGGCGGGGTCCACTGATATTCGGCCTGCGCTTCGGCACCGGACATGAGGCGAAAGTGCTGAGGGCCGACGAAGCCCACCCAGGAGCGCGTCTTGGTGCATGTCGAGCAATTGCATTTGACGGTTCCCCGGCTGAAGTCGATATCGGCCTCGAACCGGACTTTGCCGCAATGGCAGCTTCCCACGTAGGTTTTCAGCATATCCCAATAGTCTCCGCGCTCGCCGCCGGCACCATCGCCCGCCGACCTCAAGACGTATGGCTGCTGGAAAAGGATACGTGCCGTCTGATTGGTTCCCGCGGCGGGCATGTGGCATGGTCGATTTCATTGCGCGCCAGGGTCATTTCAGCACGCGATAGGTCAGCGTTACGACGCCATTTTCGAACCGGTGTGTGTCCGTGAGCTCCAACCTGACCAGAGATGGATCGACATCCTGGAATGCGCGCTTTCCGTGGCCGACCCTCGTCGGCAGGATCGACAGCTGATATTCATCGACGAGCTTGTTGGCGAGCAAGGTCTGGTCGAGCTGACTGATGCCGTATTTCAATATGTCGCCGCCGCCCTGCGCCTTGATAGCGGCGAGACCCTCCGCAACGTCGCCTTCGATCAGCGAAGCGTTCCAGCCGACCTCTTTCAGGGTTCGCGACGCGACCAGCTTCTTCAGCCCGTTCATGCGGTCCATATACTTGCCCTGGATCTGCGGCCATCGGCTGGAAAACAGCTCGTAGGTCACGCGGCCGAGCAGGAAGAACTCCGCTTCGCCGGCCTTCGCATAGGAATGTTCCAGCGCATCTCCGACAAAGAAAGGCGATGCCCAGTTCATCGGCGCCTCGATAACCCCGTCGAGCGAAACGAAGCTGCCGACAATCAATTTTCTCATCACAAAATCTCCTGCTGCGTGGGCGACGTCCCAAGGACGTTCGAGATGCACTCCGGGATACGCGGTGCGGGAAATTTTTTCCGGACGGTGGCCGGCTTGCCGACACCTTGGGTCCTTCGATATGCCTTGGCGCAGTATCGGCCGGAGCGGAAGCGCGATGAAGACGAGCCTTGAAGTCACGGCGGAGCCCTTGCCGCAGGACCTCGCTTTCCTGAGCGGGAGCCTCACCGCCTTCAACGATGCCGATGTCGGCGCGTCAGGCCGGACGCCGCTGGCGGTTTTCGTGCGCGACGAGCATGGCGTCATCGTCGCCGGAATTTCCGGCTATACCGCCTGGGGTTGGCTTTACGTGCAGTGGCTGTGGGTCGACGAAAAGCTGCGCGGCCGGCGCATGGCCGCCAGCATGCTGGATGCCGCCGAACAGGAGGCTGTCGCACGCGGCTGCCACGGCGCCTTGATCGACACCTTCAATCCGACCGCCGAGAAGGTCTATAAGCGCCAGGGCTACAAGCCGTTCGGCGAACTTCCGGATTTCCCGGTCGGTCGCAGCCGCATCTTCTTGCAGAAGAAATTGCCTTAGCCCCCAAGTCTTCCGCCGCGCATTGGCTCGGGCGCGCCGGTGGTGCTTGGAAAGCTGATCGGCAGGCCGCGCAGCACGCGCACGGCGAGGAAAGCGAAGCACTCCGCTTCCACCGCGTCGCCCTTCCAGCCGAGCGTCTCGGCCTGCACGACCTCGACGCCGGCGCGGCGACCGAGCATCGCCATCATCGTCGGGTTGTGGCGGCCGCCGCCGCTGACCGCCAGCCGCTTCGGCCGGCGTGGCAGAAGATCGAGCGCCTTGCCGACGGCGGAGACGGTGAAGGCCGTCAGTGTCGCCGCGCCGTCTTCCGCGCCAAGCCCCTCGGCCATCGCCGCGGTGAAGTCGAAGCGGTCGAGCGACTTCGGATAGGGCTTTGTCAGGTAGGGGTGCTGCAACAGCCTGGCGAGACGTTCCTCATCGACCTTGCCGGCGGCTGCCAGTCTGCCGTCGCGGTCCATCTCGCCAAGATCTTTCGACTTGATGAAATCGTTGACCGGCGCGTTGGCTGGCCCGGTATCGAAGGCGACGATATTGTCCTTGCCGTCCCACCAGGTGATGTTGCCGACGCCGCCGAGATTGAGCACGGCGGTGTCGCCGCTGGCGTCCGCCTCCTTGAGCAGCGCCGCATGATAGGCAGCAGCCAAGGGCGCGCCTTGCCCGCCGGCCGCGACATCGGCCGAGCGGAAGTCGTAGGCGACCTTGGTGCCAAGCAGCGAGGCCATCAGTTCGCCGTCGCCGAGCTGGCGCGTGCGGCCGATCCGTCCCGGCTGCGGCGCGCGATGCAGCACGGTCTGGCCATGAAAGCCGACGACGCCGATATCGGCCATGCCCATTCCCTGGCTCTCGACCAAATCCTTAACCGCCGCCGACTGCGCGCGCGTCAGCGCTTCCTCGGCCTCGCGGAAGATCGCCGGTTCCGGCCCTTCGAAGTTCCAGGCGCGCGCCTGGAGCAACGTCTCTTCGAGTAAGGCGCGGATCGATTGCGGGTAGGGGGCCAAAGTATAGGTGCCGGTGTCGGCGATGCGCTCGCCATCCGTTTTGATCAGCGCCACGTCGATGTTGCCGTCGAGCACCGTGCCGGTCATCAGGCCGACAGCCCAGATTGGTTCCATGGTCGTCCCTCGAATCGCTTTTCAAATCACGTGTCGGACGGATCGGCCCGTCAGGCAAGTGTCTCGCTAAGCAGGCCGCCGCATGGACCGACGGCTTTTTGCGTCGAACGGTGAAAACGGAGCAACGCCGTTCTTGCCTCTCGGCGAAGAAGGCGCGAGGCTGCGGACAAAGCGGGCCGACTGCCCGGATGGATTTCTCAAGGAGGAAACGATATGGCAGCCAATGTCGCGGTGATCGCGGGTGCTGGTTCCGGGCTTAGCGCTTCGCTGGCGCGTCTTCTCGGCAGAGAAGGCTTCCGCGTCATCCTTGCCGCCCGCAATGTCGACAAATTAGCCGCGCTGATCAAGGAAACCGGCGCGTTGGCCGTGGAAACCGATGTATCGGACCCGGCCTCCGTCGAGCGGCTGTTCGAGGCCGCCGACAAGGCGGGCCCGCTCGAAATTGCCGTCTTCAACGCCAGCGGCCGCACGCGCGGCCCGATCGCAGAACTCGATCCCGAGGCGGTCAGGCAGGCCCTGCTCGTCGGCGCCTATGGCGGCTTCCTGGTCGGCCAGCAGGCGGCGCGCCGGCTGCTTTCGCGCGGTACCGGCTCGATCCTGTTCACCGGCGCTACGGCAAGCCTCAAGGGCTTTTCCGGTTCAGTCGGTTTCGCCATGCCGAAATTCGGCCTGCGCGGGCTGGCCCAATCGATGGCGCGCGAGCTTTTCCCGAAGAACATCCACGTCGCGCATTTCATCATCGACGGCCAGATCGAGCCGGCAGGACAGGTCGTCGACGCGGACCGTCCGGATCGCCGGCTCTCGCCCGACGCGATCGCCGAGACCTATCTCGCCGTGCACCGCCAGCATCGCAGCGCCTGGAGCTTCGAGGTCGAGCTCAGGCCCTGGGTCGAGACGTTCTGACGATTGAGGGACGGCCGCACGCCCCTCGGCAGTCGGCGTGCTCCAAGTGATAAAATCTTTGAGAGAATATTTTCCGCTCTCCCTCTAAGACGAAAAGCGCTTCGTTGCCCAATGAGGCAGCATTGATGATCCTGAGATCAAGGCTTCGCATCCCGCCAGGCCGAAATGATTTTCAGGATCGCAAGGAACGCACCATGTCCGAACGCGGCAACGCTTCAAAATCTCTCGTTACGTCAATCACCAGGCGCGCCGGACTAGCGGCACTTCTCGCCACGACATTCGTCGTCATTGGCCTCACCGGCCCATCGCCGTCCTTCGCCGAGGACAAGAAGGCGATCAAGGTCGGCATCATCAGCGGCGAGGATGAGGATGTCTGGCGCGTCGTCACCGCCGAGGCGGCCAAGCAAGGCCTGACGATCGAGGCCGTCGTCTTCAACGATTACACCCAGCCCAACGAGGCGCTGGAGCGCGGCGAGATCGACGCCAACGCCTTCCAGCACAAGCCCTATCTCGACAACCAGATCAAGACGCAGGGCTACCACATCGTGCCGGTCGGCTATACCGGCGTCTGGCCGATCGGCCTCTATTCGAAGAAGCACACGAAGGTCGCGGACCTGCCGGAAGGCGCCGTCATCGGCCTGCCGAACGACCCGTCCAACGAGGGCCGCGCGCTGCATGTCCTGGAGCATGAAGGCCTGATCAAGCTGAAGGGCGGCACCGGCATCCTGGCGACGACCGCCGACATTGCCGACAACCCGAAGAAGCTCGAGATCAAGGAACTCGACGCCGGCATCGTCGGCCGCTCGGTCGAGGATCTCGACGCCGCCGTCGTCAACACCGACTGGGCGCTGAAGAGCGGCCTCGGCCCGGAAAACCGCATCGCGCAGGAGCCGGTGGCCGACAATCCCTATCGCAATTTCATCGCGGTCAAGGCCGGGGCAGAGAACGAGCCCTGGGTGAAGACGTTGGTCGCGTCCTATCAGAACGAGACGGTCAAGGCCGAGTTCGACAAGGTCTACAAGGGCACCGGGATCAGCGCCTATTGATCGGCGCCTGGCTGGCAGAAGCAGGCGGTCCGCTTTTGAGCGGGCCGCCGACGCATTTGCGCACCGTTGAAGCGGATAAAGATATGAACCAGCACGTTACGGCCGAAACAGGCGATCCGGTCGGCATCGATTCTGCACGGCGGGAGGACGTCGTCCGCCTCGTCAACCTGAAGCGCCGCTTCGGCGCGACGGCGGCGCTCGATGGCGTCTCGCTCACTGTGCAGAAGGGCGAGATCCTCGGCATCATCGGTCGCAGCGGCGCCGGCAAGTCGACGCTGATCCGCTGCCTGAACGGCCTGGAACGGCCGGATTCCGGCAAGGTCTTCATTGAGGGCCGCGAGATCAGCCGGTTAGGCGAACGTGACTTGCAGCCGCTGCGCCGGCGCATCGGCATGGTCTTCCAGCACTTCAATCTCTTGTCGGCGAAGACCGTCGAGGACAATGTCGCATTGCCGCTCAAGATCGAAGGCCGGCCGCGCGCCGAACGCTTGGCGCGCGCGGCCGAATTGCTGCAGCTTGTCGGCCTGTCGGAGAAGGCCAAGGCCTATCCGGCGTCGCTGTCGGGCGGCCAGAAGCAGCGCGTCGGCATTGCCAGAGCGCTCGCTGCGCGACCGGCGCTGCTCTTGTCCGACGAGGCGACCTCGGCGCTCGATCCGGAGACGACGCGCTCGATCCTGGCGCTTCTGAAGGACATCAATGCCCGGCTCGGCCTCACCATCCTGCTCATCACGCATGAGATGGAAGTCATACGTTCGATCGCCGACCGCGTGGCGGTGATCGACGCCGGCCGGATCGTCGAGGAGGGCGCCGTGTGGCAGGTCTTTGCCAATCCGAAATCGGAGATCACCAGCAGCCTGCTCGGCGGCATCCGGCCGCAATTGCCGCCCGAGATCGCCAGCCAATTGGCGGCGGGCGAAGGCGCGGAAACGATCCTGCGGATCGATGTCGCCGGAGAGGCGGCGCGCCGCCCGCTGCTGTCCGAGCTAAGCGCCAGCGTGCCAGGTCCGTTCCGACTTGTGCATGGTGGCATCGACCATGTGCAGCAGCAGCCCGTCGGCACGCTGTTCGTGGCGATCCCGGGATCGGACGCTGCGCATCTGGCCGCGGTTATTGCTTTCCTGAAAGACCGCGGCGCGCGGACGGAGGTGCTTGGCCATGTCGCCGGTTCTGTTTGAACTCCTGCTCCGTTCGATCTGGGAGACGGTGCTGATGACCGGCGCGTCCGGCCTCATCTCGCTGGTCTTCGGCCTGCCGCTTGGCCTCGCCTTGGTCGCCACCGATCGCGGCGGCATCGCCGAGAGCCTCTGGGTGAACCGTAGTCTCGGCGCCGTCATCAATGGCTTCCGCTCCGTCCCTTTCATCATCCTGCTGGTCGCGCTGATCCCGGTGACGCGGCTGATCGTCGGCACCTCGATTGGCACCTGGGCGGCGATCGTTCCGCTGTCGATTGCCGCGACGCCCTACTATGCGCGCATTGCCGAAGTCTCGCTGCGCGAGGTGGACCACGGGTTGATCGAGGCGGCGCGCGCCATGGGCGGCAATCGCTGGACGATCATCCGCGAGGTGCTGGTGCCGGAGGC
>Ga0105238_10001352_pt1 | contig 24635 bp, 33 predicted proteins | sample KBSC34metaG_FD_81526 | JGI IMG/M metagenome (GOLD analysis project Ga0105238, IMG submission 81526) | Corn rhizosphere microbial communities from Kellogg Biological Station, Michigan, USA - KBS C3-4 metaG | ecosystem: Host-associated > Plants > Roots > Rhizosphere > Soil | place: Michigan, USA...
AACGGGAGACCTGCTTAACTATCTCGCGGCCGTGTCGGATGCCCTGGAGACAGCTGGCGTGATTGTGAATGACAAGCAGGTGGTATCGCTCGACGGATCGCGGCTGGACAAGGATGCCAAGAGGCCGCGCGTGGAGGTGGAGTTGATGACGCTGGAAAGCACGTAGATGACCATGCCGCTCCCGCTCGACGAGCAACACCGCTTGATCGTCAACAACCGCGCGCTCGTCTACCACATCTCGCGCCAAATCGGCAGTTCACTAGAGTACGACGAGAAGGTATCGCTGGGCTTCCTGGGGCTTGCCGAAGCCGCCCGCCGGTACGATCCAACCATTGCCGCGTTCACGACATATGCGGCGCTCTGGATACGCGCTTATATTTACCGCGAGATGATGGCCGCTTCCGGGATTCCGCAAGGCAGCGACGCGCGGAAGGTGTTTTTCAAGATCCGCAAGGTCATCCGCTCCATCGAAGGCGCTGGGCAAGAGGCCACGAACGAGCGTGTGGCAAAGCGCATCGGCGTGTCCGAGGAGTCGGTAAGCCGCATTCGGGCATTGCTATTCGGCGCGCATGTTCGCTTGGACGCGCATCCCGACGTGGCGAAGCTGATGGGCGTGAAGTCCGACGACAACCCCGAGCAGTCGGTGATTGAGGCTGACGGGGCGGCTAAGAGCAAGGCGCGTGTGCGGCGGATGCTGCAGCGGCTGGCTCCTGTTGAGCGGGAGGTTATCAAGCGGCGATTCGTGCAGGACCCGCCGAGTACGCTGCAGCAGATTGGCGATGACCACAACCGTACGCGCGAATGGGCGCGGTTGATCGAGGCTAAGGCATTGCGCAAGATTAAGGCGACGTGGGAGCGAACAAGGGAATCGGCATGATCAAGATCTACGGCCACAGCGATGATGTCGTCGTCATCACGGGTGATATCACTGATGAATTAGGCGCCTTTGATCGCGAGCGCGTGATCACAATCGGCGGCGATGGCGAGGGACTAGAGGTAACCGCGATCTATGCGAAGGGCGGCACCTGGAAGTTTTCGCTTAGGCAAATCGACGAGGATGTGCCAATGCCGTGGCCGGTGCGCATCGTACCAGCGCATGCGTACTCACTGGCTGTAATCGTCGATTGTCCGCCGGGTACGCCAGTTGACTTCGGGGAGGAGCCGGAAGAGCCATGACAGGCCATCCTTACCGCTGTCGAACATGCCAACGCGGTTCGCCGTACGTCTTCTGCTCCAACGACTGCTTTCGCGCCAATCCCACCAAGCGTTCCCGTTCAAGCTGCGCCGTGTGTAGCAACCGCGGCGGCATCGTCGGCAATATCGACTCCAATCGCATCTGCCCGCGCTGTCGCAAGGACCCGGCTAACTCCAAGTGGGTTCGCGCCCCGCGTCGCGAGTTCAATGGCTTTGATGCTGACTTCTTTGAGGCTGCTAGTCGTGGCCTAGAGATGGTCGAGTCTCGTCCGCACCGCGGACCATTGGCGATTCGCATCGTGCGCCTGATAGCCGGCGGCGTGCGTTACCGCGAGATTGTCGAATTGCTGCAGTGTAGTCGGCAGTATGTCGATAAAGTGGCGACATATTGGAACAAAGAGACCGACGGCAGGCTACGCATGATCCGGCAAAGGGCGATAATGGGCTGAAAATCCCTACTATGCCGGTGGCTCATAGAGAAATGACAGGGGCTCAACGCGAAAAGATTAACGAGATGTGGACCGAGTTTAAGTCCTGCTCACAATTCGCCACTATGTGGACGCCGGTAGAGAATTGGCTGCATGCGCAGGCTATCCAGCGCGGCGTCCCGGCCCCGAAGTCGAATGAGCCCGAACCTGAACGTCCCGGCGCCCCCGTTGGCGCATCGTTCCGGTGGATGGAGTTGATCGCGGTTGAGCCGTGGTTCTATCGCGAGCTTGGTATCGGAACCGTCGAAGACTACTTCGGCCCCCGTCAAGCCAAACTCCGCTCCCGCCGACTAAAGCAGATTGCCGAGGCTGCTCGAGCACAAGCCGCCGAAGAGAAGCGCGAAATCCTCAAGCGAACCGTTAAGTCGTGAGGTACGAATTGACCACGTACGAGGAAGACGAGATCGAGTTCGAACGGTGTCTTCAGGCGGCGCGCGATAAGTCGTACAAATGGGTGACGGGCAAGGCTGAGCGCCGCGACGTTGATGGTTGGTTTGATGCCATGGCGGATGTTGACGGTTGAGGAAACTGCGCTTCAAAGTCAGCCACCGTTCGACGTTCGCGAAGCCCAAAAAGCCCCGCAAACCCGAGACGCCAGTCAAAGGCGATCGCGAGCGGGTGCAAAAGAAGACGAAGAGACGCAAATGACCACCTGGGCTGAGTTCATGCGCGAGATCAAAGACGAAGCCGAACGCGACGACGCGGCGTCTGAGTTGTTTGAGTTGGCCGAGAGCCTTCGTGGTCAGCGTTACGTGCTTCAAGGATTTCGGAACCCGAAGTTAACCCCCGAGCAGCTCGCTAACGAGGCTCGAAAGAAATGAAAATCCTCCTCGCAGTCGCCATCCTGCTCGCGTCCTGCTCCATCGCCGCCCCTGGTTCGCACGTTGACGCGGTTCGCGAGCCGACTGCTGACGCCGGTGGAACGCCATGTGGCAATGGCGGCACCGTCTGCGCGGATGACGAGGTCTGCTACCACAACAACTGCCTGACGATTTGCGGCACGGCTACATGTTGGGCGAAGTTGCGGACCGCTTATGAGCAGTGCGGGAACTAAGCGCCTAACCAAGCACCAACTGGCCGAGATCGCCTACCTCGACGAAGAGATCCGCGCGATGTGGCGCATGCTCGGTGGCCTGGTGTGCGACTGCGGGCAACTCGCAGTAATGGGCTCGACGATGTGCGGGGCGTGTGCGGCTAGATTGCTGTGACGCTGTACCGCTTGATGCGCTGGCACTTCGCGTGGTGGGAGTGGCCGGTGGTTGTGGTGCTGTCGTTGTTCACGCGCGCGTCTACTAGGTAGTTAGGTTTCAAGGGTATGCATACATGCCGTTCGAAAAGGGCAATAAACTAGGCGGGCGCACCGAAGAGGGTGAGCGGCTTCGCAAGGCATGCCGCAAGGTCACTGAGCAGGCTGTCAGGGCATGGGTTGAGGCACTAGAGGCCACTGATGATAAAGGCGCTCCCGACCACGATATTAGGATAAAGGCCGCAGCGCATCTAATGGATCGTGGATATGGAAAGCCGGCGCAGGCTATCACCGGCCCCGACGGCGGCGCTATCCAAGTTGATGCCGTTGATGACCGTCGCCGACTCGAAGAGCTTCGCGCGCGTTACCCTGAACTCCTGAGCTTGCCGGGGAGCGATGAAAACGAAAGCGCTTGAATTCTATCGCCCGTCGCGTGACTGGTTGCAGGTGCGTTGCCCGTGTGGACATTGGTCCAAAGAGCCGACTGACGCATGGACGGCGCGTAGCAAGCGACCCGGGTTCGAGTATGGGTGCGGCGAGGGCAGACTACATTATGTGTCGCAGTCGCAAGCCGCGCAGTTGCGCACACTGATCGAACACCCCGGTTGGGACTAATCCGGTGATGACTTGGACGATCAGGAAGTGCGCCGCGAGCTTGCCCAGTCGTTGTGGAAGGTTCGTGGTGTTCGTTCGCTGATTGAGTTTATCCCGATCGTAACGCCCTGGTATGGGGCGCCAATGCTTCATTTAGTCCCGCTTGCCGAACTCTTTTGGCGGGCGGGATGTGGCCAACGAATTCGCGCTCTGTCGTCAACGCCTCCACAGCATGGCAAGACGACGAGCATGCTGCACTGGATCGTCGCCTATCTTAGGGCGTTCCCGTGGCACAACGTCGCCTATGTTTCGTATGAAGCCGGCATCGCTTGGTCGAAGTCGCGCGAGGCCAGGGAGATTGCCGCCCGTGCAGGGTTGGACATCAAGCGCGGCTCCAACTCGGTAGGCGAGTGGAAGACATCCGACGGCGGCGGGTTCATCGCGACGTCAATCGGCGGCCCGCTGACGAGCAAGCGCGTTGATTTCTTGGTTGTCGACGATCCGCATAAGGACCGCGTGAGCGCGGAAAGTTCCACCTATCAGCAGCGCGCATACGAATGGTTTTCCGGCGTCGCCATGGCGCGTCTTACGAAGGATGCGTCGGCCATCGTTAATATGGCCCGCTGGGCGCAGGGCGATCTAATTGGACGCCTACTCGATAATCGCAAAGTTGACTGGAAGGTGGTCAACCTCAAGGCGATCGAAGTCGTCGACGGCCAAGAGCGAGCGCTATGGGAAGCGCAAAAGCCGCTCAAGTTCCTTCGCGAGCAACGCGACTCGGGTCTAATCCACCCGTATGACTGGGCGGCGCTATACGAGGGTAATCCTCAGCCCCGCGGTGGCGCGCTATTTGGCGAGCCGGCGCGTTACGACGTTATCCCGATGGACGCGAACAACGTCAAAGGATGGCGGTTCGCGATTGCGTGTGACCCGGCAGCAACGGCAAAGGACAGCGCGGACCATAGCGCGATTGTGGTCGTGGGCGCGACGGGAGACGGCGCCGATCAAAAGGTCTACGTGTTAGACGTTTGGCGCGGCCAGGTCGAGATTCCGGCCCTCGTCGAGAAGCTGAGGCAAGCACAGGCACGTTGGCGTTGTCCGGTGTGGATTGAGGCAGTTGGCGGGTTCAAGGCTGTCCCGCAAATGCTACGCGAAGTCGGCGCGGCATCTCGAGACAAAGGAACCGAGCAACTGCGCGTGTGCGAGGTGAACGGGCGCGGTGACAAGTTCACCCGAGCGCTCCCGGTTTCGGCTGCTTGGGGCGACGGTCGCGTGCTGGTTCCCCGCAACGAAGATGAGCACCCGTGGGTTCGCGACTTCCTAACCGAGGTCAAGCGGTTTACCGGCAAAGGCGACGCTCAAGACGACCAGGTTGACGCACTAGCACATGCCTTTGACGCCGTTGATCGTCGGGTGAACGCGATTGAACGCGGCGTCAGACGTGTGCCGGGTTCGTTCTAGGGGTTAGGCGATGCCACTCAAAAACGGCAAGAGCAAATCGGCCGTTTCTCATAATGTGAAGCAGCTGATTAAAGACGGCTATTCGCAGGCTCAAGCAGTCGCGATTTCGCTCAAAAAGGCCGGGCGTTCGAAGAAAAGCAAGTAGCACCAGGGAGCGCGCATTGATCGATTACAAGACGCTCTCGACTACTCGCCACCGCGCGTACGACGGCGACTACTGGTGCAAGATTCGCATTCTTTACGAGGGCGCCAAGACGCTGAAAGATGCGTTGGCCACGTCGTCGAAGGTGCGTACCGAGATCTTCCCGCAGCATCTCGGCGAGGAGCCTGACGTCTACGCGGAGCGGATCAAGCGCTCCTGCTATGTCAACTACCTGTCGCAGTTGGTTGACTACATCATTAGCGTGCTTTTCTCGGACCCGGTCAAGGTTACGGCCGGTGGCGACGGTGAAGATCTAAAACCGGGCTCGGTTGCGCCGTTCTACGAGGACTTTTATCGCAACACAGCGCAGCCTGGGTCGCGCCCGGTTACGTTTAACGAGGCGTTGCGCCGAGTGGCGCTCGACGCGCTGTTGTTTAAGCGTGCATGGCTCCTGGTCGAGTTTCCGAAGAAGCCGACCGACGCCGACGGCAATCCGATTGCACCTGCCAGCCGTTATGACGAGGAGCAACTAGAGGCTGGCGGGCAATACAAACGCGCCTATTGCTGCTCGGTCGATCCTGAGTGCGTCTATGACTGGGAACGCGCCGAAGACGGCGAGTTGGCGTGGGCGCTGATTCACGACAAGGACTACCCGCGGCCGACTGTTGACGCCAAACGCACCACGTGCGTTGAAACATTCACAGTGTACGACCGTAGCACTTGGACGCGCTACGTCTGGGAGTACGACGAGGAAAAGAGCGTCCCCAAGGACACTGACAAGCCGACGCGAGTGGAGTCGGGCCCGCACAACTTTGGCCGGGTGCCGTTGCTTGATTTCACGATCCCCGATGGCCTCTGGGCTGGCGGCAAGATGGAAAACATCGCCGTCGAACTGTTCAATAAGCTGTCGGCGCTGTCGTGGGGACAATATCGGTCGCTGTTTCAGGTTATCGCCGTCACACTGCAAGACGCTGACCCCAAGAACGGGTTTAGCCCGATCGCGGAAGACCAGAACCGCGCGATCAACCAGACGCTTGGCCCTGGGCGTGTGTGGGTGGGCGCCGAACGCGACCAGATTCGATACATCGGGCCTGACTCTGCACCGTTTGCCGAGGCGCGTGCTTATCTCGCTGAATTGCGCGATGAGATGCACCGTGTCCTGCACCAGATGGCGCAATCGGTCGACAACTCGGGAGCTGCGCTCAAGCGGTCGGGCGAATCGAAGAAGATGGACCGGGCGGCGGGCGCGATTGTGTCGCGCGAGCTTGGTCGCCTGTTTCGCGAGATTACCGTTGCGATTTACCAGACGATCGCGGCGGGTCGCAACGAACGCGATAAGGTGTGGTCGGTCTCTGGGCTCGAAAGCTACGACGAGCAGAGCCCGATGGACGTTATCACTGAGGCCGTGCAACTCGAAAATGTGAACATTCCGTCGCCGACTTGGCAGACGATCCATCGGCACAACCTGGCGATCAAGCTGACGCCAGGCTTGACCGACGAGCAGCGCGACAAGGTTTACGAGGAAATCCAAAACACGCTAGCGTCAACCGCAGCGGCCAAGAGTCCCGACGAACAACGCGGCATCGTGCAGGCAACCGCGGCGGCGCATCAAGCGGGTATCATCTCCAGGCAGACCGCGACGCAACACCTCGCGAATATGTTCGGCGTGAAGGATGTGGGAGTCGAGCACGCGAAGATCGACGCCGAAGCCGACGCGGCCATGAACCGCGAAGGCGCAAGCCTAATGGGGGGCAAGTCCGGCGACGCTGGGGACATGGACGACGGCGCCGAAGGCACAGAAGCCGTTGACGCCGTGTACCAGCAACTCGCCGATGACTTCGAGCCCAAAGCGATCGAGTGGGTGCATGAGGTCGATTGGGAAGGCCCGACCGATGTGCCGCTTGAAGAAATCGACTTCTCGGGTCAAGACGCGTGGGCAGCGTCGAAACATGAGGCGAAAGTCAATAAGTTCGCCAAGAAGATCAGCGACGGGTTCAAGAAGCCGGCGATCCTGGTCAAGGGTCCCGATGGCGGCAAGTATCGCGTGGCTGACGGGCATCATCGTGCGCTGGCCTACAAGCAACTGAATAAGCCGGTGCGTGCGTACATCGCGACCGTGGACAAGGACGGATTTGCGGCTGCGATGGAGATGCATTCTAGCCAGAAGGTCCAAAGCTAAGCACGGCCGGCCATGAAGAAGAACGCCGCGCTAGCTGCCTTCCTGCTTCGTCGTCACGCCGAGGTCAAACGAGTCAAGCGGCGCCATGTGCGGCAAGCGGTTGCGAAGATTCGACCCCATCGGGACGGCTTGGTTACGATGCTGGAGCGCTGGGCGATTGACGGCAAGCTGAACAACGCCAATTCACACGCGGCTCGCACGTGGGCGATCATGACCGCGGCGGCGCTGGGCCTCATTGCCCGTGAATCAGTTGCTAGTGCATCCAGGGAGACGTCGCAACTCGCCGGCAATCACCTGACGCGGCTGTCTCGCATCGTCGAACGAGAATTTGATGCGGCTCCACTGGGGCATACCGAACGCGGTTATGAGGCGTCGCCCGAGCACCTGGCCGCGTTGCAAGCTAACTTCGTAGGCACTACAAGGACCGGCACGTACTCGCGACTGCTCAAGGTGGCCGGCGCAGTTGTTCTTGGCTTGGCGCTCGACGAGTTCGCCGAGTCACTGGATAGCAAGGACAGCAACGAAGATATAGCTAGCGCGTTGTTAGCTCCGATTGAATCGCGCACCGAGTTGTACATCGTCACCGAGTCCGGCATCGCTTACAACCGGGCGCTACATGCCGACGTCGTTGGGCTCGGTTATATGAAGCGCTGGGACACCGAAGGTCACGGTTGCCAGAAGATTTGCACACCCGCCGACGGTCAGATTCGCCCGATGGGTGAGAACTTCGACATGGGCGACGGTGGCACGACTGGCTTCCCGCCGGCTCATCCGCGGTGTGACTGCTCTTGGATTCCATGGCGACGCGAGTGGATGAGCGCCGCCGAGTTTGACGACCTAGCCGCATAATCCGAAACGCCCGCGGACCGAATCGGGCGCACATTCCCGAATAGGGAAGGGAACCAGTATGGCAAACGAGCAGAATCCTCCGAATAACGCCCCGCCCGCTACTGAGACGACCGCGGAACCCGCTACACCAAAGTTTATGACCGCAGAAGACTTCAACGGCGCCATGACGGCCCGCGATCGTCGGCTCCAACAGCAGCTTGCCAAGCAGTTCGAGGAGTTCCAGAAGACGCTGTCTGCGCGCTTCATGCAGGCTCCCGCGGCTCCGGTTGACGGTGGCGACGATGGCGAAGGCGTTGCTTCTACTCCAGCCACGCAGCCGGCGATTACGCAGAGTGAGCAGCCGTCGAAGGAAGTCCTTAAGCTCAAAGACGAAGTTGCGCGCATCAAGAAAGAGCGTCAGCGGGAGCGCGAGGAAATCGAGCGCGAGCGTCAAGCGCGGCTCGTCGATGATGCGAATACTCGCGTCCAAGCCGCGTTGTCCGAGGCTGGCTCGTCTGGTCCGCATGCTCGCGCCGCATGGGCGCTTTTGAGCGCGGAGGGGCGCATTAAGCGCAATGAGCAGGGCGAGGTCTGTATCGAGTTGCCCCGTACCTATCTTGGCAAGACCGAGCCCGAGCTTGTGCCGCTCAAGGAAGCGATCCCCGAGTGGTTGAATTCGGACAGTGGCAAACTTTTCATGCCGCCGCGTGGTGGCGGCGAAGGTTCGGGCACCGTTGTGCGTGGTAGTGCTCCGCGTACTGGCGCGCCGCTGTCCAAAGAAGAAGCAAAGCGTGAAGCGCAGAAGGCGCTGACCAGTTTCGTTCTTGGCGGGCGATAGTCGTTCGCTGAATCAATAGGTTTCTAGTTTCTAGTTTCGAATACTCACGGCACGCATTTACTGCGTAGTCGAACGGTCTCCTATGAGGCTGCACGCCCGGCGCGGCGTATAGGCGCAATGCAACCAAGAGAAACCAGGAGAAAGCCTCATGTCGTCTATTGCCTTGTCGGATATTACCTCAGCGCTTGCGACGCTGTTCGAAGATCAGCTCGTCGCCCAGTGGAACCGCGCCGTCGTTCTTACCAAACTCCTCCCCGTCGTGCAGGGCAATTCGCAGAACATCAACTGGGACATCAAGGGTACCGATGGCTCGGTCGCCCATGGCTCGTCGATGATCTCCGAAGGTGGCACCGTGACGACCTTCAGCGATGACGCGCTGAACAAAGCTACGCTGTCGTTTTGCAACTATTACGATGCGTTCGGTGTCTCGGGTCTCGCGCTGAACGCGGCCCGCGCTACCGGCAACCCGGCCGCCCTCGCTGACCTGTTCGGCGAGAAGATGATGGACAGTGTTACGCGCCTCGCCAAGAACCTGAACCAAGAATGGTACCTTGGCACCGGCGCGAGTAACCACATTGCCGGCCTCGTGGATGCCACTAACGGCGCTCTCAAGGCGTCGGGCACCTACGCCGGCATCGACAAGAGTTCGGTCACCCTCTTCCAGGGTAACGAGCTTACCAATGGCGGCAGCGCGCGTCCGGTCAGCTTCCAGTTGATGCGCGACGTGATCCGCTCGGTCTACGTCGCCTCGGGCGAGACTCCGGATCTGATTGTGTGCGACCCGATCCAGTTCGCTCGCTACGGCATGCTGTTCGGCGATCAGCGCCGCTACCTCGCCGAGATGAGCACCGCTGGCGGTAACTACAAGTTGGACGGTGGTTTCAAGGCGCTCGAGTTTGATGGCATCCCCGTCGTTCAGGACAAGGACGCCAGTGCGGGTCAAATGCTGTTCTTGAACACGAATCATGTGCGTGTTCAGCAGCTTCCTGATTACCTGGCGGCTGCCGGTCAGCCGGGCGCGGTTGGTAAGGCCGCCATGGTCAAGTTGTCGGGCACTCCTGAGACACAGATGGGCGCGGGTACTACCTCGCTGCAGGCGCGCCTCTTGCCGCTGGCGATCGTCGGCGATAACTACACCTTTGAGTTGATCATCTACCCGCAGCTCCAGGTCCGTCGTCCGAACGCTTGCGCGATGCTCGGCGATCTGGTCTCGGCGTAAGGAGAAACATAGATGGCTTCTAGAGAAATTATCGTTCGCAATATGCCGTTTGCGACGGGGACTTCGTCCCCGGGTGCGGCGGTCTACATTGGCGATATGGATCCGGCTACGGTCGTCCTTCAGGCCGGCGGGACGTTCGACGCCACTGTGCAGTTCCAGGGTAGCCTGGATAAGCAAGTGTGGTACTCGATCGGAGCCGCGACTACGATCGACGTCGGTGGGCTTGTGAACATGACCACCACTGGCACGAGCCCGATGGCTGCGGCTGCTTGGGTGCGTGTCCAGACGCCGTCGGATTACACCTCGGCGTCGGCCCCCGTCTGCACCGTCGCCGGCTATCTCCGCGCCTCGTAATTCTACCGGACCCGGCGGGAATCGTCCTTTGCCGGGTCCGTTTCTTTCACATCGGAGAGTGAATGCTGTTCTTGAATCAAAGCGACGGCCCTGTGTATCTCGCGATTGGCCGCGGGATTCGCGTTCAGCCTAAGGGCACCATCGAAATCCCTGACGGCTATTCTCACCCTCGCCGGGCGGACAACGGCTCTCGTCGTCCGTCGGTGGTTGAGGAGCTTTGCGGCGACACCGGGGAGAACTGCAAGCTGATTCCGGCCGATCCGTCTGAGAAAGCGATTTGGCTGCAAGCGCCTCCGGCTTCCAATAGGCATAATCAGATGGTGTCTAATATGCCCACGGTCGAGAGTTACGTGGCGCAGGGTGTGCCCCGTGGCCAAGCGGAAATCCTCGTCCGTCAGGCGCACCAGGCCGTGATCGATGCGCTCGGCGGCGGTAAAGATGACGTCAAGCCGTCCAAGGAAAAGCGGTAACTAGTGGCACTCACCGACGCGCAAAAGGACTCCGTTCGGCAGTATGTCGGATGGACCTTTCGCTTTCGCCAAACCGATAGTCAACTGGAGTTGGCGTTGAACGCGGTTGATTTGGACGCCACCGTCCAGACGACGGTTATCGCTATGCTGGCGGCTCTGGCGAACATCGACGCGGCGATCTTGGATGCGTATTCGCGCATCAAGGCTAAAGCGCTCGTCGGCGAGATCGAACTGATGGAATCACAGGAGATCGCGATCCTGCGCAGCGAGGGCCGCCGTAACGTCGGGCGTCTCGCTGGCTATCTCGGCGTGCCGGTCAAGCAGGATGTGTATTCCAGTGCGTTGCCGACGCACTTCGCTGGATACGCTGGGCCCTATGGTGGTACCGGCGGTAACTTGCCGAGGCTCGGATAATGGCTCGTATCTTCAAAGTGCCCGTGCAACAGTTCGTGACCAATCCGACGCTTACCAGCGTTACCCCCACCGGCGGATCGGCCACGACTTGGACATACAAAATCGTCGGAGTGGATGCCAGCGGCGGGACCACAGCGGCTAGCGCTGGCGTGTCTACGGCAGCCGGCGCCGCTACGCTCGACGGTACGCATTTCAATACCCTTGCCTGGACCGATCCGGCTAACGCGGTGTCGATCAAGATTTATCGCACCGCTGCCGGCGGGACTCCGAATACGACTGGCTTGATTGGCACCGTTGCCGCTGGCGTGCAGACATTCGTTGATAGTGGGTTAGCCGGTGACGGCTCTACCGCGCCCGCGGCAAACACGACTGGCATCGGGGCAGCGGTCGAATGCGCGTCGCTTCGAGATAAGAGCGTGCAGATTGACGGCACATTCAGTTCGACTAATCAGATTTTCGGCTCCATCGATGGCACCAATTGGCAGGGCGAGGGATCGTCTGGGTCTACCAAGACCGTCGTGAATATTACGACATCATGGGTGTTTGTTCGCAATCAGCAGACCGCATTTACCAGCGGCGTTCCGACTATTACTCTTTGTGGACATGAAGAGAGGTAAACAATGGCCATCAACGCAGCCATTTCGTTTCAATTTATGTTCATTGATGATGCAACCAGTGAATCAATGACCATCGACCTCGTTCGCGGTCCTGTTGGATACGCTCCTGATTTGTATACATCTGGAATGGTGCTTAGTTCTCGGTTTGATTATGAGCCAGTCGACGTGGCTAGCCTGAGTTGCACAGATGGCTCTAATTCGTTTAGTGTCTCCGCTGCGTCGTTGGCGCATGGTGTCTTAACTCTATCAGTTCCTTCTGATGGTAATAGAGTTGCTGGACATCATATGCACGTCTCTGGATATTTGCTGTTTTAAATGGGCACCATTCGCGACGGTCTGCTCCCCGTCGTCGACGCCCTGCGCCAGTTGCCGAGCGACTTCGGTATCCGTCGCTACTCCGTTACCCTGCGCTCGCGTGCATGGTCCGGTGGCTCTCCTGGCCTTGGCACCGCTACCGATACCGATACGCTGATTTCACCGGCTCCTCGGGTCCGCGTCTTGTCCCCCAAAGAGGTCGCTTCGTCGGGCGGTACGTATCAGGACGGCGACTTCATGATCGAGAAGATCACGCCGGCTTACACGTCGCCGACTACGGGCGGGTGGGCCCCGAGCGTGTTGCAGCAGGTCCCCGGCGCTAGCGCTGACGATGTGGTTATCGTCATGGTTGGCGACGAGGGAACGATCGAATGCACGGCGGTCAAGTTCTTCTTCGACCGGCCGTTTAACTATCGTGTCGTCGCGCGTGCTCGCCGCGTGGTCAGCGGATGAGCGTCGTCGACGTCCCGCTTGGCAAGGCGGCCGAAGTCATCGCCCGAGACGAGAAGCGCCGCGTTGCGTCGGTCTACTCGGCGATCGTGGATGCTTCCAATGTCGGTGCCAAGATTATCAGCGCGCGCGCCCCGCAAGACATCGGCAAACTGGCGGCCTCGTCGCATTCCGAAGGCAACGGCATCGGGCAGGTTATCCAAACGATTGTCGATGCGCCTTATGCGGCGTGTGTCGAGTTGGGCACGCGTCCGCACTATCCACCAATTGCTCCGCTCATCGACTGGGTTCACCGGCACATCGGTTCGTACTCGTCGGTCGGCGCTGGTTCGTCGGCTGACGCAGATCGAGTCGCCTACAGGATTGCGCTCGGTATCCAGCGCAAGATCGGCGAGCGGGGTACTGAGCCTACATTCTTTGTGCGCGACTCACTGCCCGACATGGCTAAGACGCTGCACTCGTTCATGGCGCTACGACTCGCCGGGTGGTGATGCATGTCGGTCGCAGATCCACGAGCAGCCGCGCGCAACGCGTTGGCGACCTGGCTTACGTCTAGGCTCACCGGCGTCGCTATCTCGGAATCGTGGCCGACTCCCGGCAAGAAACTGACCGTTCCCGCCGTGACGGTGATTGCTGGCCCGCGTATTCGGCCGTTGTATCACCAACCGCGTTTGTGGAAGTCCACGATTACATCGGGATCCGCTGGTACAGCACTGTACAGCTACGGGCGCGCTGAAATGGACTTGCAACTCGATTGTTGGGAGGCGTTCCCGGCGTCTCGAGATGTCCTCGCGCAACGCGTGGAAGCGGCCGTGAACGTGCCGCCGACCGTGAGCCTAGGCATCAGCGGACTGACTGACTTTAGCGCCGCCGGTGGTCTCGTGCTCGCGATGCCGAACTATTACGGCGTCTATTGCGAATATATCAGCGAGCCGATTACTGGCGTGCTTCCCGAAAATTCAAATATGGCTCAAGCGGGCGAGTGGCGGCAGACATTCACCGTCAAGGCCAATCTATTTCTTGTCAATCAAGACTCGGTGCCGTTGCTGCAGACCGCAATCGCGGAACTCGGACTCAACGGCGAAACTCCCGAAACCATCACCATCGCGTCGACGTAGGTCGGCGGCTAATAGGAGTGGCGTATGCCTTTGTTCGTTGACGCGATCAGCGACATTCAGCAGCCTGGCGTTTTTGCGATTGAGGTCGCGTCTCCGCTCGTCGTCGAAGGCGTGCCTAATGGCTATATCGGCTATTCGTTTCAGTCGAATTGGGGTCCGGTCAAGACGGCTTATTTGCCTTCGAGCCAGGGCGACCTGATCGCGACCTACTTCCCGCCGGGATCGCCGCATACGTCTACGGGTTACTATGGCATCGTGCGACGCAAGAAGTTCAACGCGGTCATGGTGCGCGTGCTCGGGGGTAGCGCTGGCATCGAACCGCCGATGATTACCGCCGTCACGAACGTTGGCACCCCCGGGGCTACGGCGTACACGTACGTTGTTACCGCCGTCAACGCGGCTGGCGAAACCATCGGGTCGGAAGCGTTCAAGACGTCGACGGGTAACGCGACGCTGGATAGTACCAACAAGAACACGATCACTTGGTCTTCGGTGACGGGCGCTGTCTCCTACAACGTCTACCGAACCACTTCGGCTGGCACGCCGTCGTCGACTGGCAAGATCAACGCCTCGCCGGTGATGACTGCCACCTTCACTGATACCGGCCTCGCTGGTTCGGGTTCGGTGCCGGCGTCGAATACCACCGGCTACACGCAAGCGGTTGCATACCTGCTCGATTCCAGCAACGTCGCCGTGGCGCGCTTGACTGCGATCTGGCCGGGTACGCTGTCCAATACCGCGCTGACCGCCCAGGTGGAAGCCGCTAGCGATGGTGTGGCCAACCATTTTGACCTTGTGGTGACGCTCGCCGACTCGAGCACGGGCAGCACGTCGGAGCGCTTCCCGAACCTGCAGACGCAGGCTACGAGCATCCTGCCCAACACGACTACTTCGCGCCTGCTCGCGAAGTTCGAACTCGTCAACACGCCCAGCACGCGACCGGCGAACGCCACTTACGCCTTTGCCGGTGGTTCGGATGGCAGCGCGGTTGCTGCGAGCGATTATCAGGCTGCGCTTGATCAGTTGGCGTTGCGCGATGACATTCTCGTTGTGGTTACCGATGATGTCGGTGACTCGATTCGTTCGGCAGTTAACAGCGACCTGTTTGATCACGCGGCGGCCAAGACTGACCGTATCTGCATGCTGCAGGGGCCGGCTAGTCAGTCACTGAGCGCCACGTTGACCGATAAGGCGAACTATGCTGGCGACCGCGTGCGCTACGTGGGTAATTGGGTCACCGTTCTCGACGACCAGGGTAATGCGGTTACTTCGCCGGCCGCTACGTTCATGGCGAGCGCGTATGTGAATCTTGAGCCGCAGGAATCGCCCGCATGGTGGGCGGACTCGGTTACAGATTTCTATACCGGCATCAACTCGATCTTGTCGCCGGTGTTTTCGAGCGCTGACGATGGCGCGCAGAAGGCTTGCACGCAGGCCGGCGTCACGCTGGTGATTCGTCGCCCGAGCGGTCGCTATGCCTTCCTGAATGACCGCACCACGTCGAGCGAGATTAGCCGGCGGTTCGGTCTCACGCGGCGAATCAAAGACTTCTTGGCTAAGTCGTGGTCGAACGCGCTGGATCCTTATGTCAACGGGCCGAACCTGCCGAGCCTTTGGCAGCAGATCAAGATCGGACTCGACAACTTCAATAATCTACAGGTTGCCGCGGGGCGCCTGATCGCCGTGGACCCGACCGATATCGTGTCGGGTAACAACAACACGACGCAGACGGCCGGGCAGTTTATTTTCAAAGTGACCGCCAAGAGCCCGACTGCGATGGAAGACATTATTGCCATGGTTAACGTCGGTCCCGGCGTTACGGGCGTGACATTCCAGTAGTCCTCGCTTCTCCTCGTTCGTCTATAAGGCGCCCATCGCGCCGATTCACCCTCCTACAAGGAATTAGCAATGGCCGCTGGCATTCCTGATCTCGCACTACACGGAAAAGATTGTCAAATCTCGATTTTCGTCGGCAAGACGCCCTTGCCCGATACTGATAACGCGATGTCCGTTGATATTCGCGAGGTGGTGACGCAGCACGCAGATAAGCTACTCGGGCGTCCTAATGACCGCCTAGATGAGACGCCTAATCATTGGGAGATCGATTTTTCTGGTCTATACCCCAGTGCTAAGATCGTGTTGGCGTTAATGGCGCAGAAGGCGGCGCGCGCTGCTAATCAGCCATTCGACGATATCTCGGTCGGCATGGTGTTCAGCAATCGTGATGGGTCGCAGAGCGCGCTTATCGCGAGTACATGTACTACCAGCATGAATATCAAGATCGGCGGCAAAGATGAGCCGCTGAATCAGTCGCTCAAGATTCAGGCTGAAACACTCACGATGCAAGACCTGTAGCCTTCGCCTCACCTTCGCGAGCAGTCCTGGTGCCATTCTCGGCACCACGCTCGCATTAAGGACCCACCGTGGCCGAATTCGCCGAAACCCTCTTGCCTTCCGGGCGCGCCATCCGCATCGATGCCAAGTTAGGCGTCAAAGAGTACCGCGCGGCCAAGCAGCGCGCCGGTAACAAAGCAGCCAAAACCGGCATCACTTACCAAGACGATCTAGCGCACGAGCTATTGCTCACTTCCCTGCGCGCAATCACCCTATCGCCAGTGCAAATCGTCATGACGACGCCTGCGGATGACTCGCCGGCAGAGTTTGACTTCGACGCGACGCTTGAGCAGGTGCCGCTGGGAGCGTGGACGCAGTGTGATTACCAGTCGCTGGTGACTGCGGGTCCGACGTCGCTGAATGAGTTGATTACTACGCCCGCGGATTATGACGCGGCTTGCTTGTTTGCGCGTCAGGTGGTGACCCCTGCAAGCCCTTTGGAACTTCTCGTGATGGGCAAGAGGCGGACGGTGTCGAAGTAGCCATCGCCTTCCTGATGCGTCACGGCGGGCAACAGAAGTCCGAGATCGAATCGTGGTCGATCGATGAACTGTGGCGCTATCACGAGTTGATTTGGGATCTCGTCGAGAAAGAATGGAAGGCTAGGGGATAATGGCGGACACCGTCTACCGGATCCGGGTCGACTGGACCGCCAATACCAGCGAAGCCGAACGCGGGGCCGAGCGTGTCTCGTCGGGATTCAGGGGCGTCGCCGCCGCCGTTACTGGTGCTGCGGCTGCCCTTGGCGTCTCGGGTCTCGCGCGCCAAATCTTCGAGATCGGCAAGCAGACCGAAGACCTCAAAATATCCATGGCCGGCATGTTCCAGGCGTTCGGTGCCGCCGGGCTGACCAATAGCGCCGATGATTTTAATAAGTCCATGGGGCTGTCTAGTGCCATCTTCGAGAAGATGCGCGTTGACGCCCGTGAACTGCCCGGCGAGCTTGAAGACCTGACCAATATTTTTCGCATGGCCATCGGCGGCGGCATGGATGCGGGCAAGAGCATCAACGACATTGAACGCCTGAGCGCCAAAATGATGGCGTTCGGTGCAATGGAAACGCTCCCGTCACAGCAGACCGCCCGCGAATTCGCGATGATGATGGAGGGGAGGACCGGGACGCATAACGTCCTCTTCCAGCGCCTCCATACGCAGATCGGCATGACCGCAAAGGAGTTCAACGCACTCACGGCTGCCGACAAGTGGAAGACCATCGAAAACGCACTCAAGGGTTACGAGCCGGCGATCAAGGAATTCGGCAAATCGTGGAGCGCTGTCTCGTCGACTACGGTCGATATCGTCAAGAACCTAATCCGAATCGGCGGATTGCCTATCTTTGATACCGTCAAGCGCCACCTGTCAGACTGGAATGACTGGTTCGAAAAAAACCAAGCCTACGTCGACAAAATCGCTACCGAATGGGGCGAGAAACTGGCGAGCGGGCTCGAGACGGCATTCGGCTACGCCAAATCGCTCGTCGAGGTCATTGTCAACAACCGTGACACACTGCTAAAGATCGCCGAAGCCTACGTCGCCTTCAAGGGCGTGTCCGCGTTCGGTGGTGGCGGCAGGGGAGTTGGCAACACGCTCGGAAACATGGTCGGTGGCGCTGGTATGGGCGTCGCGATCTCGGCGATGTTCGGTGACATCACGCAGACTGGCGGCACACTTAACGCGACCATGATGGGCGTCGAAGGTGCCATGTCGCGTTTGCCGGGCGTCATCGGTGACGTGTCCACGGCTCTTTTAGTATTCCATGCGGCGCTGCAGTATGGCGCCGATGAGGTGGATAAGGCGCATAAGCGGGACATCGACAAAGAGACCGAAACGGCTCGGTTGATGTCCGCCTATAAGGCGTTTGAGTTTAACGGTCAGCGCCAGTCTTCGTTTGAAGCAACCGATGCGCGCACGGCTCTCCTAATCATGAAGGAGAACCGTCTTCTCACTGCTGACGGTAAGATCGACAACGCACGGTTTGCTGCCTATATCGGCGCGCGTACGAACGTTGATTTAGCTGGGGCCGCCGCCGCTCGCAGGACGTTTGAGGCTGCCGCTCGCTTTCACCCGGAGAGCAACGTCCCGTTCGGCCCCGCGATGCCTACGCCCGAGCAACTGGCGCTCAATCGCAGCATGCCGGCGCGTAATACCAACGTCAATATCACGAATAACAACAGCATCGTTCAGACGATCGAAAACGCCAACGATCCCGACCGCGTGCTCGTCAAGACGCGCGAGGCGCTAGAGTCGATCTACCGTCATCCACAAGTGAGTCCGTATAACCGTCTCGCGACCATCCGGTAATGGCTGACCTCGGCGACTTCTCGGTCATCTACCCGCGTGCATGGATCGAAGTCGTTGTTGTTTACGACGATGGCGACACGGTAACGACCGGAATGGCTCCGTCTATGGTGTCGGTAACGAGGTCGCCGCATCACCATGCCGATACATGCGAGGCCGAAGTAAACCTAGGCGCTATCACGTTCGGCCATCGCGCCATCACGAGCATGTTCCTGTCCGCGTTCATGGGCGTCGTGGACCGCATCGACGGGCAGATCAAGACGTCGGACAAGCGCAATCTGCAATTCATTGGCTACGTAGACGTCTCGCGCGACCATCGTAGCGCCAAGGGTCCGGTGGTGAACCTGAAGGCGCGCGACATGTCGGCTCTACTTCGCGAACAGCGCATCATCGCCAAAAAGGATGCGAAAGGCGTCGTGCTCGACCCGACGCCGCGCTACAGCGACACCGTGCTGTCGGCGATTCAGCGCATCCTGCAATGGGCAGAGATCCCCGATAGCGTGTTGCAGATTAGCGACCCGTTCAACCTCGGCAATATCAAGCTCAGCCAAGCGGTCAGTAAACGCGAGCAGACGTCGTATCTGCCGATCAAGAACAACGCTAGCGCCTGGGACGCGATCGAGCACGTGGCGGCGCTGGCTTCGTTGCTCATCACCGTGGACCTGGGCAGCATCGTCATTCGCCCACCGTCAGACCTGTTTGGTGCCAAGAACGGCGCGCCGCAACCGAGTGCGTATAACTTCGTGTTCGGCTTCGATGGCGCTAATACGATCGAAGTCGAGCGCGAAAAGAAATTCATCCGCAATCGCAAGGGCGTTAAGGTCGTTGCCTTCGACCCTAAGACGCGGCGTAGCATCTCGGCTGTCTACCCGCCTGATTCGGGACTAGAGCCGAATCACATCGCCGGGGCTCGCCACAAACAGCACGCAAAGAAGGCCGCGAACAGCACCGCCGTCGGTTCTTCGGCGAAGGATAGTGCCCCCGCGCCGCCCGATCGTGACATCTACACCTTCGGACTCGAAGGCATATCCAGCGTGGACCAAGTGCAAGCCATTGCCGACCGCATCTATGGCGAACGGTCGCGCCAGGAGATGGAAGGTTCGATCGTGACACGCAATTGGACGCCCGAACTTTTCCAGCTGCGCAACGGTTCGCGCATTAGCGTGCGTATCAGTCAGCGCCTCGAGCAAGAACTGCGCTCGTTCAACGACGAGTCGCGCAAGCTCGACTTCCTGCGCAACCGGCTGCAAATCGGGACCGATGAGGCGCGGGTGTTACTACGGAACGCGGCGCGCGAAGAGGAAAATATTCCTTATTACGTGCGCAGCATTAAGCACTCGTGGTCGCCTAAGACGTTCGCCACTCACTGCGACTTTATCAACTTACTGGTGCTCAAATGAAACACGTGGTCAATATCCTTCGGTCGGCCATGGCTGCTTTGGTGTCTCGTCGTATCACGGTTAATATTCATCAGACGATTTCATCTGATGCGGACTCCGATCGAATCATGGTGAATATGCGCGACGCGCTAGAGCGAGTCTGCCGCGGGCGCGATTAGAATGCTCAAAGAACTAGAGCAGGTGTTCACCGGCGCGATGTTGCGCTCGATTGCTGGCATCGTCGACGTGGGCGAGGCTATCCTGTCGCACTTCGCCGATCCCGACGGCGGTCCCGTGTGGGAGATCGCCGACGACAAAAGCGACATCTGGGTGCATACGCAGTGCTCAACTGACGAGACTCCGACCGGGCGCAAGACGTCGCGATTGTTCACGCCGGGCAATATGCTGTTCAACCTTCCATCCGATGGTGAATCGGCTTTGGTGGTGCGCGGTCGCGATTCGGATGGTCCTGGGCAGCCGTACGCGCTTTACGGCGACTGCGGTGCGGCGAATCAGGTGCCGTCGTGGCTGGATGATTCCAATGCGGGGATCAGCCACAAGAAGACCGTACATCTAGAGTCGACGCAGGGCGAAATCGAGGTCAAGTCAAACGCGACTGGCGTTAGCGTCACGTTGAAGTTCAATAGCGACGGTTCAGTAACTCTTGATTGCCCGTCGACGATTATGATTGGTGGAACATCGTTGACAGAACTAATCAACGGCATCGTTCTCGCTAAAGGTATTGATCCGTTTACCGGGCTTACATATGGGGCATTAGGCAATGCCTCAACAACGGTGATGGCCAAGCCGTAGGTGAAGTTATGTCGATGAACGGTAACGACCTGGGCGATCTTCTCCTGTCTACGCTCAATACGGCTGCCGGACTGACACTGGGAGAACGGCAGGCTCTCTATCGAGCGCTCGGCAATGCCATTGTCGACTATATTAAGGCGAACGCTGTTGTTACGGTGGCTACGTCCACACCAAATGCCGCGGCGGGTCCTGCAACGCTTCCTGGAACGGGAACGGGGACGATCGCATAATCCATGGCCGACGACGATCTCCTGGGATTCAATGGCACCGTCGGCACGGTCCAGACAAAGCCCGTTATTCATCCGATCGTGATCGAGGAGTTGATCGGCGGCTTGTCCTGCACGCTGACCGAGCACGAGTTGCCTTACGGTCGTCGGCACGAGCTTGCCGCGTTTGAGGCAGGCGTTGAAGTCGACATCGCCGAAGATGGCATCTACAACCCCGGCTCCGATCAGGTCACGCTCGCCATCATGCAGCCGCGTTACCTGCCCATGCAGATCCGCGGTGCTTTTCACGACGTCTTCTTTCCCCGCGACCCGGGACATGCTCGCAAACAGCGCGATCTGCTGACCCGCATTGCTCAGCGTGCCAATCCGGTCAAAGTCACATGGGGCGACGACGAGCGCCAGGGGCTATTGCGCATTGCCCGTTTTGGCGAGCAATCAGAATTTGACATCGCCTACGACCTGACCTTTTTCGTCGCCAAGCCCCCAACGGGTACCGCGCCGGCCCGTGACGATGGTCTACTTTCGCCTACCGATGACCCGTCGGACCTCGTGGACCAGTTGCGCGCGACTGCGGCACAGCATCAGGCTGCATTGGCAGCGGTTGCCTTGCGAGCCGAGATTGCGTCGGCATATGCTAACTCATTCGCGACAATCGGGGCAGCGCTAGACGTCCTGGCAACGGCAACGCTCGCGTTTTCGAGTGCCCTCATCTCGGGTCCGCACCAGGGTCTAAGCGCAGCGCGTGGCGTCGTGGCGGCTGCGAAGGCGGCAGCGGACAGCGTCGAGTCGTTGCGTTCGTATACCGATGAGTTGACGGCTGACGATGCCGTGAATCCCGTGACCGGCGACAACCTTGGTTCGTGGTGGGCGTGGTCGTATGACGCGCAAGATGACTTTCTCGGCATCCTAGACCAGTTACGTACGATCGCGCACGTGGCACTGCTGGCGCTACGCAAGGCGACTCGGCTGTATCGCGTGCAGGATGGCGACACGCTGGAGTCGATCGCGCAGATGCAACTCGGTTCGCGTGGTCGTTCGCTCGACCTTGGTATCTCGCAAGCCGACCTTGTGCCTGGCAATTACGTTCGCATTCCACAGGCCAGCTAAGGGGCGCACATGCAGATTATCGCCGCGCGCTCTGCGCAGCCGCGCCGTATTACGATCAGCACTTCCGCGACGCCTTCGACCACGGCCACTGACTACGCCGTCGAGCGCGCCGACGGTGGTTACTCACCTATTGGCGTTAGTCTCGCGTGGCTTGTCGGCGCCAAGTCGGTTGAACTCGCGCTGTCGAATCCGCTTCTCGAAGGCATCACCTACACCGTCTCGATCCCTGGCGACGTTGACGCCCCGTCGTTCAATCTCGTCTACTACGGGCAGGCTGACCCGGCTCCGATTGCTCCTGCGAACGATGAGGACCCGGCAGCCGAAGCTTACGGCGTCTCGATTGACTGGCTGTCGGGCGGGCTTACCGGAGGCGGCGATCTTGTCGAGGTTCGCGGGCGCCAGTGCCTGCTTGATGACCTGATGTCGATCGCGGTCATCGAACCTGGCGAACTCTTCCACCGTCCCGATGACGGCGGCTCGCTTACGCAAAACGTGAACGGCCCCGCGACGCCTCAACAACTTGGGCAGATTCGCAGCCGGCTCAAGCGGCAATGGGCGAAAGACTCTCGCGTGAAGTCGGTTGACTCGGTGGACTTCGTCGTGGATCAGGGTGGTCAAATTCAAATGCGCTCCAAGATTACCGAGTCGGTCACCGGCGAGCAGATCATGGCGAATGTCCCGGGGAGTAACGGCTAATGGCGTCGACGCTTCCCACGACTCCTGAAATGCTCGCCGTCGGTCAAGCGGCACTGCGACAGAAGATCGACCCCAGCGGTACAGGAGCGGTTGACCTGAATCCCGGTTCGCGCCTCGATATCTTCCTGTCGACAAACCTGGCGATGATGGCGCGTTTGACAGCGCACGTTGCCAATCGCGTTGCGGCGCGGTCTAAGCAAACGTCCCGTGGCGATGACCTCGATATCATCGCCTCCGACCTCTACAACACGACGCGCAAGCCTGCAAACGCCGCTACGGGTACCGTCTACCTCACGCGCGCTGGCACATCGGCCACGGTCATTCCAGCGGGTAGCCGCTTCGCCGTCCCTGCCTCCGGGTCGCAGAAGTCGATCACGTTCTTTTCCACCGAAGACGTGCCATCGTCGGCGACTACCGCATCGGTCCCGGTTCAGGCAGTTACCGCCGGTAGCGATGGCAATGTGGCGCTCGCGTCCATTACAAAGATCGTCGACACGCTACCGGATACAACATGGTCGCTCTATGTTCCCGGTAGCCCCGATGTGATCGCGGGCGGAGACGACGGCGAAGTTGGCAACGACGATACTTTTATCGCGCGCCTCAATAAGTCGTCTTTCGACGCAGCTCGTACTCCGGGAACGTATCTCGGCATCAAGTCAACCGTGCTGGCGGTCCCTGGCATCTCCGACGCGACGGTGATTAGTCCCGGCGACGGGACGATCCGCATCTATACCGGCGACGTCAACTACATGTTGTCGACTGCGCTGAAGGCGAGCGTGTTGGCGGCCGTCGAAGCTGTGCGCGCCTTCGGTAATCCCGTCTTCGTGCTTCCGTATACGGTCGTTAACGTGTCGGTGGTTGGTAATATCTATATGCGCCGGCCGGTGCGTAACTACGACTCGACCAGCATCGCGGCGCAAGCGGTGCAGAACGTGCTCGACTATTTCGCCACTGGGCGCGAATCGCCGGACTCGTACTTCACCGACAAGATTTCGGCGGCGATGGAGAAGGCCGATCCCGAGACGCAGTCGGTTACGCTTTCGGCGCCGGCATCCAGTATTCCGCCGCAAGCCGCGAGCGAATACGCAGGCGCTTCGACCATCAACCGCTATGTGACTAGCACGTCGCTGATTAGCGTGGCCGTGCTCGACCCGCTGACGTCATAAGAGGTAGAGATGCCCACGCCAGAATACCCGAATACAGGTTTCATTAGCGGCGATGTTGACGACCCGTTTGGTGGTCAGCCTGCGAACCGCTTCGGAGTCCCGCAACACTCGTTCCAAGACGCACAGATTACCGAACTCCAGCGCCAGGCTCAAGATCAGTGGTGGTCGCTTCGCCCGGTGCAGTATCTTCCGATTACCTCGGGTGGCATCGCCGGAGACGTGATCGCCTTTGATTCGTCAGCCACCGCGGTTGATGGCGGGCCCGTTTTCAGCGCTATTTCATCGCTTAGCTATGACGCCGACGTTACGCCCATCGTCGCCATCCTTCTCGAGCCTGTCAGCGCCAACGAAACGGGGCGCGTTTGTCTTGGTGGTGGTGTGGTTGATTCGTCGGTGACGGGTCTTTCGGGTGCGGACATCGGGCCGATTACGATCGATACGACGACGGGACGACTGCGCGTCAAGGCAGTTGGCGAGACTACGTACGGCTACTGCGACGGCAATGGTAACTGTTACATCAAGACGTTGGACACGGTCCTGTGATCCTCGCCTCCGATGACTCGATCGTCCTTCCTGACTCGGACGATGGCGCGCTGGTCATCGATGCTACGCCGCTGTTGTGGGACGG
>Ga0105238_10001353_pt1 | contig 24621 bp, 19 predicted proteins | sample KBSC34metaG_FD_81526 | JGI IMG/M metagenome (GOLD analysis project Ga0105238, IMG submission 81526) | Corn rhizosphere microbial communities from Kellogg Biological Station, Michigan, USA - KBS C3-4 metaG | ecosystem: Host-associated > Plants > Roots > Rhizosphere > Soil | place: Michigan, USA...
CCCCCCCACCGGCATGGCGGATCTGGAGCTGGTGCTGGGGCGCCTGCAGGCCGCCATCGGCGACCGCCAGAAGATCGGCGTGTTCGGCGACTACGACGTCGACGGCGTCACCTCGGCGGCCGTGCTGGCGCTGGGGTTGCGCGCCTTCGGGGCGGACGTCACGCCCCGCGTGGCGGCCCGCCAGTCCGGCTACGGCCTGCCACCCGAGATGGTGGACACATTCGCCGACGCCGGCTGCCGCTTGATCGTCACCGGCGACTGCGGCACCAGCGACGTGCCGGCGCTGCGCCGGGCCCGGGAGCGGGGCCTGGACGTCGTCGTCATCGACCACCATCAGGTGCCCTCGGGCGAACGCCTCGCCTTCGGCATGATCAACCCGCACCGCCCCGACGATCAGTTCCCCTTCAAGGGACTGGCGTCGTGCGGGATCGCCTTCTACTTGATCGCGGCGCTCCGCTCGCGGATGTCGGGGACCACGTTCGATCCGCGGGACCTGCTGGATCTGGTCGCCATCGGCACCATCGGCGATCTGGTGCCGCTGGTGGACGAGAACCGGATCCTGGTGGCGGCCGGCCTGAAGGTGCTGTCGGCCCGCCGCCGCCCTGGCATCCGCGCGCTGTCGGCGCTGGCGCATCTGGATGAGTCGACGCTCAGCGCCGAGGACGTCAGCTTCCGCATGGCGCCGCGATTGAACGCGGCCGGGCGTCTGGGCGACGCCCAGCTTGCCCTCGATCTGTTGCTGGCGCCCGATGACGCCGAGGCGGGGCGCCTGGCGGCACAGATCGACGACGTCAATCGCGAGCGGCAGCGGATCCAGGAGCAGGTGTGGATCGAGGCGACGGCCGAGGCCGAGCGGTGGGCCGATGCGCCGGCCATCGTGGTGGGCGGGCAGGGGTGGCACCACGGCGTGGTCGGCATCATCGCCGCGCGGCTGGTCGACCGCTTCGGAAAGCCTGCCGTCGTGGTGGGCTTCGACGGTGACAGCGGGCGCGGCTCGGCCCGGACCACCGGGGGCGTGAACCTGTACGAGAGTCTGGCCTCGACCAGCGCCCACCTGCAGCGATTCGGCGGTCACGCCGGCGCGGCGGGGCTGAGCGTGGCGGCCGATCGGTTCGCCCCCTTCCGGACCGACTTCCTGGCCGAGGTGGGGCGCCGCACGGCCTCTCACACTGCGGCCGTCCTGGAGGTCGACGCCCTGGTCGAGCTGGAAGACGTGAATGTCTCGTTCGCCGAAGAGCTGCAGCGACTGGGGCCGTACGGTGCGGGCAACCGCGAACCGTTGCTGGCGCTGCGGGGACTCGTCACCGACGAGACGCGCATCGTCGGCAAGGGGCACCTGCACCTGGCCCTGTCGACCGACGCGGGGCGCGGCGAGGCGATCGCCTTCAACATGGGCGAACAGGATCCGGGCCGCGGCGCCACCATCGACCTGCTGGCCTGCCTGGAGGTCGACACGTTCCGCGGCGGCCGGCGCTCGCGATTGAGGGTCCGTCATTTCTGGCGCCAGCGGCCCACGGAAGCGATGGCGGGGATGCTGCCGAACGAGATCGCCGCCGACCTTTCCTTCGAGTAGAACTCAGCCGAAATGGACCTGGAACGGCCCCCCCGGTCGGCGCCGCGCGAGCGCACGTTCGCGCAGCTGTTTCCTTGGCGCAGTGTCCGCCGGGCCTTGATGCTGGTGGTGTTGATCGTCGCCATCGTCATCATCAAGCAACGAATGGGGGCGTTCCTGCAGCAGGCGGGGCGGCTGTGGAGCCCGCTCACGGAGCAGCCGGCACCGCGCCCGCGTTCGCCTGACCCGTCCGGCGCGCCCCCCCCGACCACGGTCCACCTCGGGCCGGCGTTGGCCCCCCAGCCGGCGGCCCCCAATGCGCGTTGACCGCGGGGGATTCAAAGGACCCCCTCAGGGTCCTCTTTAAGACGCAATGATGACCAGCGTCGCCGGGCCCTGGCTTTGGGTCATCTTCGGGGTGGTGGTGCTGGGCATGCTGGCCCTGGACCTGGGTGTCTTCCATCGCAAGGCCCATGTCATCCGCCTTCGCGAGGCCGCCGTCTGGTCGGCCATCTGGGTCGGGCTGGCGCTGTCGTTCAACCTGCTGGTGCTGTGGCGCTGCGGGGTCGGACGCTCGGTCGAGTTTTTCCAGGCGTGGCTGGTCGAGAAGGCGCTGTCGGTCGACAACATCTTCGTCTTCCTGGCCATCTTCTCTTACTTCGCGGTCGCCCCGCGGCTGCAGCATCGCGTGCTGTTCTGGGGGATCTTCGGGGCATTGCTGACGCGGGCCCTGTTCATCTGGACCGGGGCCACGCTGCTGCAATCGTTTCACTTCGTGATGTACGTGTTCGGTGTCTTCCTGATCTTGACCGCCGGACGCCTGCTGGTTGGTGACGACGCCGAGGTCCAGCCGGACAGAAACATCGTCCTGCGGATCTTCCGCCGCCTTGTTCCGGTGGCGAACGAATACGAGGGAGCGCGCTTTCTTGTCCGTCGCGACGGCCGTCTGATGGCGACGCCGCTGCTACTGGTTCTCGTGGTGGTCGAGGCCACGGACGTGATGTTCGCGGTCGACTCCATCCCCGCCGTCTTCGGCATCACGCAGGACGTGTTCATCGTCTACACGTCGAACATCTTCGCCATCCTGGGCCTGCGGGCCATGTCGTTCCTGGTGGCGTCGGTGATCCAGAAGCTTCGCTACCTGAAGGCCGGCCTGGCGCTGGTGCTAGCGTTCGTGGGGCTGAAGATGCTGGCCGGCAAGTACGTCCACGTCCCGGAGTTGCTGTCGCTGGGCGTGGTCGCGATCCTGCTCACGGGCACGGCGCTGGCATCGCTGCTGTTCCCCGAGCGGAAGGACGCCGATCCCGCCGAGCGGTGAGCGTCAGAGACGCCGGTGTTCCAGGCAGGGGAGGTTGCGCCGGACGTTGTCCTGATAGGCGAAGTCCAGATCGGCGATGGCCAGGCCCTCGTGGTTCCCGCACTCGGCCAGGACCACGCCCCATGGATCGACGACCAGGGCGTGTCCGTAGCTGACCCGCTTGCCGCCGTGAAGGCCCCACTGCGCGGCCGCTACCACGAACGCCTGGTTCTCGATCGCGCGCGCCCGCAACAGCACGTGCCAGTGATCCTTGCCGGTCTCGGCGGTGAACGCGGAGGGGATGGCCAGGACTCGCGACCCCGCCTTGGTGAGCTGCCGGTAGAGCTCCGGGAAGCGCAGGTCGTAGCAGACGGACAGTCCCAGTCCACCCCAGGGGAATCGGGCCACCACCACGTCGTGTCCGGGCGTCACCGCCTCCGATTCGCGAAAGCGTGCCCCGCCGGGCAGGTCGACATCGAACAGGTGGATCTTGCGATACGTGGCCGTCACGGAGCCGTCGGGCGCCAGCAACACGGCCGTGTTGTAGATGTGGCCCGGGTCCTCGCTGCGCTCGGGAAACCCGCCCAGCAGCAGGTGGACCTCCGCCTCGCGCGCCAGGGCGGCCATCGCCTTCAGGATCGGCCCCTCGCCCGGACGGATGGTCTCCGCGATGGCAAGGCGATGGTCCCGATCGCTACCCAGAAAGGCGAAGTTCTCGGGCAGCGTCACAAATGTGGCGCCGGCGTCGGCGGCGCGGTGGACCAGGCGCGTGGCCGTGCTCAGGTTGGCGTCGACGTCCTCGGTGGACGTCATCTGCGCAGCCGCCACGCGCAGGCGCCCCTCGGGTTCGGCCAGGCCTCCGTACATTAGACCTCCGGACATTGAAGATGTACGGTAGCACGCGCTCGCCGGTCCGGGGTGCGTCACCAGCGATCTGGAAATCCTTAATCTTTACAGTTAGTTGTAGCGATGTTTCGAAGTTGCGGACACCGATCTTGCGTGATATAAAGCGCCTTCCGAAATTTCGCGCCAGCCCCTTATTAGAAGGTGGGCACGCAGCCCACCTTTTTTTTTGCCCAACGCCCGACCCACCGCAGAAATGAGAAAGGACACCCAAAACTTGTGGAACCTCGTTGAACCCTACGTGAAGGATGCTGGGTTCGATCTGGTCGAAGTGCAATCCGGACGCGAGCCGTCCGGCTGGGTGGTTCGTCTATTCATAGATACGCCGGCCGAGCGCCAGCTGGGCGGGGAGGCGGGGGATGCTGGGGACGCCGAGGTCGAGACCGTGTCGCACACCGATTGCGAGCGGGTGAGCCGCGACGTCTCGGCGGCCCTGGACGTGGCCGACATGATCCCGCACGCCTACGAGCTGGAGGTCAGCTCGCCGGGGCTGGATCGCCCGCTGCGGCGGCTGATCGATTTTGCCCGCTTCGCGGGCCGCGAAGCAAAGATCCGCATGACCGAGGGCGTTGAGGGGCGGCGTAATTTCTCTGGCCAGCTGGGCGGGACCGAAGATGGTCGCGTCAAGATCGATTGCGATGGCCGGACCTACCTCCTTCCCATCGGGGACATCGCGAAGGCGAACCTGGTCCCCGACTGGACGAAGGAATTCAAACGGAGCGCCTCATGAGTGATGCCGCCGCCCTGGGGCTGGTCCTCGACCAGGTATCCAAAGACAAGAACATCAACCGCGCCGTCCTGGTGGAAGCGCTGGAGCAGGCCATTCTGACGGCCGCCAAGCGTGCCTTCGGGATGCAGCGGGAGATGGAGGCCAAGTTCAACGAAGAGACTGGCCGCGTCGATCTGTTCCAGATCATCATCATCGTCGACCAGGTGACGCCCGGGAACGAGGGCAAGGAGATCCCCATCGCCGACGCGAACCAGTTCGGCCTGAAGGCCGAGGTGGGCGACGAGCTGCTGTTCCAGATCTTCTTCGACGAGAAGGATCAGGCGCGGGCCGAGGAGCAGGACGCCAAGTACGGGGCGCTGCTGCAGCTGAACCGGGCCTGGAAGGGCTTCGGTCGCATCGCGGCCCAGACCGCCAAGCAGGTCATCCTGCAGCGGGTGCGCGAGGCCGAGCGCGACAACGTCTTCAATCAGTACAAGGATCGCCGGGGCGAGCTGATCTCGGGCATCGTGCGCCGCTTCGAGCGGGGCAACCTGGTGGTCGACCTGGGCGGCGCCGAGGCGATCCTGCCGGTGCGCGAGCAGGTGCAGCGCGAGTCGTACCGGGCCGGCGATCGCATCGTGGCCTTCGTGGTCGACATCGACAAGGCGGCCCGCGGACCGCAGATCATCCTGTCCCGTACCCACAAGGGCCTGCTCGAGAAGCTGTTCGAGATGGAGGTCCCGGAGATCTACGAGAAGATCGTGCGCATCGAGGCCTCGGCCCGCGAGCCGGGGGCGCGCTCGAAGATCGCAGTCAGCTCGCGTGATCGCGACGTGGATCCGGTGGGCGCCTGCGTGGGCATGAAGGGCTCGCGCGTGCAGGCCGTGGTGCAGGAGCTGCGCGGCGAGAAGATAGACATCGTGCCGTTCGATCCCGATCCGGCGCGCTTCGTGTGCAACGCCATCGCGCCGGCCGAGGTGTCGCGGGTGCTGATCGACGCCTCGACGCACACCATGGAGCTGATCGTCCCCGACGAGAAGCTGTCGCTGGCCATCGGCAAGAAGGGTCAGAACGTGCGGCTGGCGTCGCAGTTGACCGGCTGGCGCATCGACATCCACTCGGAGAGCAAGGTTCGCGAGATGGAGACGCGCGGCCGCGCCTCGCTGGCGTCGGTGGACGGCGTCTCGCCCGAGATGGTCGAGTCGATGTTCCGCCTGGGCTGGCGTTCGGCGTCGGACCTGGCCCGCGCCAAGGCCGACGAGCTGCTGGACGTGGCGGGTGTCACCGCGGAGAGCGCCCCCCGCATCATCGCCAGCGCGGCCAAGGTGGCCGAGCTGGAGAAGCGACGTCGTATCGAGGAGGCCGCCGTCGCCGAGGCGGCCGCCGCCGCGGCCACCGCCGAGGCGGAGTCTTCCCGGCCGGAGACCGCATGATCCGTGTCCTCTTCCGTTCGAACGTGCATCGGATGCCGGTCCCGGGCGCCGGCCACCGCGCTGGTGCGCGTGGTCCTGCGCGTGGATGGCGGTCTGGTGACCGGTCCCCGCGGCGCATTTCCGGGACGTGGTGCCTCGCTACATCCCAGCGAGGCATGCGTGAAAGCGGCGCTGGCGAGCGGCGCCTTCTTGCGGGCCTTTCGGGGGCGCCGTCCCTCGGGCGATCCCGCGACGATCATCGCACTTCTACTGGCTTGCAACACAACTACCGTCGGCCCCAACCTCCCATTCCCTCCCGGGAGATGAGTGGAACATCATGATTGGAAGCGGCTTCGAGCGCAGGTCTGAGTCCTCGGGTGGCGCCGATACAACGGCGGTCGCCGGCCCACGCGTGCGCGTTTACGAGTTGGCAAAAGAGATGGGGATCCCCAACAAGGATCTCCTCGACCGCATTCGAGGGCTGGGCCTCGAGGTGGCGAATCACATGTCCCACCTGGACGCCGCCGAGGTCGATCGGATCCGCCGCTCGCTGAGCCGCGAACGGCACGAGAGCCTGGTCGAGGAGCGGCTGACCGACACGGTCATTCGACGTCGTTCCAAAGCCGCCCCGGCGCCGGCGCCCAAGCCGGTGGCCGCCCCCGTGGCGGCCGCCCCGGCCCCGGCCCCCGCTCCGGTGGCACCCCGCCGCGAGGTGGTGGTGGCGCCGCCGCCGGTCGTCGAGGCCAAGCAGCCCGCCCCCGAGCCCGCCAAGGCGCCGGCCCCCGAGCCGCCGCGCCCGGCGCCCGAGCCTCGGCGTGTCGTCGTCGACATGACGCCCCCTTCGGCCAAGGTCGCCCCGGCGCCCGTGGCGCCTCCGCCCCCACCGGCCGCCGCCCCCGTGGCGCCGCCGGCCCCCGTGGTCGAGGCGGCCCCCGCGGCCCCTCCGGCCGCCGCGTCGGCCCCCGTGGTCGAGACGAAGGCGCCCGTCGTGGCGCCGCCGCCTGCGCCCGCCGTCGAGGCGCCGCGCCCGCTGTCGCCAGCGGCGGCCGCGTTTGCGGCCCAACCGTTGCGGCAGATCCCGCAGCCGGTGGTGACCGGCTCGGCCGCGACCGGGCAGTTCATCCAGCTCCCCGGCCGCACGCCCCCGGGCGTCCCCAAGATCGAGATCAAGGATCGCGACGAGGAGCTGCGCCGCATGGGCCGTCCGCCCGTGGGGCGCGACCGCTTCGGCCGCCCGCTGCCGGGCGGAGGCCAGCCGGGCCAGCGTCCCGGCCAGCCAGGACCGTGGGCGCCCAAGAAGAAGGTGGCGGCCGCCGGCAAGAAGTCGAAGAAGACCGAGATCACCACGCCCGCCGAGCACAAGCGCGTCGTGCGCATGGGTGACACCATCCAGGTGTCGGACTTCGCCCAGAAGATGGGCATCAAGGGCAAGGAGATCATCAAGCGGCTGTGGGCGCTGGGGATGATGGGCGTGAACATCAATCACGACATCGATCACGACACCGCCACGTTGATCGCCAACGAGTTCGGTTATCAGATCGAGTCGACGGCGTTCAACGAGGACCAGGTGCTGGCCGACTCGCAGGCCGAGGACGCGCCCGAGGATCTGGTTCCCCGCGCGCCGGTGGTCACCATCATGGGCCACGTCGATCACGGCAAGACGTCTTTGCTGGACGCCATCCGCAAGGCGAACGTGGCGGCGGGCGAGGCGGGCGGCATCACGCAGCACATCGGCGCCTACAAGGTCCACTCCGATCAGGGCGACGTCGTGTTCCTGGATACGCCTGGTCACGAGGCCTTCACCGCCATGCGCGCCCGCGGCGCGCAGATGACGGACATCGTGGTGCTGGTGGTGGCGGCCGACGACGGTCCCATGCCCCAGACCGTCGAGGCCATCAACCACGCCAAGGAGGCGCAGGTCCCCATCGTGGTGGCGATCAACAAGATCGACAAGCCGGGCGCCAACCCCGATCAGATCCGCAACAAGCTGTCCGAGTACGGCCTGGTCTCGGAAGAGTGGGGCGGCGACACCATCTTCGTGAACGTGTCGGCGAAGACCAAGCAGGGCGTCGACAAGTTGCTGGAGATGCTGGCCCTGCAGGCCGAGGTGCTGGAGCTGAAGGCGAACCCGAAGAAGGCCGCCAAGGGGCACGTGGTCGAGGCGCGCCTCGATCGCTCGCGAGGTCCCATCTCGACCTTGCTGGTCGAGGAGGGCACCCTGCGCATCGGCGATCTGGTGGTGGCCGGCGAGATGTCCGGCAAGATCCGCGCGATGTTGAACGACAAGGGCCAGAACATCACCGAGGCGCCGCCGTCGACGCCGGTGGAGCTGCTGGGCCTGGACGGCGTGCCGGACGCGGGCGAGATCTTCAACGTCGTGGTCGACGAGAAGGACGCCAAGACGCTGGTCGAGCACCGCCGCGAGTCGCGCAAGCGCAAGGAGAACACGGGCCCCGCCCGCGTGTCGCTGGAGAACATCCTCGACAAGATCCGGGTGGGCGAGGTCAAAGAGGTGAAGGTCGTCCTCAAGGCCGACGTGCAGGGTTCGGCCGAGGCGGTCTCTGCCTCGCTGACGAACCTGTCCACGCCCGAGGTGCGCGTGAACGTCATCTCGTCGGGCGTCGGTGGCATCACCGAGTCGGACGTGTCGCTGGCCAAGGCGTCGTCGGCCATCATCATCGGCTTCAACGTCCGCCCCACGGGCAAGACGCAGCCGCTGGCCGAGCAAGAGGGCGTCGAGATCAAGCTGTACCAGGTGATCTACGAGGCCATCGACGACGTGAAGAAGGCCATGGTGGGCATGCTGGCCCCGGTGCTGCGCGAGAAGGTCGTGGGGCGCGTGGAGGTCCGCAAGATCTTCAACATCCCCAAGGCCGGCACCATCGCCGGCTCGTTCGTCACCGAGGGCAAGGTCACGCGCAAGTCGCAGGTGCGGCTGGTGCGTGACTCGGTGGTCGTCTTCACGGGCAGGATCGGCTCGCTGCGCCGCTTGAAGGACGACGCCAGCGAGGTGGCCGCCGGATACGAGTGCGGTCTCACCATCGAGAACTACAACGACGTTCGCGAGGGCGACATCATCGAGGTGTTCGAGGTGGAGAGCATCGCGCCGACGCTCGACATTCTGGGCAGCGGCGGCAACCGCGACCGCCGGTAGTGGGATAGCGAGCGGGTTCGCCAGACTCGCTATCTCACGAAGTTCCCGCACTCGTGCTCGTAGCGTCCTCGCCGGACGAGGACGGGCACGGGGGAGGGCGCTACACTGCGGGCATGACGGTCGGCATGGCGCGGCTCACGCTTTTTTTACCCGCTAGCCTCTCCTTGAAGGACAAGCGTTCGGTGTTGCGGCGGGTCAAGACCCAGGTGCGGGACAAGTTCAACGCTTCCATCGCCGAGGTGGGCGAGAACGAGGCCTGGCAGCGAGCGGCGCTGGGGGTGGCGGTGGTGGGGAACGAGCGCACGCACACGGAGGCTGCGCTGGACGAGATCATTCGATTCATCAGGGGGGCGGCGGACGTCACCCACGTCGATCACGAGTTACAGACGTTCAACGACGATTTCCCCGTGGGCGTCGGGTTCGAGAACTGGAGACGGAAGTGAAGCAGCGTACCGAGCGCCTGAGCCGTGAGATCCAGGGCATCCTGGGCGAGATCCTGACCCGCGGCGAGATCAAGGATCCGCGGGTGCGCAACGCGGGACTGTTGACGGTGACGCGCGTCCACGTGACCGGTGATCTGCGAGAGGCGAAGGTGGCGTTCACCGCCTTCGGCGCCGCCGATCCCGTGCTGGAGAGGGCGCGCGAGGGCCTGCAGTCGGCCAGCCCCTATCTGCAGCGGGCGATCGGCCAGCGGCTGCGCACCCGGAACACGCCCACCCTGGAGTTCGAGGTCGATCACGTGCTGGACGAGGCGCTGCGGGTCGATACCCTGCTGCGCGAGGTGCACGCCGAACTGACGGCGGCGAAGCCGGCAGAGGAGCCCGCGCCGGGCGAGGCAGCGACCGCCGCCGACGAGGCGTCCCCGCCGCGGGAGAAATGACGGCCGCGCTGAACGGCGTGGTGGTCGTCGACAAGCCCGCCGGTCCCTCGTCGTTTGCCATCGTTCACCAGGCGCGCAAGCTGACCGGCGTCCGCAAGGTCGGACACGGCGGCACGCTGGATCCGGCGGCCTCCGGCGTGTTGCCCATCTGCTTCGGCGAGGGGACGAAGGTCGCGCAGTTCCTGCTGGACGCCGACAAGGAGTATCTGGCCACGGTGCGCCTGGGTAGCGCCACCGACAGCTACGACGCGACCGGTACCGTCATCAGCCGACAGGCCGCCAATCATCTGTCCGCGGCCGCCGTCGAGGAGGCGCTGGGACGGTTCCGGGGCTGGATCAGCCAGACGCCGCCCGTCTATTCGGCCCTCAAGCGCGACGGCAAGCCGCTTTACGCTTACGCCCGCGCCGGAGAAGAGGTCACCGTTCAGGCCCGCCGGGTCCGTGTCGACGCGCTGGAGGTGCTGGAACTGCTGGAGCTGAGCGGCGACGCCCCGGCGGTGAAGCTGCGCGTGGCCTGCTCGAAGGGCACCTACATCCGATCGCTGGCTCACGACCTGGGAGCGGCCCTGGGCGTGGGGGGCCACCTGGAAGCGTTGCGGCGCACCCGTTCCGGTCCCTTCACCCTGGAGCAGGCCATTCCCCCGGAAGGTCTGGGCGGGGCGGCCGCGCGGCTGCTGTCGCCGGCCCAGGCCCTGGCCGGCCTCCCCGCCATGATCTTGAACCCCGAGCTGAGCCTGGCCGTCAGCCAGGGTAAGGCCATCCTGTGGCAAGAGTTGGTCCAGCCTGCCCCCCAGGGGGCTGGCTTGGTGCGCTTCCTGGACCAGTCGGGTACCCTGGTCGCGGTCGCCACGGTGGCCGGACCGGCAGAGCGGGTGAGAACGCTGCGCGTTTTTGGACGCGAAGGTTGACTCGGCCGGTCTTTTCTGGGAAATTCACGCCCTTCAAAAACTGAAAAGACACAGGACACCCCCGAAAAATGGCTCTCGCAGCAGAACGCAAAGCAGAGGTTGTTAAGAAGTTCGAGCGCAAGCCCGGCGACACCGGCTCTCCCGAAGTGCAGATCGCGCTCCTGTCGGAGCGGATCTCGTATCTGACGGAGCACTTCAAGACCCACTTGAAGGATCACCACTCTCGCCGCGGGCTTCTGATGATGGTCGGACGGCGCCGTCGCCTCCTCGACTATCTGAAGTCCGAAAATCTGAACAAGTACCGCAGCGTCATCGAGACGCTCGGCATCCGCAAGTAAGCGGAGCGCAGGAAAAGCGGAGCGGGGGCGTCGCCCTCGCTCTCCATCGTCGTGCACGTGGCCCGGATGCCGGCCCAGGATGTCCCTGGGTGCGTGATCCGGGCAACCTGCGGTCCCTCGATCGCGGGGTTGTGTCAACCCGGTGGCGGTGTCGGTATTCATCCTTTTTCCCGCGGGCCGAGCAGGGTGTGGTGACGCTCGACCGGTGAGAAGAGGGACGAATCGCGCCGCCTCCTTTACCCAAAGGAGCTCACATGTTCGTCGTACGTGAAGGGGTAAGTCTCGCAGGACGCGAGCTGACTATCGAAACCGGCCGCATGGCCAAGCAGGCCGACGGCGCCGTCATCGTCCGCCAGGGTGACACCATGGTCCTGGTGACCGCGGTCGCGTCCGCGGGCATTCGTCCCGGCATCGACTTCATGCCGCTGACGGTCGACTATCTCGAGAAGACGTCGGCCGCGGGCAAGATCCCCGGCGGCTACTTCAAGCGCGAGGGGCGCATGACCGAGGTCGAGGTGCTGACCTCGCGCCTCATCGATCGTCCGTCGCGCCCGCTGTTCCCCAAGGGCTGGCGCTTCGACACGCAGATCATCGCCATGGTCGTCTCCACCGATCGCGAGCACGCCTCCGACGTGCTGGCGATGACCGGCGCCTCCTGCGCGCTGCTGCTCAGCGACATTCCCTGGGCCGGCCCCTACGCCGGCGTGCGCGTGGGTCGCATCAACGGCCAGTTCGTGATCAACCCGACGTTCACCGAGCGTCAGACGTCCGACGTCGACCTGGTCGTCGCCTGCAGCCGCGACGCCATCGTCATGGTCGAGGGCGGCCTGGGCGAGGTGAGCGAGAGCGTGGTGGTCGACGCGCTGATGTTCGCGCACAAGGAAGCGCAGCCGCTGCTGGATCTGCAAGAGAAGCTGCGCGCCGCCGTCGGCAAGCCGAAGCGCGAGTTCGTGCCGCCGGTCAAGGATCCGGCCATCGTCGACCGCGTGTCGGCGCTGGCCACCGAGAAGATCCAGGCCGCCATGGCCATCCGCGAGAAGCAGGAGCGCTACGCGGCGCTGGACGCCTGTGGCGGCCAGGTCAAGGAAGCGCTGGCCCCCGAGTTCCCGGAGCGGGGCGGCGAGGTGGGCGAGGTGTTCGAGTCGCTGAAGAAGAAGCACCTGCGCGAGCTGGTGCTGTCGACGGGCAAGCGCATCGACGGCCGCGGCACCACCGACATCCGCCAGATCACCTCCGAGGTCGGCGTGCTCCCCCGCACCCACGGCTCGTCGCTGTTCACGCGCGGTGAGACGCAGGCGCTGGTGACCACGACCCTGGGCACGAAGCAGGACGTCCAGCACATCGAGGCGCTGACGGGCGACATCGACAAGCGCTTCATGCTCCACTACAACTTCCCGCCCTTCTCGACGGGCGAGACGAAGCCGTTGCGTGGCGCCAGCCGCCGCGAGACCGGCCACGGCCACCTGGCCGAGCGGGCCCTGGCGCGCATCCTGCCGTCGGAGAAGGACTTCCCCTACGTCATCCGCATCGTCTCCGAGATCCTGGAGTCGAACGGCAGCTCGTCGATGGCGTCGGTGTGCGGCGGCACGCTGTCGTTGATGGACGCCGGCGTGCCCATCAAGACCCCCGTGGCCGGCATCGCCATGGGCCTCATCAAGGAAGGCGATCGCGTCGCTGTCCTTTCCGACATCCTGGGCGACGAGGATCACCTGGGCGACATGGACTTCAAGATCTGCGGCTCGCGCGCGGGCGTGACCGCGGTGCAGATGGACATCAAGATCCAGGGCCTGACCCGGGAGATCCTGGACACGGCGCTGACGCAGGCGCGCGACGCCCGCCTCTACATCCTGGGCAAGATGGCCGAGGCGCTGCCGTCGGCGCGCCCCGAGCTGTCGCTGCACGCGCCGCGCATCACCACGTTGCAGGTGAAGCCGGACCAGATCCGCGAGATCATCGGCCCCGGCGGCAAGACGATCCGTGGCATCACCGCCCAGACCGGCGTCGCCATCGAGGTCGAGGACGACGGTACGGTGCACATCGCCTCGCCGGACGGCATCGCGGTCAAGAAGGCCATCGACATCATCAAGGGCCTGACCACGGAGCCCGAGGTGGGCGAGTACTACATGGGCGTGGTCAAGCGGCTGGCGGACTTCGGCGCCTTCGTCGAGATCCTGCCGGGCACGGACGGACTGGTCCACATCAGCGAGCTGGATGTGAAGCGGGTGAACGTGGTGCAGGACATCTGCAAGGAGGGCGACGAGATGGTGGTCAAGGTCATCGGCATCGACCGCGCCACCGGCAAGATCCGCCTGTCCCGCAAAGAAGTCATCGGCAAGACGCCGGACGTCATCCACAACTTCCGGACGCAGCAGGCGTAGGGGGGCCAGCCCCCCTACGGGACCCCCCTTTCCCTGACGACCCCGGCGCGGCGAAGCCGCGCCTTCCGTCGTTGAACCCGCGCGCAGTTGCGCGCTCTGGCGTGGCAGCTCAATGCGACGCTGCGAGGATTTCATGAGTGACGTTGTCGTTCGGTTCCGGCGCCTGAGAGCAGGGGCGATTGCCCCTGCGTATATGACGGCGGGGGCGGCGGGAATGGATCTGTCGTCCGCCGAGGAGGCGCCGGTGGTGATCGGGGCGGGAGAGAGGGTGGCGGTGGCGACGGGGTTGGCGCTGGAGATCCCGGAGGGGTTCGAGGGGCAGGTGCGGCCGCGCTCGGGGCTGGCGCGGAAGCATGGGATCACGCTCACGAACGCGCCGGGGACGATCGACAGCGACTACCGCGGCGAGGTCACGGTGCTGCTGGTGAACCTGGGGCGCGAGGCGCACACGATCGCGCCCGGGGATCGCATCGCTCAGCTCGTGATTGCACCCGTTACGCGGGTGACGCTGGCGGAGGCGCAGGACCTGACCGATACCAAGCGCGGCGGCGGCGGCTTCGGTCACACCGGCTAGCAGGGCTGATCGCTAGGCTCGGCTTTGCCGAGCAAAGTGCTTCGCGGCAGGGTTTGAGAACCCTGTCGGGGTTCCCATTTGGATTGTTTCTCAGGCATTGCTAGCGGACGTCCGCGATGCGAATGTTCCGCCCATGAGAAACCGGCCCGCCCCCTCGTTTCCAGGCTCTTTCGCCCGCGCCTTGCCGGCGGCCCTGCTCGTTTGCGGGGTGCTCGGGCTCCATGGTTGCGGGGGGAGCGTCGAGGAGCTGCCCGGCGCCAAGGGCGATCTGATGGCGGGCCGCACGCCCAGCTCCAGCAGCGGCGTGCAGCACGCCGCGCGCATGACGGACGGCTTCGTGGCCAACGAAGGGGGCTACTGGCGCTCGGACATGACGGCGGTGGTGGCGGACAACGGCTACGCGGTGTGGGACCTGGGCGACGTCAAGACGATCGAGTGCGCGCTGCTACAGGGAGATAACAACGACTGGTACGACCTGACCGGCAGCATCGACGGGCAGAGCTTCACGCCGCTGTGGACGGCCAACCCGACCGGCAAGCCGGGGATGCAGCAGCGGCTGCAGCAGAAGGTGGGCGGCCGGGCCCGTTACGTGCGGCTGTCCGCCCACGGCGGCGACGGCGCCTACAGCGTGGGCGAGCTCGCGCTCTTCAGCGAGTGCGGCGCGGACTGGCCCCCCCGGCTGGTGGCGCGCGAGGGCGCGTCGGACGATGACAACGTTCGCTTCAAGCTGATGCTGTTCTGCGGCCTGGCGGTGGCCTATCTGCTGGCGAACCGGCGGGGCGCGAAGGACTGGATGCGCCTGACGATCGTCATCCCGGCCGGCGTCGGTCTCTCGGCCGCCGTCGATCTTTGGGCCATGTGGCCGTTCGAGGAGACCGTGCAGACGACGGTGCGCGCCGTCGTGGCCGCGCTGGGGGCGGTGCTGGTCTTCCGCGAGTACGTCTGGCCACGCCTCTACCCGGTGTCGGCGCGCGCCTCCGCGGCGGCCCTGGTGATCCTCTCGCTGGTGGGCGCTGCCAGCTACTACCACTTCGGCTGGCCGCAGTTCCGCGACGAGGCCAAAGGCCGGCAGACGCTGGTCCACCCGTGGGACATGCGGGTCTACTTTCCCGTGGCGAAGTACTTCCGCGAGCTGCAGTTCGACGGGCTGTACGTGGCCAACGTGGCCGCCTACCTGGACAACCACCCCGGCATGAAGCCGGAGCAGGTCGCCAACGTCCACATGCGCGACCTGACCGACAACGAGATGCACCTGGTTGGCCAGGAGATGCAGCAGGTCCAGGATGTCCGCAAGCGCTTCACGCCCGAACGCTGGGAAGAGTTCAAGAAGGACATGAAGTACTTCGAGGACGTGATGGGCGCCGGCGCCTACCTCGGCAGCATGCAGGATCACGGTGGCAACGCCACCCCGGTCTGGCTGCTGGGCGCTTACCTGCTGTGGCACAACGCGCCCGCCAGCGAGCTGACCCTGACCCTGACGGCGCTGATCGATCCGCTGATGTGGATCCTGCTGTTCGTCATCCTGGCCCGCACGTTCGGCGTGCGGGTGATGGCGGTCTGCCTGCTGGTGTGGGGCACCACCGACTTCTCGCGCTTCGGGACGAACCTGATGGGCTCGACCCTGCGCGCCGACTGGATGGTGGCGCTGGGGCTGGGAGCCTGTGCGCTGAAGACCAGACGCTGGGCGCTGGGCGGGGCGCTGGTGGCCTACGGCGGGCTGATCCGGGCTTTTCCCGCGTTCGCGACGTTCTTCCTGGCGGTGCCGCCGGCGTGGTGGCTGATCGATCGCTATCGCGAGGGCAAGAAGAAGATGCCCACGCTGGCCGCCTTCAAGAGCAGCCAGGGCCCGGCGGTGCGGGCCATCGCCGGGGCCGCGGTGTGCGTGGTGGTGCTGGTGGCGATCTCCTCGGCGCTGTTCGGGTTCCATGACGCCTGGGTGACGTGGGGGCGCAAGATCACGCTGCACGCGGAGCAGCCGAACTCGAATCACGTCGGCATCCGCAACGTCGTGTCGTACTCGCCCTCGCTCGAGGGGCCGAAGGTCGCCGATCCCAGCCGCATCGAGCCCTGGAGCGCCTGGCAGGATCTGCAGCGCGAGACGTTCGCGAAGCGGAAGGCGCTGTTCTACCTGGGGGTGTTGCTGTACACGGGCCTGGCGGTGGTGGCTTGCCGGCGCCTGCGCCTGGATCAGGTGTCGATCGTCGGCCTGATGATGATCCCGGTCTTCTTCTATCCGGCCAACTACTACTGTCACCATGTGTTCTTGCTGCCGCTGCTGGCGACGGCTGCGGGTGAGCCCAAGCGGCTGACGGAACCGGAGGGCCGGACCTGGTTTGGCTACGTCTCGGCGGTGATCATGGCGATGGGGTTCGTCCAGTACTTCACGCTCGATTCCTCGGCGGGCGAATCGGACGTCACGGCGACCTACGAGAGCATCATCATGCTGGTCGTCTACCTGCTGATCCTGTATCCGATGGCGCGCCGTGGCTGGCTGGGCCTGCCGCCGGCCGATCAGGAGACGGACGAGGGAGACGAGCCGCCGCCGGGATGGACCGGGGTCTTCGCGGGGGTGTGGAACTGGTGGTCGGAGTTGGGGGCGGAGCGGGAAGACGAAGACGAGGACGAGGACGAAGACGAGGACGAGGACGAGGACGAGGAAGAGGAAGGGGAAGAGGTGCCGGGGACGCCGGTGCAATCGCCGAGTTGACCGGGCGGGGCGGATGAATAATCATTCGCCCGATGAATAATCCAGCATCGGCCTGCATCGTCGGCGTCTCGGGGTACGCGGGGATGGAGCTGGCGCGCATCCTGGCGCGCCACCCCGGTCTCCGCTTGACGGCCGCGATCAGTGACAAGTGGGCGGGGCGCCAGCTGGGCGAGGTCCTGCCGCTGAGCGGGCCGGCGGCGGCGGTCCGCTGCGAGGCGCAGGCGGCGGCCACCTCCGGCTTCGCGGGCGTGGACGTCGTCTTCCTCTGCACGCCCCCCGAGGTCTCGATCGCGCTGGCGGCGCCCGCCGTGGCGGCCGGGGTCAGGGTGGTGGATCTATCGGGTGGATTTCGCCTGCCGGTCGGGGCGTACCCGCGCTGGTATGGCTTCACGCACCCGAACCCCGACCTGCTGGCCAAGGCCGTCTATGTGATGCCCGAGGCCACCGAGAACCGCGCGGCGTTACGGACGGCCGCGCTGGTGTCGAACCCGGGTTGCTATCCAACGGCCAGCGTCCTGGCGCTGCTGCCCTTGCTGAAGGCAGACATCATCGAACCGGCGGGGCTGATCATCGACGCCAAGAGCGGCACCACCGGCGCCGGGAGAAAGGGCACCGAGGACTTCTCGTTCTCCGAGCTGGAGGGCGACTTCCGCGCTTACCGGGTGCTGAAGCACCAGCACACGCCCGAGATCGAGCGCGTGCTGCAGATGGCGGGCGTGGCAGGCGTGAATGGATCGCCGGTGACTTTCACGGCCCATCTGCTGCCCACCCGGCGCGGGATCCTGGCCACGGCCTACGGCCGCCTGCGCCCCGGAAAGTCCGCCGCGGATGCCGCCGCCGCGGTGCGGGCGTTCGTCGAGTCCCGGCCCTTCTTGCGGGCGGCCGCGCCCGACGCAGTCCGACTGCAAGCGGTCGTGGGAACGAATCGCGCCGTCATCGGCGCGGACGCCGATCCGGACCGCACCGTCGCCATCGGATTCTGCGCCATCGACAACCTGGTGAAGGGGGCCGCCGGCCAGGCCGTGCAGAATGCCAACCTGATGTTCGGCTGGGACGAGACCACCGGCCTCGAAGGCCTGTCGGGCCACATGCCGTGAAGCTACCGATCTCGAACCGAGGTTCTGCACCTCGCCCCGCGCAGCGGGAGAGGTCGGCGCGGCAGCGCCGGGAGAGGGGCGCGGCGCCGCGGTCGGGCGCGGACCCCTCTCCTTTATCCTCTCCCCGCTTCGCGGGGCGAGGACAAACGGTTGGCTGGGGTGGCGCGTTGGTGTCTGGACGGGCGTTGGAGTTGTTTGCTGATTTGCGTTGATTCGTTGACGAGGACTGAAAGGGAACGAGAGATGAAGCTGCCTGTTGGATTCAAGTTCGGGGGGACTGCGGCCGGGATCAAGCCGAATCGGCCGGACCTGGCGCTGGTGGTGTCGGAGGTCCCGGCCGTGACCGCCGGCGTGTTCACCGTGAATCGCCTGTGCGCCGCGCCGGTTCGTCATGGGGCGGGCGTGCTGCCCTCGGGCTCCATGCGGGCCATCGTCGCGAACAGCGGCAACGCGAACGCGCTGACCGGACCGGCCGGCGCCGAGGACGAGCGCGCCATGGCGAGCGCCGTCGCCTCGGCCCTGGGCATCTCTGCCGTGGACGTGCTGACGGCGTCGACGGGCAGCATCGGGCCGCGCCTGCCGGTCGAGAAGATCAAGGCCGCGGCGCCGAAGCTGGTGGCATCGCTGGGCGCCGACGAGACCGCCTTCCGGGCCGCCGCGGAGGCCATTCGCACCACCGACCTCACCACGAAGATGACCAGCCGCGAGCTGCAGATCGGGGGCCGCCCGGTGGTCATCAGCGCCATCTGCAAGGGCTCGGGGATGATTCACCCACAGATGGCTACGATGCTGTGCTTCATCACCACCGACGCCGCCGTCGCGCCGGCCACGCTGGAGACGGCCCTGCGCGCCGCCGTCGACGAGTCGTTCAACACCATCACCGTCGACGGCGACATGTCCACGAACGACAGCGTCATCGCCATGGCCAACGGCCGCTCGGGCGCGCCGGTCATCGAGGGCAAGGGGCCGGACGCCGAGCGCTTCGCGGCGGCGCTGGCCGACCTGTGCGCCGAGCTGGCCCGCAAGATCGCGGCGGATGGCGAGGGCGCCACCAAGTTGCTGGTGGTCGACGTGGCGGGCGTGCCCGACCGCGAGATGGCGCGGGAGCTGGCCCGCGCGGTGGCGGGCGGAAGCCTGGTGAAGGCGGGCCTGTTCGGCGGCGATCCGTCCACCGGGCGCATTCTGGCGGCGCTGGGGGCGCGCATCGGCGCCCGCGATTACGCCATCGATCCCAGCCGGGTCTCGCTGGTCACGCAGGGGACGCGCGTCTACGACGAGCGCGGGCCGGCGGTCCTGGAGCCGGCGGCGCGCGCCGCTCTGAACGCCCGCATGAAGGAGTCCGAGATCACCATCCGCCTGGATCTGGGCGCCGGCGAGGCGTCGGCCCGGGCGCTCGGCTGCGACCTGAGCTACGACTACGTCCGCATCAACGCCGACTACGCGGGCGCCATCGCCGCCGGGCCGACGGCCGGCGCGGCGGCTTCCGCTCCAGGGGCCATCAACCGCGGCCTGATCGTGGGCGCGCTGTCGTACATCCAGAAGTTCGCCGGCCGCCGCGCCGTCATCAAGTACGGCGGCGCGGCCATGGTGGATCCGGCGCTGAAGCGCAGCTTTGCCGAGGAGGTGGTGTTGCTGTCGGCGGCGGGCCTGCGGCCCATCGTCGTCCACGGCGGCGGCCCCGAGATCACCCGGACCCTGGACCGCCTGGGCCACAAGACCGAGTTCGCCGACGGGCAGCGGGTCACCAGCGCCGACGACATGCACGTGGTCGAGATGGTGCTGACCGGCAAGGTGAACACGGAGATCGTCGGCCTGCTGAACTCGCTGGGCGGCAAGGCGGTCGGCCTGTCCGGCAAGGACGCGCGCCTGCTGGCGGCCCACAAGATGCCGCCCCGGCCCGGCAAGGCGGATCTGGGCTTCGTGGGCGAGATCGAGGCGGTGAACGCCGAGGTGCTGGAGATGCTGCTCGACAAGGGTTACATCCCCGTCGTGTCGCCGGTCGGCGCGGGGGCCGAGGGCGAAAGCTACAACATCAACGCCGACGTGGCCGCCTCGGAGATCGCCGTCGCCACGAAGGCCTTCAAGCTGATCTTCCTCACCGACGTGGCCGGCGTGCTGGACGAGAACGGCAAGCTGATCAGCGAGCTGAAGGCGAGCGACCTCGAGACACGCCTGGGCTCGGCCTCGAGCGGCATCAAGGGCGGCATGATGGTGAAGACGCAGGGGGTGCTGCGCGCCCTGCGCGGCGGCGTCGAGTCGGTCCACATCGTCGACGGCCGGACGCCTCACAGCATCGTGGCGGAGCTGTTCACCGACAAGGGTGTCGGTACCCTGGTGACCGCCTGAAACGGCTGCGGCGTCCCGTGGTGCGGGCGGCTGCCGTGACCGACGGGGTTGCCAGCCGTCCGTCCGCTCGCCGGGTGCCGGGGTTGCCCAGCAAGGCCCCTCGGCCCAAGCGGAGAGCGGCGCGGGCCTCCGGGGCGGCAGCCGCCGCAGTAGCGCGTCGGGCGGCCGTGCGCGAGATCTTGCTGGGTGGCGGAGCGACATCACAAGAATCGCTGCAACGGGCGCTCGCCGCGCGGGGCATCCACGCCGCGCAGCCGACCATCTCGCGCGATCTGGTGTCGATTGGCGCCAGCAGGCAGTCGGCCGCGGGCGGCGCACGCTACGCCATCCCCGCCGGCGACACCGCGCTGCCCATCGAGCCGGTGCGGGGCCTGGTCGACGCCGTGGAATCGAACGGCCTGCTGATCGTGGTGAGGACGAAGGCCAGCGCGGCCCCCGCCATCGCGCGAGCGCTGGACGACGCGCGTCTGGACGACATCCTGGGCACGCTGGCCGGCGACGACACGATCTTCGTGGCGCCGCGCCGCCCGCGCGCCGCCGAGGCGCTGGTGCGCCGGATGCGCCGCCTGTTCGGCATCTGATCCGCCCGTCGCGCGTCGTCCACGACGGTGCTAGGACGAGACGCATGTCGAAGACGATCGTCGTGGAGACGCCTGGGGGACCCGAGTCGATGCTGCTGGTGGATCGTTCCGTTGGGGAGCCAGGCCCCGGGGAGATCCGCGTCCGACAGACCGCCATCGGGTTGAACTTCGCCGATGTCTATTTTCGCAGCGGCCTGTACAAGGCGGCCCCGCCGTTCACGCCGGGCATGGAGGCCGCGGGGGTCATCGAGGCGGTGGGGCCCGGCGTGACCGACCTACGCCCGGGCCAGCGCGTCGCCTATCCGTGGGCCATCGGCGCCTACGCCCAGGCGCGGCTGATCGCCGCCGAGAAGGTGGTGCCGGTTCCGGACGCGATCAGCGACGAGCAGGCCGCGGCCATCATGCTGAAGGGGTTGACCGCGCAGTACCTGCTGCGGCAGACGCTGCCCCTGGCCGCCGGCGACACGATCCTGTTTCACGCGGCCGCGGGCGGGGTGGGGCACCTGGTCTGCCAGTGGGCCCGCCACCTGGGCGTGCAGGTCATCGGCACCGCGGGCGGTCCCGAGAAGTGCGCGCGCGTGCGCGAGGCGGGAGCCGCGCAGGTCATCGACTACAAGGCCGAGGACTTCGTGGCGCGCGTGAAGGAGTTGACCGGCGGCCGCGGCGTGAAGGCGGTGTTCGACAGCGTCGGCAAGGACACGTTCATGCGCTCGCTCGATTGCCTGCGGCCCTTCGGGATGCTGGTGGCGTTCGGGCAATCGTCGGGGGCCGTGCCTCCCTTCGACGTGCTGACCCTCAGCGCCAAGGGCTCGCTGTACCTGACCCGTCCCAGCCTGGCGACGTACGTCGCCGATGGCGCGCGCTATCGCACCATGGCCGCCGACCTGTTCTCGGTGGTGGCCTCGGGGGCCGTGAAGATCCACATCGGCCAGCGGTACCCGCTCGCGGAGGCGGGCCGCGCCCACCAGGACTTGGAGGCGCGCCGCACCGCGGGAGCATCGATCCTTATCCCCTGACACACGCGCGAACCCAGAAAGCCGATCGCGGCTCTGACAGGCGGCTCGGCCTTGAATCGTGGGGGCCGTTTCGCTAGAAGAATCGGCTTCCTCATGATCGATCGCTATACCCGTCCCGTCCTCGCCGCCCTCTGGTCCGATGCGCGCCGCTACGACACCTGGTTGCAGGTCGAGCTGGCCGCCTGCGAGGCGATGGAGCGCCTGGGCAGCGTGCCCGCCGGGACCGCCGCCGAGGTGCGGGGCAAGGCCGAGGGCAAGCTGGTGCCGGCCCGCATCCTCGAGCACGAGGAGCGCACCAAGCACGACGTCATCGCCTTCCTGACTCACGTCGAGGAGCTGGCGGGCCCTCCGGCGCGCTGGCTGCATCTGGGGATGACGTCCTCCGACGTGCTGGACGCCGGGCTGGCGATCTTGCTGCGCGACGCCGCCAGCGAGATCCTGACTGGCATCGACGGCCTGCGCGCGGCCTGCCGGCGCCGCGCCGAAGAGCACCGCGTGACCCCGATGATCGGCCGCTCCCACGGCATTCACGCCGAGCCGGTCACGGCGGGGCAGGTGTTCGCCGGGTTCTACGCCGAGCTGGGCCGGGCGCGCGAGGCGCTGGTCCGGGCCCGCGAGGAGATCGCGGTCGGCAAGATCGCCGGCGCCGTGGGGACTTACGCGAACCTGGATCCGCGGGTGGAGACCGAGGCGCTTTCGGCGCTGGGGCTGCGCCCCGAGACGGTGCCTACGCAGATCGTGGCCCGCGATCGCCACGCCGCCTACTTCCAGGCGCTGGCCCGCCTCGGCACCGCCGTCGAGCGGATCGCCGTGACGGTTCGCCACTGGCAGCGCACGGAGGTGGGCGAGGCGACCGAGGCGTTCGGGAAGGGGCAGAAGGGCTCGTCCGCGATGCCTCACAAGAAGAACCCCATCCTGTCCGAGAACCTGTGCGGCCTGGCGCGCCTGCTGCGCGGCTACCAGCAGCCGGCGCTGGAGGACGTGGCGCTGTGGCACGAGCGCGACATCTCGCACTCGTCGGTCGAGCGGGTGATCGGGCCGGACGCAACGGGCCTGGCCGACTTCATGGTTCGCCGCGCCACGAGCCTGGTCGACGGCCTGGTGGTGAACGCCGCCCGCATGCGCAAGAACCTGGAGCTGACCGGCGGCCTGTTCTTCAGCGAGGCGGTGCTGCTGGAGCTGGTGCGCAAGGGCCTGGCCCGCCAGACCGCCTACGAGATGGTGCAGCGGAACGCCATGCGGGCCGCGGCCGGCGAGGGGGACTTCCGGACCTTGCTGGGGGCCGACCCCGACATCAGCGCGCGCCTGAGCGCCGCCGACTTGACCCGAGCTTTCGATCTGGAACACCACCTGCGACACGCGGGCGCGATCGTGGATCGCGCGCTCGCCTCTTGACGCTCAGCACGCGAGGACGACGACATGGTTGAAGCGAACGTGATTCAGGCCCAGCTGACGAAGACGCTGGCCGCGACGGATTTCCCTTCCCTGGGCGAGAAGTACGAGGGCAAGGTCCGCGACTGTTACATCAAGGACGGCAAGCGCATCATCATTGTGAGCGACCGCCTGTCGGCGTTCGACGTGGTGCTGGGCACCATCCCCTTCAAGGGCCAGGTGCTGAACCAGATGGCCGCCTACTGGTTCGAGATCACGAAGGACCTGGTCCCCAATCACGTCATCGACATCCCCGATCCGCAGGTGATGGTGGGCGTCGAGTGCCAGCTGCTGCCGGTCGAGTTCGTGATGCGTGATTACTTGACGGGCGTCACCTCGACCTCGATCTGGTCGCACTACAAGGCCGGCGCGCGCGAGTTCTGCGGGCACAAGCTGCCGGACGGCATGGTCAAGAACCAGCGCCTGGAGAAGGCGATCCTGACGCCGTCGACGAAGGCCGAGAAGGGCGACCACGACAAGTCGGTGTCGCGCGAGGAGATCCTGGCCATGGGCGTGCTGAAGCCCGCCGAGTTCGACGAGGCGGCCGACATGTGCGCGCGTCTGTTCGCCTTCGGGCAGCAGCAGGCGGCCAAGCGGGGGCTGATCCTGGTCGACACCAAGTACGAGGTGGGCCGCCGCCCCGACGGCAAGCTGGTCTTCATCGACGAGATCCACACGCCGGACTCGTCTCGTTACTGGTACGCCGACGACTACCAGAGCCGCTTCGATGGTGGCCAGGAGCCGCGGGGCCTGGACAAGGAGTACGTGCGCCGCACGCTGGCCGAGCAGGGCTACAAGGGCGAGGGCCCGCCGCCCGCGCTGACCGACGAGGTGCGCGTCGAGGCGGCGCGTCGCTACATCCAGGTGTGCGAGCTGATCACCGGCCGGCCCTTCGTCCCCGATCAGGCCGAGCCCATCGCCCGCATCCGCAAGAACCTGAAGATCGGCTAGCGCCTCGGTGCCGTGAGGCGGTGTCCCCCTCACAAGCTCCCCCCGGTAGGCCGGCGACGCCGGCTCGGCTAAGCCGAGCCTCCTCCTGCTTGGACTCGGGCGCGGCTGCGCCCTCTGGCGTCCGGGGCGCAGTCGGAACAGGCGAGGTCGCGGTCGTCAGGACCGGCGGCGCTTGCTGCTGCGGCCGCTCGAGCGCTCGTTCTTCACGACGCTGGGTACGGCTTCGCTCGGCCTGGGGTCGCCGGCCCCTTGCTCCGAGCCCGTCGAGGTCGCCTCGGTGGCCACCGGCCCGCTGTCGCCGCTGCGGAAGCCCGTGGCGGCCCGGCGGCGGCTGTTCTGCGGATCGAGCAGGCGGGGCAGCTCGCTGAGCGCGTACGCCAGGGTCGG
>Ga0105238_10001356_pt1 | contig 24564 bp, 25 predicted proteins | sample KBSC34metaG_FD_81526 | JGI IMG/M metagenome (GOLD analysis project Ga0105238, IMG submission 81526) | Corn rhizosphere microbial communities from Kellogg Biological Station, Michigan, USA - KBS C3-4 metaG | ecosystem: Host-associated > Plants > Roots > Rhizosphere > Soil | place: Michigan, USA...
CTGTATGATCGTGCAGCAACATTTCGTGCGCTGTCAGGCCTGTTCAAGAACAGGCGCGAGCAAGCGCTCAGCCCGCGCCGAGCCAAAGTCCTGGACGGCCTTGGCGAGGCGCGATCGGTCCATTTCCTTCGCCCGCTCGAGCGCGCGAGGAAGCACTGCCGATTTGTCTTCCGGCAGCCGATCGAGATTGTGCAGCAGATCGACCAGCAGGATTTCCTTGGACAGCCGCTTGGGGATCGAGGGTCGCATCCGGAAATCATAGACGCGCCCGTCGAGGGTGAACTTTCCGTGCCGCTTGCGGTTGTAGACGACCGGCTCGTTGTAAAGCTGCGTCGTACCGACCCCGAGCCCGTTGAACGCATTTGGCGAGACCATCAGAAAACGGTCGTCGCCGAGGAATGTCTCGACGAGCTTTTCGGGCTTGGCCGGCGCCGCCCCGAACCTGGTTTGACGCGGCGCCATATAGACACCTGCCGAAACCTTTTCGAGGCGCCCCTCCTCCACTAGTTGCCGGACATGACGATCGACCGCGTTGGACCAGCGCGCGAGATTCTTGCGACGGTAAACCTGTCCGGGGCGCAGGTGGCGCTTGAGTTCGCTGAGAGCCGACATGTCATATCTCCTGCGCCCCAGATAAGCGCTTGGAGTATGTGATGCAACGATTCTCATTAAAAACTCATGCAGATGAAGCCATGCGCGAACAGCATAGCGCGCAATCCTGTGCCCGCCGAACGAGCGTTGAGCCGCTTCGCCACCGTGGCGGATACCCCAAGGGGTTCAAAACGAACGACGCAGCAGCAGGGAAAGAGACTTGATCATATGGATTGGCGTACACTCGGAAGCGGTGAAGCCCGCAATAAGCACGGTACGCAAGGGAGGCAGGGCTATCACAGCCAGCGTCATTCAACCATAGCTGTCTTGCTCCATAGATGGGGGCGGGGGCTTCCCCCGCCACCCTCTTCAATCCCGCAGCGCGTGCTTCAGGTCGCGCATTTCGTCATGGCCTTCCTTGACCGATGCATAGGCGGTCTCGATCAGTGAGCGGACGGCGGGGGACAGTTCCCGATCCGCCAGCGCGTCCTCGAACTTAGCCTTGATATGGTCTTCTCCGGCCTCGACCTCGTTGACGATCGCCTTGTCGTCATGGCCGGTAACTGCCGCCTTGAGGTTGATGAAGAGGCGGTGGGCGCCCGCCGCGATGGTGCCGTCGTCTTCGGGCTTGCCACCCAGCGTCGCGACCTCCTGCTGCAGCCGTGTCGCGACTTGCTGGCGCTCGCTTGCGCGCGAAGTGAACAGCGCGCCGTAACGGCCGGTCTCGCTCTCCTTGGCGGCTTCACTATAGCCTTTCACGCTGTCGAGGGTGGTGGCGATGAGACCGTTGAGGGTGGAAATGTCGTGGCTGTTCTCGGACATGATAATTCCTGTCATTAAGGACGGCGCTGGGGCAACGCCGACACCCCTTAACGACGGGCGGCCGAGAAAAGTCCCATCGACATTGACCTGGATCAGCACGATTTGCGTGACGGTCCCGGCACCGAACAACATTGCCGAACATTATGCAGGCATGAACCCAACCATCGCCTTCGTCGGAGCCGGCCCGACGACGATCTATACGCTCAATGCGCTTATCGACCATGCGTCCGTACCTTTCAACCTCACCATCTTCGAGGAGCAGGCGGGCGTCGGTCGCGGCACGCCGTATCGACCGGGCTGGAACGATCCGGCCATGCTTTCGAACATATCCAGCGTGGAGATCCCGCCGCTCGCCGAAAGTCTGGTCGAATGGCTCGGTCGTCAGTCCAATGAGAGACTTGTCCGGCTGGGCATAGAACCATGCGAGATCGACGATCGCGCCTTCTACCCCCGCCTCGCCCTCGGCGAATATTTCGTCGATCAGCTCCACGCGCTCATCGACCGGGCCAGGAGGAAAGGGATCGACGTCACTGTCCGGACCAACTGCAAGGTGATCGACGCCTCAAGCGGCCCCGTCGGCATGACGCTGTCGGTCAGACCGAAGCGAGGTCCGTCATTCGAACAGGCCTTTACCCATGTCGTGCTGGCCACCGGCCACCAGTGGCCGGCCGAGCCGGAGGTTCGCCCAGGCTATTTCCTCAGTCCCTGGCCAGCCTCCGCCCTTGCCGGCATCCCACCCGTCCCGGTCTGTATCCGGGGATCATCGCTCAGCGCTATCGACGCTGCGGTGGCTTTGGCGGTGATGCATGGGGAATTCGTCGAGGCGGCGGACGATATGCTGTCCTACACGCCGTTGCCTGGGACGGACGCCTTCGCCATCACCATGATTTCCCGCAAAGGCCTGCTGCCCGAAGCGGACTTCTATTTCCCCCTTCCCTACGAGCCGCTGGCCGTCTGCAACCGCGAGGCGATGGCAAGGTTGGCGGAGGACGGTGGCGGCGACCTTCTCAACCGGGCCTACATGCTCTTCAGGCAGGAGCTGACTGAGGCCGACCCGGACTATGCGCGGAGGCTGCAAGTGGCGCAGCTTGACCTTGAGGGGTTCGCCGAACGCTATTTCGCCGAGCGGATGGCCACGCCGACATTCGCGTGGGCGGAAAGCAACCTTCGCGAGGCCCAGGCCAATTACGAAGCCCGCTACACCGTCCCCTGGCGCTACGCGATCCTGCGCATGCACGAAGTGCTGGAAACGCTGGTCCCACATCTGAACGATGAGGAATTCGAACACTTCTCTCGATTCCTCGCTCCTGTGTTCATCGACGACTATGCGACAGTGCCTCACGAATCCGTCAAGCGGATGCTGGCGCTGCATCGCGCGGGAAAACTGGACGTGATCGCGGTGGGCGAGCAGTACCGCGTGGACAGCCACACCCTCGAAGGCGGCGCCACCCTCATAAAGGACGGCGAACGCACGCACTATCCCGTGTTCATCGAGGCCATGGGCCAGCGCGCGCTCCGCGCCAAGGATTTTCCCTTCCCTTCACTCCGCCGCCAGGGCGTGATCCGCGACGTCAATCCGGCGAATGGCGACAGTCCGTCGCGCGGCATCGTCATAGACGATGCGTTTCATCCGATTTCCGAAGACATTCCCGAGGACCAGATCTTCTGTCTCAGCCTGCCCTTCCTCATGGGCCGCCACCCTTTCATCCAGGGCATAACAAGCGCGCACGACATGGGCGAAGTGGTCGGGGAAAGGCTGGCCGCTGCCATTGGCCGTTGTCACGACGATAATGCCACGCTGGTGGAGCGGACTGCCGTTTGAAGCTGCTCGAAGATCCACACTGCCTCCCCACCCCGTCCGACAATGAGGGAACGGCATGGCAATCGACCTGGGTTCCGCTGATGCAGATCAGTCTGACCTGAGAATGATCCGCAACAGGGACGGACCTGCTTTTCGGACGTTTGGATGATCGAAGGCCGGTGTCCGCCGCGCCGACCAGACATCCCATCATGAAAAGGACGCCCGATGGCCAACCGCACTTCAAACACGTCGCCTTCACAGGGTGGAGAAACGCATCAGACGGCGGCCAGGGGCGTCGGCGCCGATGCCATCCTCACCACCAATCAGGGCATCGCCGTTTCCGACAATCAGAACAGCCTGCGATCGGGCACGCGCGGCCCTACCTTGCTGGAGGATTTCGTCCTCCGCGAAAAGATCTTCCACTTCGATCATGAGCGTATACCCGAACGCATCGTTCATGCCCGCGGGACGGGCGCGCACGGCTATTTCGAAGCAACCGACGATATTTCCGACCTCAGCAAGGCGGCGCTCTTTACCAAAGGCGAGAAGACCGAGGTCTTCGTGCGCTTTTCGACCGTGGCGGGCGGCGCGGGGTCAGTAGATACGCCGCGCGACGTGCGCGGCTTCGCGGTAAAATTCTACACGCGCGAAGGCAATTGGGATCTGGTCGGCAATAATATCCCCGTCTTCTTCATCCAGGATGCGATGAAATTCCCGGACTTGGTCCATGCCGTGAAGATGGAGGCCGACCGCGGCTATCCGCAGGCCGGCAGCGCGCACGACACCTTCTGGGACTGGGCGAGCCTGATGCCCGAGACCACGCACATGCTGATGTGGGCGATGTCCGACCGGACCCTGCCGCGCAGCCTGCGCATGATGGAGGGGTTCGGCGTCCACACCTTCCTGCTCGTCAACGCGGCCGGCAAGACGCATTTCGTCAAATTCCACTGGAAGCCGAAACTCGGCCTGCAATCGACCATTTGGGACGAGGCGCTGAAGCTGCAGGCGGCCGACAACGACTATCATCGCCGTGACCTGTTCGAATCGATCGATGCCGGCGATTTTCCCGAATGGGAACTTGGCATCCAGGTCTTCGACAAGGCCTTTGCCGACGCCCAGCCTTATGATGTGCTCGACGCGACCAAGTTGATCCCGGAGGAGGATGTGCCTGTGCGCATCATCGGCCGGCTGGTGCTGGATCGCAATGTCGACAATTTCTTTGCCGAAACCGAGCAGGTCGCCTTCTGCCCCGGCAATATCGTACCGGGCATCGATTTTTCCAACGATCCGCTGCTTCAGGGACGGCTCTTCTCCTATCTCGATACGCAGAAGTCCCGGCTGGGCACGGCCAATTTCCACCAGATTCCGGTGAACGCGCCACGCTGCCCGTTCCAGAATTTCCAGCGCGACGGGCACATGCAGATGGCGGTGCCCCAAGGCCGGGCCAACTACGAACCCAACAGCCTTTCCGACCATGGCGAGAACGGCGGTCCTCGCGAAAGTCCGCAAAGCGGCTTTGCGACATCGACCGCATTTTCAGGTGAAGAGGAAGCTGGCGAGAAGCTGCGGGTGCGCGCGGAAAGCTTCGCCGATCATTATAGCCAGGCGCGGCTGTTCTACCTATCGCAGACCAAGAATGAACAGGCCCATATCGCCTCCTCCTTCGTATTCGAGCTGTCGAAGGTGGCCGATCTCGACCAGGTGCCAGCGCGCCTGGTCGCCAATTTGCGCAACGTCGATGAGGATCTGGCGAAGCGGGTCGCCGATGGACTGGGCATCGCACTGCCCAAGGCCGCGCCGGCGGCAAAGGCGCCGGTAGACATGGCGTCCTCCGATGCGCTTTCGATCCACAAGAATATGAAGGCCACGCTGGAGGGCCGGGCGATCGGCATATTGATCGCGGATGGCACCGACGCGCAGGAACTGGACAGCCTGATCGCGGCGATCGGAAAGGCCGGGGGCAAGGCCCTGGTCGTCGCGCCCAAGGTTAGCGGCGCCAAACTGTCCGACGGCAAGATGCGCAAGGCCGATGGCCAGCTGGCCGGGTCGCCGAGCCAGATTTTCGACGCGGTCGCGATCATCCTGTCACAAGAAGGATGCGCCGCGCTGGTGAAGGAGGCGGCCGCCGTTCAGTTCGCGATGGATGCCTTCGGCCACCTCAAGGCAATCGGCGCGAGCGACGCCGCCAAGCCGCTGCTGGACAAGGGGGGCGTCGAGCCGGACGAAGGCGTGGTCGGAACAGGCGAGGCCTTCGTAAAGGCGGCAGCATTGCGATATTATGCACGCGAACCCGCGCTGCGGACGCTCGCATGAGCGCGCCGCAGACGACCTCACCGCTCGCGACCTGGTCGCAAATGTTCGTAATCGGCTTCGACCTGCAAAGGACATGGATGAAGGCGACGGAGACGCTCCTGACGTCGCAGCGTGTCATCGATGCCCGAACCATCCTTATTTGCAATGCCGGTCGGTCTCCCCTGACCGGCGATTATCGCGAACTGTCGCGCATGGTGCCGGAGAAGATCGAGGCCTTTACGCAAAGCGGGGCGGCGCTGACGCAGAACATAGCTGTCATGCATCAGGCGTTCCTGTCGCAAGGGCAAGCGATGGCGGCGGCGATGCTGTCAGGCAATCCCTTGTGGATGCTTCAGGGCCGCAGCCAGGCGCTGCGGTCGATCGATGCGGTTTCGCGCATGGCAGCAGTGACCTTGGAACCGATCCACAAGACGGCGACGGCCAATGCCCGGCGGCTGAAGAAACGCGAGAAACAATAGAACAGCGGATCCGCCTCAAATCAGCCGGATAACAGATGCCGTGCCCTCATCAGGGCTTTTGGATCGGGAGCGCGACCACGAAAAGCATGAAATGAGGCCATGGGGTCACGGCTGTCGCCCCGTTCCAGGATTTCCTGCTTGAAGCGATGCGCCAGGCCCGTGTCGAATATGTCGCCGGATTCAACAAAGGCCTCAAAGGCATCGGCGTCCAGCGCCTCGGACCAGGCATAACTGTAATAGGCGCTGGCGTAGCCGCCATCGAAGATATGCGTGAAACAGGGAAAGCGGTGCCGCAGGACGATTTCCCGTGGCATGCCGAGCCTGTTCAGTTCCGCATCGATGAAGGCGCGGGGATCGGCGGCGGCATCCGGCGCGCGGTGGACTGCGAGATCGACCAGGGCGCAGCTGATCAGTTCGACCGTCGCAAATCCCTGGCCATAGGCTTCCGCTTCATGGATCGCCGCGATCAGTGCGTCGGGTACGCCAAATCCCGACAGTACCTCCCGGCTGACGATCCAGTTCTCCATGAACTTGCTGGGGAACTCGACGAAGTCCCGCGCGACGGCGGTGCCCGACTGGCTGGGATAGGTGACGCGGGACAGCAAGCCGTGCAAAGCATGGCCGAATTCGTGGAAGAGCGTGCGCGCCTCGTCGATCGACAGGCGGGCAGTGTCGGGCGGCGGCGCGGCGGCGAAATTGGCGACCAGATAGACGATCGGCCGCACGTCGCCGTCCATGCTTTCCTGCACGCGCAGGCTGCCCATCCAGGCGCCGCCATGCTTTTCCGGCCGGGCAAGATAGTCGGTGAAGAGCAGGCCGACCGGCACATCCTCTTCGTTTTTCACCTCCCACGCCCAAACGTCGGGGTGATAGCCGACGATGTCGGCGCGGCGGATGAAGCGCAGGCCATAGAGCATTGCGGCCGTATCGAACGCCGCCTGCCGAATGGCGTCCAGACGCAGATGCTGCGCCACCGCCGCCCCGTCCAGCGCATAGCGGGACCGGCGCACCTTTTCCGCATAATAGCGCCAATCCCAGGGTGCGAGTGCAAAGCCGCCGCCTTCACGGTCGATCAGCGCCTGCAATTCAGCCACTTCTTCGGCAGCGCGGCGCTTGCCCGGCTTCCAAAGCTGCATCAGCAGCGCTTGGACGGCATCGGGCGTCTTCGCCATGCTGTCTTCCAGAGCATAGTGCGCGTGATCGGCATAGCCTAGCAGAGTGGCGCGCTCGCGCCGCAGAGCCAGCGTCTCGGCAATGACCGGCCAGTTATCGTGAGCGTCACCGTCGCAACGATCGGTGAAGGCGCGCCATAATCGCTCGCGAAGGTCGCGCCGCGCCGAGAAGGTCAGGAAGCTCTCATAGTCCGTGCGGTCGAGGGTAAAGTGATAGCGGCCTTGCGCACCGTTCGCCGTGGCGCGCCCGGCGGACGCCGCGCACAGCCCGGGCGACAGGCCGGCGAGATCATCCGAGTCCAGGTCCAGTATCCAGGCGCCGGTCGCGGCCATCACATTGTGCCCGAACTGCACGGCGAGAGCGGCAAGGCGTGCGTCGATGGCCGCGAAGCGCGCCTTTTGCGCCGGTTCCAGCATCGATCCGCTGCGAAGGAAACCGGCATGGGTCGTTTCGACCAACCGGATCTGCGCGTCATTCAGGCCGGCGTCATGCCGCCCCGCATGAGCCGCCGCGATCCGCGCGGCGAGCCTGTCATCATGGCCGATTTTGGTGGAATGAGCGCTCAGCCGCGCCGCAATGTCGCCCTCGATTGCACGAATGTCGGGCGTCGCTTGCGTGGAGGACAGTGTCCAGAAAAGCCGGCGCACGCGCGCTAGCGCCTCGCCCGACCGTTCCAGCGCGGCGATCGTGTTGTCAAAGTCCGGCGCGGCGGACTGGTCGGCGATCGCCGCGATCTCGGCACGATGCCACGCCATGGCCGTATCGAAAGCCGACGGGAAATCTTCGGGCCGCACCTGCGCGAAGGGCGGCGCGCCGAGCGGACCGTCCCATGGCCGCAACAGGACGGGGAGATCAGTCAATCGATTGCACCTCGTCACAATGGACCTCGAACAGGGTCAGCGTCGCCGGACCAAAGGCCGTGGTCAATGCGACATCGGTGGCGTCACGTCCGCGCGCCATCAGGATGCGGCCGATCCGGGGACGGTTGTGGCGGGCATCATGCGTATACCATTGGCCATCGATATAGACGTCGAACCAGGCGCTGAAATCCATCGGCGCGTCCACCGGCGCAATGCCGATATCGCCCAGATAGCCGGTGCAGTAACGGGCCGGAATGTTCATGCACCGGCACAACGTGATGGCGAGGTGGGCAAAATCGCGGCAGACGCCCTGCCGCTCCTGGTAGCCATTCCAGGCGGTTTTGTCAGGCCGTGCATGATGATAGCCGAACTCGATGTGATTGTGGACGAAATCGACGATCGCATCGACACGCTCGCTGGCCGTCCCATAATGGGCGAAATTGGCCCAGGCCACGTCCATCAGCCGGTCGGTCTCGCAATAGCGGCTGCCGAGCAGGAAGATCATCACATCGTCCGGCAGATCTTCCACCGGCATCTGCGGCCCCGTCGGCGCGCGGCGATCCGGCGCGCCGCTGTCCTCGATCACGAAATCGCAGGACAGTGTGACGCCGCCTGGCGGAACGGTGAGGCGCGTGGCCAGGTTCCCGAAACCGTCTTCATAATGATAGAGCGGAATGTCGGGGCTGATCGTCAGCCTCTGCGCCGTTTGCAGGTCCTGATGGCGCGAGGGATGCAGGCTCAGCATCGCCATCATCGCGGTTCGGGTCTCGGCCTGGAAGCTGATGTCATATCCGCAACGGATCAGCATGCATGTCACTTTCCTGAAGAGCCGACGGGTCGGCTGTTGATGGCGCCATGGGAAGAGCGCGGGAATTTGGCGGGATCGGCGCGAGAAACATCGACGGTGACGTCCATGCCCAGATAGCTGGCGGGCAAGCCGAACCAGGTGCCGGACAATGGCAAGGCCTGATAGGGATCGCGCGCGATGGCGACACGGATCAGGCCGCGATTGCCGATGATGCCGTTGGTCGGATCGAATTCGACCCAGCCCGAACCGGGCAGGAAGATCCGCACCCAGGCATGGGTGTTGCCGCCGCCCAGGACGTCTTCCTTGCGCGAGGGATTGTAGACATAGCCCGACACGAACCGCGCGGCGAAGCCGAGCGCGCGCACCGCCTCGATCATCAGTACGGCGAAGTCGCGGCAGGTGCCCTGCCGCTTCCTCAAGGTCTCGATCGGCGACTGGGTGCCCTTTTCGTGCCGGGGCACATAGGTGAAATCGCGCTTGATGCCGGTCGCGATGGCCGTCAACAGGGCGACGGTCTCCGTATCGCCATGATTGCTGACGAAACCGCGCGCCCAGTTGTCGACGATCCGTTCGGGGTCGTGATGCTGGCGCTCGATCGACCGGAGCAGATCGGGCATGTCCTCGGACGAATAGGTGAACGGAAACAGCCGCGCATAGGGTTCGACGTCGACCTGCCCTTGCGCCAGAGGCGCATGTTCCAGCGTCGTCTCGCTCGTGACGGTCAGTTTCGACGTCCGCCGCTCGAACAGGGCCATCGCCACCGAATTGCCGAACACATCATGCAGCCAACGCAATTCGCTGGGCTTGGGATCGATATCAAGGCGAGCAGACAGCAAATGCTGGTCAAACGCCTCGCGTGGGCGCATCATGATGCGATGTTCACCCAGCGATACCGGCGCCTTGTAGCGATAGTCAGTGACATGGCGGATCGTCAGCAATGGCATGGAATGGGATCCTGACGGTCGGGCGCGCAGTGGACGGACTGTTGGGCCCGGATGATCCGGCGCCGTTCACTCTGTTTAACGCAGGGGGCGCCGCGCCGTTCCTGCTGATCGGCGATCATGCCGGTTCGGCCATTCCCAACGCGCTCGGCGACCTGGGACTGGGGCCTGCCGATCGGACTCGCCACATTGCGCTGGATATCGGCGTGCTTGGCATGGGACGGAAACTGGCGCTGTTGCTCGACGCGCCTTTTCTGCATCAGACCTATTCGCGCCTCGTCATCGATTGCAACCGCGATCCAGATCGGCCGGACGCGATGCCGGCGGTGTCCGATGGCATCACTATCGCGGACAACGAAGGACTGGACGCGGTCGCGCGGCAGGCGCGGATCGAGGAGATTCATCGGCCCTATCACGCCGCGCTCGAAGCCATCATCGACGCGCGCCTCGCGGCCGGTCGCCAAACGATCCTGCTGTCACTGCACAGCTTTACGCCGATCATGAACGGTATGACCCGGCCCTGGGATATCGGTATCCTGTATTGGCATGGTCGCATCGACATGGCGGTGGCTATGCTGCATGCCCTGGCGCAACGGGGCGATATCACAGTCGGCGACAATGCGCCCTACGCAATGGACGACACCGACTATACCATACCCCGCCACGCCATTTCGCGCGCATTGCGCTATGCCGAGATCGAAGTCCGGCAGGACATGATCTCGACCCAAGCCGGCCAGTCTAGCTGGGCGCAACGACTGGCCGATACTATTCTGGCAGCGGCGAGCGCCTAGCGCCAACGATGTTGATGGCTATCTCGCGATCACGGGCGTTTAACCAGTAGTCGCTCGATGGACTGGAGCCCCCCCCTCGCTGGCCATGGCAATCTGGATCGGTCGGCCCGAAAGATCGTCCAGGTGATCGTTTGAGAAAAGCGATAGCGGCCGATACGCCCAGCCTTTCCAGGGCGAGCTTTGTCACGCGGCTCTGGCGGCTGGCCTCCCCATCGGAAAGCTTCACCGCGCCACGCTGTGTAAACGTGTGTCGCATCATCAATTCTTCAATGTCACGATACCGACGACACCGGGCTTGGTCGATGGATTGGACGCATTAGTCTTGCCCGGTTTTTCGGCCTTGGGCTTGCGTACTTCGCGGTTCGATCTCTTCTGGCTCTTGGCCATTCGCAGTCTCCTGGCTGATTGAATATCAGGGCACAATATGCCCGAGGCGATCCTCGTCGGTGTAGATGTCGAAGCGCGTAAGCCTTGCAGTGCCGAAGGTCGTGGTCAGCGCCACGTCAGCCGCATCCCGCCCGCGGGCCATCAGGATGCGGCCACGCCGGGGACGGTTGTGGCGCGCATCGAACGTGTACCATGTGCCGTCGAGATAGACCTCGAACCAAGCCGAGAAGTCCATGTCGCCAACAAGGGCCGGCAAATCCATGTCGCCCATGTAGCCGGTACAGTATCGCGCGGGGATGTTCATGCAACGGCAGAGAGCCATGGCGAGGTGCGCATAGTCCCTGCAGACGCCGACGCGTTCTTCGTTTGTATCCCATGCCGTGCGTGTCGATCGCGCGGCCATATAGTCGAAGCGGATATGCTCATGCACATAATCGCAAATTGCTTGAACCCGTGACCAGCCGGGTGCCGTGCGGCCAAAAAGCGCCCAAGCCTGATCGGACAGGCGGTCCGTCTCGCAATAGCGGCTACCCAGCAGAAAGTGCAAAGCATCGTCGGGAATTTGCTCCAACGGTACCTGCATGGCGCTCGATGCGATGACATCGGGCAGAAAGCTGTCCTCGATCACAAAGCCGCAGGATATGGCGATGCCACCCCGCGGCATCGTCAGCCGTGTACAGATATTGCCGAACCCATCGACATAGTCATAGGCGGCCACATCGGGCTGGGTGAATATCCGCTGGGCGCTGCGAAGATCCCGGTTCCGGCTGGGGTGGATGCTGAGCATGGCCAGCATCGGCACGGCCTCTTCGGCCGCAAAGGCGATATCATATCCAGCCCGAATTAGCATTCATGATCCTTAGTCTGCCGGATCAAAAGCACCGGGTCGCGGCTGAAATATTGACGCCATGATCAGCGACAATTGCTCAAGAGGGCAATTGCATCATATCTGGACGAGCCATCAGGTCGAAGAAGATATGAGATTAAATGGACCTTGCCTTCATGCATTTCAAGCCACCGCGTGGAATAAAACGGAATTAATTGGCCACCGATGCGACAAGCATAAGCCAAATGCCTCCACCTTGATCTGATCGATTGAAATGGCCTGGTACTCACAGCCCAATGAAGCCGCGACATCAGATGGACTTAAGACCACTCTGGAGCTTGTCAGCATCGACCGCCCGTTGCAGATCCTTGGGATCTATCGTGATGGTTTGAACCCAACTGGACTTGTAACGGTTTTGTGCCGGTCACTTGAGAGTTTAAGGCTCGTTCACATGACGGCATGCAATCGAGCCATCTATCCAAAACACCGCACGGGTGCGTTCTGGGAGTTAGGCGGACCGCGTTGGATAATGCGAGGCGAACCGTACGCCGCAGGCAGAGGCACGAGCAATTGCTTGGCTCTCCCCAGCTTTTTGGCGATCCAGCATGGGACATGCTCATTGAACTGAAGGCAGGTGCTGATGTGCGCCTGCTGTTGCCATCGCGCGCCCGATTATGCCTCAATATCCCGCCAACCACCTCCGAGGGATTTAAAAAGGTCGACACGCAACGATGACAGGCGCTGGAGCGAGGCCGCTTCCGCGGCCCGCGCGTCCAGCAGTGCCGTCTGCGCGACCAACACATCGAGAAGACCGACAGACCCCGCGCGATAACGCGCAGTGGCAAAATCGAAGGCGCGCTGGGAACGGGTCCGCGCTTCTCCTAGTATGGAGAGTCTTTCCTGTTCGCGCGCGGCATTGCTGAGCGCCTGCTCCACCTGCTTGAGCGCCGTGATGACGGCCCCGTCGAAGGCAGCCAATGAGGCGTCGCCCTGCGCCTCCGCCTGACGGATGCGGGCACGCGCGACGCTGACATTGGGGAAGCTCCAGCTGAGTAGTGGCCCGACCGAGAAGCTGAGACTATCATTGCCACGCACGCTATCGTTGCGGAAGAAATTCCCCGATCCGCCCAAGCTGATCTTGGGATAAAGCGCGGCCGTAGCCACACCGATCCGCGCGGTGTCTGCCGCCAGCTGCCGCTCAGCCTGCCGCAGGTCTGGGCGACGGCGCAACAGTGATGCGCCGTCGCCCACCGGTAATGCCACTGCGGCGGGTGGTTTCGTGCATTGCTGTGCAGCAAGGGGAATGTCGGCAGGCGTACTGCCCAGCAGCGCGGCGAGTTCGAACAGGGCAGCCTGATGCTGCGCCTCCAGCGACGGAATGGCTGCGCGGGCGGTCGCAGCAGCAGCAGCCCGCTCGACATCGAAGCGTCCGACGGATCCCGCCTTCTCCTGCGCTGTCACCAGACGCAGACTTTCATTGCTGGCGCGATAGCTGTCCTGCGCGACATTGAGCGCATGGGCGTAGGAACAGGCGTCGAGATAGGCGCGGGTCGTTTCCGCCGCCACCGTCACGCTTTGCGCAAGCAGGGCGAACTGAAGCGCACGCGGTATTTCTTGAACCTCGGTGAATGATGGCAGGAAGGTGACGGACGGTCTCGACCTATGGCCCCGCCGAAACCCACAACGGTCTGCACCTCTCTCCGCTCCCGAAACGACCATGCCATCGGCGATGACTCGTTTACGTATCTCATTGGTCGATATGATATGAAAAGGGATCACTGAATTTGACGTGCTGGCCGAAGAAAGATATGTAGACGCTTCATGTGATTTCATTTTGAATCGTATGGGGATCATAGTGAGTGCTCAATCCGAAACCCTGCGCGAACTAGGCGAACTCCTACGGCAGGCGAGGCTGGCCGCCGGATTGACGCAAGAGCAGGTGGCCGATCTGGCTGGCATATCCCGTCCACGCTATCGCGATATCGAAACGGGCATTGCTGCTGCGCGTGCCACGACGCTCATGAATGTCGCTCGTGCGCTTGGGCTGGAGATGATGCTGGTGCCGCAAGCGATGGTCCCGGCCGTCCGGGCGTTGTTACGTCCGCATGACGACGACGACCTGCCCGCCTTTGTCTCACACCCCGATTGAAGACGAATATCATGGCTCAAACGTCTCACGCACCTCAGGCGATCCAGTCCCTAGATGTGTTCCTGAATGCGCTGAAGGTCGGTGTGATCGTCAGGACACCCGGTGACTTCAATGCGTTCAGCTTTGAAGAGGCCTATCGGACAACTGGCGGTGTACCGATTCTCAGCCTGTCCTTCCGCGCGGCCACCGGGGGCTTGCGCAAGGATCCAAAGCCGGTGAGCGGGGCATTGCCGCCCTTCTTTGCGAACCTGCTGCCAGAGGACAAGCTGCGCGAGGCGATGGAAAAGCATCATGCAGGCGCCGTCCGTCCGGGCAATGACTTCGACCTGTTGGCCGCGCTCGGCGCAGATCTACCGGGAGCCGTCCGGGTTCTACCCAGTGACGGCATGAAAGTAACGCCGCAGGACAGTGCAAAGGGAAAACCGAAGGCGCGTTTTTCGCTCGCCGGTGTGCAGATGAAGCTGTCGGTGATGAAGAACACAGGCAAGGGCGGCGGACTGACGCTTCCGCTCGATGACGGCCAAGGGCAATATATCGCGAAGTTCCCCTCCACGGCATTTCCGGGTGTGTCCGAGAACGAGTTTGCCAATCTCGCCTTGGCGGCCGCGATCGGCATGGACGTGCCCGAGCGCGAACTGGTTGAGAAATCCGATTTTGAAGGCATTCCGGAGGATTTCGACACGCTGTCGGAAGGCAAGGTTCTTCTCATCAGGCGTTTTGACCGTGGCCCACGGGGTGAGCGAATCCACATCGAGGACTTCGCTCAGGTGTTTGGCGTCTATCCCTCCCGTAAATATGAGGGGGCGGCCTATCACGATGTGGCCGCCGCCGTGAACGCGGCGGTTTCCCCTGCCGCCGCGCTCGAATTCGTGCGCCGGCTCGTGCTGGCGGTGGTGACCGGCAATGGCGACATGCACCTCAAGAACTGGTCGCTGATCTATCGTGATGACGGCAGCACGCCTGCTCTCGCGCCGATCTACGACATGTTATCGACCATCCCCTACATTCCCACAGACAGCATAGCGTTGTCGCTTGGTGGTGAGCGGTCGTTCAAGGCGCTATCGGCGCCGCGCTGGAAATCCTTCGCGAACCGAGCAAGGCTGCCCGAGCCGGCGGTTCTCCAAGCCGTGGTGGAGACGGTGGCTCGCGTCAACGAGCATTGGTGGCAGTTGCCGGAGCGCGCCGTCGTCCCTGCGAAGGTGCTCGAGCGTATCGACGCGCATGTGAAAGTCATGACGCCGATCCTGAACTCCTGCGCGGAAAAATAAGCACGGAAGAAACTCGGACGATATTGTTGTCATCGCAGGCGGCGGCGAGTTCGTTCCACTGCAGCCCTCTATGTCTTGCGTTCTTCCCAAACGATCTTGGCGAGAGGATGACTATCCATATTCCCGATCGGGAATATGACGCTCCTATCGATCTTTCGCCGCCGCATTCATTCCCGATCGGGAACATTTTTTTGCGTCGCCGCGCGTACGCCCTCGACAATTTGTTGCTTCAGCCTTCAACCAGCCGCCTCAAGCAGCGATAGGGGATGAATGTCGATCTGCCGATCTTGACGGTCTCGATCTCGCCGGACTTGATTAACTCGTAAAGCGTCGATCGGGGGATGCCTGTGAGCTTCACCGCCGTGGAGACCCGCACGCTGATCGGCTCGGTCGGCAATGTCTCCATAGCGGCAAGGGCTTCCTGCCTCGCCTGTCTGCGCTCTTCGATGGTCGGTGATCTCGTCATGGCCGCGATCGCAGGCAATTGAGCGTCATAGTGTGACCCTTCCTGCTAGCCAGCCTTTCGAACGCGGCTACATGCAAGGGTTCGCTGCGCTGGAACGAGGTCCACGCGCCGTTGTCGAGCGCATAGCGGTATCCTTTGGTGCGAAGGACACCGCGTGTCGATGCCATCAGCCGCCATCCGGCGGCATGCAGGGCGTCCAGATTGCGGCGTGTCCCAGTGCGGGAAGCGTAGGCGATCATCATCGCACCGGGACACGCCGGGAGCGCAGGAATGCCCGGTCGCTTTCGAGGAATGCGGCCAGCATTGCTGGAACAAGTTCTGCAATCGGCTCTTCGCGCCCGTAGAACTCTGCATAGAGCGCGGCATAATCCTGGAGCATTTGATGCAGGTCTGGCGTGACGGCAATGGACAGCTTGATCGCCGTCCTGTCCGGCAGCTTGGGGAGCTTGAGTTCCGGCATGTGTTCCTCCTAATTGCGCCACGGTGCGAGTATGAGATCACGGTGCACAATCAGCCTTACCGGCGCGCCAGGCCGGATCGTGATCGTAGGCTGGACAGCCAAATTGCGGGATGTGATCTGGTCGCCGGCGCGGGACACGTTCTGCTGGGTGGATTCCCGGATCGCCTGGACCAGATCGCTTTCGCCGGTGAATGTCAGGTTCGCGCCTACGCCGAGCAGGGTCGATATCGCCACGCCCCTAAGCAGGGCCCAGGTGTGAAAATCAACCTTGTCCGACAGGCCCGCATATCCAGACGGATCGGTAGCCGGCACATTGTCGATCCGGATAGAACCGCCGTCGGGCCTGACGATCCGCTGCCAGATGATGAGCGCGCGGCTCTGCCCGAATGCCACGACCGAATCGTAACTGCCGATCAGCCGCGCGCCTTGCGGAATGAGCAGGATCCGCCCGGTGGCGCTGTCATAGGTGTTCTCGGTGACCTGCGCGGTGACCAGCCCCGGCAGGTCGGAGCGCAGGCCGGTGATCAGGCTCGCTGAAATCACACTGCCCGCCGACAGGGTGTAGGGCGATGGCGGCGGCGTTAAAAGATGGGGATTGACGTCGCCGCGCGGATCGAGGTTTCCGACGAAGGCTTCTTTGCGCCCCTGCGCATTGGGATCGTTCGTCGGATCGAGCGCCAGTTTCGGCAGACTGGGCTGAGCACTCTCTCCGGCTGATACGCTGGGCGTCGGTGCTTCGGGGGCAGTGGCCGCTTGCCGGCTCTGCACCAGCAAACCGGACTCGCGCGCGGCTTTCAATTCGGCAAGTTGGCGCTCACGCTCGGCTGCTTCGGCCTGCTGGCGTTGTTGGTCGCTCGGGTTGATCTCGGTCGCAAGTTGCTGCTGGCGATCGAGGATCGGCTTGCCGAGGTCGCCGGGAAGCGGCGGCCCGAGCCGAGGCACGTCGCCATAGCTCGTCGGCAAGCCGTTCAGCGTATCGCTGGCGGGACGCAGATCGGGTTGGGACAGTTCCTCCTGCCCCGCGACACGGTGGAACAGGCGTGGCTTCAGCGCCAACCAGGTCACCGCCACGAGGCTGACCGATCCTAGCGCCGCGATGGCGATGATGACGCCGCGCTTGAACCGGATCGCGCGCGGTGGGCGCGAACGGAGTGCCAGGCTCTCGGGATCGAGCTTGGCAGGCTGTGTCGTCATCGCCTCGGTCACGACGGCCTCCGCCGGCTGGCCGTTTCACCGGTCCGGCTGATCCGCACCACGTCCTGGTGCTTGAGCCCGAGCCGCAGCTCCGCCGCATCGAAGATCCGGTCGACGACATAGTAGCGACCCTGCACGCGGTAGTTGACCAGCTCGGCGTTGCCCTTGGCATCGACCAGGAACAGCGGCGGCGCCTCGCTTTCGCCGAGACTGGCGGGGAACTGGATGAAGGTCTGGCGCCCGTCATCGAACGCGCGCAGCGGCCGCCAAACCGGCTTGTCGCCGGTGATGGCATAGCCGAAATGCAACTGGTCGACGGCAAGCCCCGAAGCCACCGGCTGCGCCGCCCGCGCCGGTTCGGCCGCGGCCTTGAGCGCGATCAGCGCGTCCTGCGGATAGGTCCACGAGAGCGCCGACATGGCCGTGCGCACGGTGCTGCTCAGCGCCAGATGATAAGTCCGCCGATCAGTGGTGATGATCACATTGGTAGCGAGCCCAGCATTGAACGGCTTCACCAAGACATGCGTGCGTCTGGTATCGCCCGAACCGCTCGTTGTATCACCGATCACCCAGCGCACGGTATCGCCCGCCGCCACCGCCACCAGCGTCTCGCCGGGCTGGAGCGCGATGTCGGTGACCTGCCCGGGCGCGGTCAGCACATGATAAATGGCGCCCTCGCTGTACGGAAAGACCTGCACAGCATTGAGATAAGCGCCGGTCGCCGGTTCGAGCGTCGCGGCGCGATTGGCGGCCCGGACACGCAGTTCGGCTGGCGAAGGGGAAATATGGCGACGGCGCGGGACCGGCGTGGCGGCCTTCGGCGGAGACGATACGACAGGTGCGCCCGGCGGTGCCGCGACCGCAACCGACGGCACCGCTGCGTTCGCGGGTAATGCCGGAATCGTCGGCGCGTTCTGGGCGAGAGCGGGAGCCGCGAAGGCAAGTGACATCGCCGCTAGAAGGGCGGTTTTCATAGCTGGGTCTCCTGATTTGTGGCGGCGCCGAGGTTGGGATCGAGCGGCGATCCGGCGGGGATCCTTGCCGGCAGCGGCAGTGCTGAGCGCGCTGGTGCAATGGCTGTTGGGGTCGCTAGGGACGAAACGGTGGGTTCGAGCTCGCGGCTCCAGTCGATCGCATCGACATAGATGCCGAGCGGGTTCTTCCTCAGCGTATCGGCGCTGGTCGGCGGCACCATCTGGATAGTCAGGATCGCGGTCCAATGCGAGGTGCCTGCCTGAGCGCCGCGCTCGTAGGTAGTCTCGACCCATTTGATCTGGAACGATTTGTCCGAGGCGCGCACCACGCTGGTGACCTGCACCGAGACGGTGCGCTCGCCGATATGACCGAACGGATCGGCGGCGCGGGCGTAATCGCCAAGGAATATGCTCCCACGCTTCGTCGTGAAATCATAGGCCGAAAGCCAATCCTGCCGCATCAGTACTGGATCGAGCGAGACCGACCGCACGTGCTCAATGAACCGGGAAAGGAACCACGCGACTTGGCTGTCGGTCGGCTGATAATCCTTGTCAGCGGGCTGGACGGCGCGCGCCTCGCCGAGTTTGTCGACCTCGACCACATAGGGAATGACGCGGCTTTGCAGCGACTGCCAGAGCAGGCCGCCCGAAAGCGCAGTGGTGAGGCCGAGGCAGCCGAAGGCCATCAGCCGCCAGTTACGTGCCTGGACGCGGGCCGAGCCGATGCGTTCGTCCCAGAGTTGGCCTGCGCGTTGATAGGGTGTCTCGGGCTGAGGTGTATGTCCATATCGCTGGACGGCGCGTCTGAAGATCATGAGGATCAGTCCTCCCTTTCCTTGATGTCGGGGGTTGCGCCGTGACCACCACGGTCGCCGGATTGCACGGCGTGGATGGCGGTCTGGCGGTGATGGCGGGCGCTCTGCTGCGCCCTCATGGCCCGCGCCCATCCGGGCATGGACGAAGCGCTATCCGGGGTTTGCGTGGCGGCGGATGCGTCACGTCCTGCCATGGCGTTGAACGCGGCCTGGCGGCCGGACTCGGCGGCCTCGCCAAGACCCAGCGCGGCCGACATCCGTGACCGCGCGGCGCCGGCCGCGGCGCTCGCCATGCCGCCGATCCCGGCGCCGACGCTGGAGGAGCCGGCGCCTTCCTGACCGAGGGTGTAGGCGGTCGAGGCTGCCGATCCCATCGCCGTGCCCGCACGCACCGCCCCAAGGCCAGCGGCGGCAAAGCCGCGAGCAGCACCGGCCGCTCCGGCACCGCCGAGGTACAGGGCTCCGCCTGCGCCAAGCACGGTGCCGAGCGCTGCGCCGGCCCCCAGCTGCGGCGCGCCCGCGACAAGACCCGAGGCGATGCCGGGACCGAAAATACCGAGCCCGAAGAGAGCAAGGCTTGCCAGCACCAGGCTCATGGCCTGTCCGATATCGGGTTCCTGGCCCTGGAGGGCAGTCGTAAACTGGGTGAAGTAGTTCGAGCCGATGCCGACGATGACCGCGAGCACCATGACCTTGATGCCGGAGGAGACGACATTGCCGAGTACGCGCTCGGCGAGGAAGCTGGTGCGGTTCCACAGCGCGAAGGGCACGAGGATGAAGCCGGCGAGGCTCGTCAGCTTGAACTCGAGGATGGTGACGAACATCTGCACGGCGAGGATGAAGAAGGCGAGGATCACGATCACCCACGCGACCAGCAGCACCACGATCGTCAGGAAGTTGTCGAAGAAGGTCGTGAAGCCCAGATACTGGTTGACCTGTTGCAGCAGCGGCCAGGCGGCGGAGAAGCCGGTTCCGGCAAGGCGACCGGGCTTCAGCAGATCGGCAGCGGTGATCGTGCCGCCGCCGGCGGTCAGCCCGGCCTGGGCAAAAGATCGGAAGATGATGTCCGACAGCGTGGAGAAGCTGTTGATGATGAACGCGAAGGCGCCAATGTAGAGGATCTTGCGGATCAGGCGGCCGAGCACATTGTCCTCGCCGCCCAATGCCCAGAACAGTCCGGCCAGCGTGACGTCGAGCGCGATCAGCGTGCGCGTCAGGAAGCCGACGTCGCCGCCGAGCAGGCCGAACCCGCTATCGATGTAGCTGATGAAGGCTGCCATGAATTGATCGATGACGTTGAGATCGCCCATACGCTTTGCGTCCTGATGCTTGGTTCAAAGGATGCCGCGGGCCCCGGACTCAGGGAGCGGAAGCCGGTCCCCGCCGCGGCGGCGGCGATAGAGGCGCGGGGGATCGCCGCCGCCCTGGCCGGCCGCGCCTACTGGGGCGTGTAGGCGCTGCCGGAGCCGAGGAATTTCGCAGAGGCGCCTTGGGCATCGGTGCGCGATTGGGCTTGGTTCGACCGTTCGATCGCCTCGGCCCGGTATTGCGCCGCCATCAGCGTCTGGATCTGGAACTGCTGCTTGGCGACGAGCGCGAGCAGCTGGTTGGTCGCCTGGCTGGCCTGCAGCGCGCCTTCAGCACTCTGGCTCCGCGCGATGATGCCGGTCAGCGCCGCCTGGTCGGCGGCGATATTCTCGACGACCTGGGCCTGCACGGTCATGGTCTGCTCGAAGGCCGCGCGCGCGGTATTCATTCGCGCTCGGGCGCTTTGCACCTGCTGGCGGGTGGTCAGGTTTTGCGCGAAACTGCCGGGGTAGAGCGAGCGGAACTGCTGGTCGAGGCTCGCGACCTTGAACTGGATGCCCTGCGCCTGGCCCATCAGCTGGTCGATCTGCTGCATGGTCTGCTTGAGCGCCTGGAGCTCGGGAAAGCTGATCGTGGTCAGGTTCTTCGCCTGGTTGATGAGCCCCTGCGCCTGGTTCTGCAGCATGCGGATCTGGTTGTTGATCTGCTCGAGCGTGCGCGCGGCGGTGAGGATGTTCTGGCTGTAGTTCGAGGGGTCGAAGACAATGATGGCGTGCGCGGGCTTGCTTATCGCCAGCGTGGCAAGGGTGAGCGCGCCGGTGACGGTACAGCCGACCACTCCGGCGATGAGGGGCTTCTTGAAAGACAGCATTCTGGTCATGGTCATTCTCCGGGGGCTGGAGGTTGGGGAGCGGTGGATTGGTTGGTGCCGGGAAACTCGCCGATGAGGTCGGCGGCCCAGGCGAGATCGGCGGAGCGCAGGAAGTGACCGGCGAAGCCGTCCGCGCCGTGCTCGGCGAGAATGCCGTCAATCCGCTTCTGGCTGGCGGGATCGGAGGCGCCGCAGAGCGCCAGCGCGATCGGACCCAGGCCGAGTTCGAACAGGCGATGGCCGCGCGCCGATTGCAGATAGTAATGCCGCTTGGGGGTGGCGCGGCTGACCAGTTCGATCTGCCGGTCGTTGAGACCGAAGCGCTCGTAGGCGGCGTGCGACTGCGGCTCGATGGCGCGGTCGTTCGGGAGCAATATGCGCTGCGGGCAGCTTTCGATGATGGCCGGCGCGATGCTGCTGTCGGCAATGTCGGCGAGGCTCTGCGTCGCGAAGAGCACCGCCACGTTCTTCTTGCGCAGCGTCTTCAGCCATTCGCGGATGCGGGCGGCAAAGAGCGGATGGTCGAGGAAGATCCAGGCCTCGTCGAGCACCAGCAGCGTTGGCCGCCCGTCGAAGCGTTCCTCGAGCCGGTGGAAGAGATAGGTCAGCACCGGGGCGACCACCCCGGATTGCCCCATCAGCGCCTCGGTCTCGAAGCATTGGACGTCGGCCAGCGCGAGATTCTGCTCGGCTGCATCGAGCAGGCGGCCATAAGGTCCCTCGAGCGTATAGGCGGTCAGCGCGGTGCGCAGCGCGTTCGACTGGAGCAGCATGGCAAGTCCGGTGAGCGTGCGTTCCTGCGGGGGCGCCGAGGCGAGGCTGTTCAGCGCGGACCAGACGGCATCCTTGACCTCGGGCGTGACCACGACCTTTTCGTGCGCCAGAAGCGCCGCGATCCATTCCGCCGCCCAGCTGCGTTCACCGGCATCGTCGATCCGGCGCAGCGGCTGGAACGCCAGGGCATCCTCGCCGTTAGGGCCGACCTCCGCGCCGAGCCCGAGGGCATGGTGCGCGCCGCCCATCGCCAGCACCGCCGCGCGCGCCGAGAAGCCCTTGTCGAAGACATAAACCTGCGAGCGGGCGTAACGCCGGAACTGCAGCGCGATCAGTGCGAGCAGAACCGACTTGCCGGCGCCTGTCGGCCCGACGACGAGCATGTGTCCGACATCGCCGACATGGGTCGACAGGCGGAACGGGGTCGATCCGCTGGTCTGCGCATGGAGCAGCGGAGGCCCCCCGAGGTGACGGTTCTCCGCCGGCCCCGCCCAGACCGAGGACAGCGGCATGAGATGGGCCAGGTTCAGCGTATGGACCAGCGGCTGGCGGACATTGGCGTAAACCTGGCCGGGCAGCGAGGATAGCCAGGCCTCGACCGCGTTCAGGCTCTCGCGAACGCAGGTGAAGCCGAGGCCGTTGACGATCCGCTCGACCGCGTGGACCTTGTCTTCCACCCGCGTCCGGTCGGTATCGGCGACGGTGATCGTGGTGGTCAGATAGCCGAAGGCGAGCATGTCTGCCCCGAGCGCCTGCAGCGCGAGATCGGCGTCGACCACCTTGTTGTCCGCGTCGGTATCGAGGAGCTGGACTGGCTGGTTGTACATCACCTCGCGCAGCAGCGCGGCGATCGACTTGCGCTTGTTGAACCATTGCCGGCGGATCCTGGTCAGCGCCTTGGTCGCGTCCTGCTTGTCGAGCGCGATGAAGCGGGTGACCCAGCGATAGCCGAAATCCTGGTGGTTGAGCGCGTCGAGGATTCCCGGCCGGCTCAGGTTCGGGAAGCCCAGCACGGTCAAGGTGCGCAGATGGGTTCGGCCGAGCCTCGGCTCGAGCCCGCCGACGAGCGGCGTGTCGGCGAGCAGCGCATCGAGATAGATTGGCGTCTCGGGTGCCGCCACCGAATGGCTGCGATCGGAAATCGTGCTGTGGAGATAGGTCAGCGTCTCGGCATCCTCGAGTGCCCGGACTTCGGCCATGAAGCCGGAGAGAAGGTCGAGGATGCGATCGGTTTCGGCGATGAAGCCGGCAAGGCTTGCGCGCCAGTCGCGGCCCTGCGCATCATCGGGCCGCTCGACCAGGCTCCGTCCGGCAGCATCGCTGCTGTCGGCGGGCGGCAGCCATGTCAGGGTACCGTGATAGATGCTCTCGAAATGCTGGCCTTCGGCTTCGAACCCGGCACGCCGTTCCTGATCGACCAGCCAGGATGCGGCATCGGGAAAGGCGCCGTCGGGGTAGCCCTGGCTGCCGCGCCGTTCTGCTTCGAAGAACAGCGCCCAACCCGTGCCGAGGCGCTTCAGCACATTGTTGGCGCGCGCGCAGGCCGACACGAGTTCGGCCTCGGTCGCGCTTTCGAGATCGGGACCGCGAAAGGCAAAGCTGCGCTGGAAACTGCCATCCTTGTTGAGGACGACGCCGGGCGCCACCAGCGCGGCCCAGGGAAGATGATCGGCGAGGCGGTCGGCCCGCGACCGGTATTCAGCGAGGTTCAACATGCCAGATATCCCTTCTGGCGCAGGTGGCGGAGCAGCACGGGCGCGAAATCGGGATCGCGGCGGGCGGCGAACACCGCGATGCTGTGGCCGACTGCCCAGAGCGCGATGCCGACCAGCCATTGCTGGAGGCCGAGACCGACTGCGGCGGCGATCGTGCCGTTGACGATCGCTATGCCGCGTGGTGCGCCACCGAGCAGGATCGGCAAGCCCAGACTGGCGTGGATCGGCGCCTCGAAGCCAGCAACATGACCGTTGTCGATGTGACTCACGCGACGAGCGCCCCGCCGCCGAAGCTGAAAAAGGACAGGAAGAAGCTCGACGCGGCGAAGGCGATCGACAGGCCGAAGACGATCTGGATCAGCCGACGAAACCCGCCCGCCGTCTCGCCGAACGCCAGCGTCAGGCCAGTCGTTATGATGATGATCACCGCGACGATCTTGGCGACGGGTCCCTGCACGGATTCCAGCACCTGCTGGAGCGGCTGCTCCCATGGCATGCCGGAACCGCTGGCCTGGGCCGTGCCGGTCAGGGTGAGCGAAAGGCCAAGCGCCAGACCGGTCAGGAAAAAGCGGTCACGATTGGGAATGGGAAAGATGCGCATGTCAGTCTCCTGTGTTGTCAGGGGTTGGGGAGAGATCGACGACGGCGTAGCCGCCATCGGGGTCGAGGCCCGCGACGCAGGCGATCATTTCGATGCGTCGCGCGGTGCCGCGGCCAGCGATGAAGACGATCAGGTTGATCGCCTCGGCGACCAGGCGGCGCGGTACGGTGACGACGGCTTCCTGGATGAGCTGTTCGA
>Ga0105238_10001358_pt1 | contig 24558 bp, 18 predicted proteins | sample KBSC34metaG_FD_81526 | JGI IMG/M metagenome (GOLD analysis project Ga0105238, IMG submission 81526) | Corn rhizosphere microbial communities from Kellogg Biological Station, Michigan, USA - KBS C3-4 metaG | ecosystem: Host-associated > Plants > Roots > Rhizosphere > Soil | place: Michigan, USA...
CCCTCTTCCTGACTTGTTCTATTTTTCGATTCAAGTTTCCATTAGACGATTGGCGCAACTGAGAATAGAACAAGTCAGGAAGAGGGGCTTGCCCCCGCTCTAATCGATCGCTGCGCGATCCGCTGCAACACACTAATACCCCAATACGGTTTCATGGGGATCCTTGTATTTTCAACAACGGGCGGCCACAGAGGGCCGCCCCTACAGTTGCTTCGGAGACGACCCTCAGACTTTGGGGCGAATAACTTTTGTGCCTTTTTTGGGCTCATGCTGCTTTCACCTCCGCCGCCGGGATCACGTGGAAGTTTCCTCTCATCGCTGGATTCGTCTTGATCCGTGACGCCAACTCATCCTGAGCCTGCGCTTGTGAGACAAAACTCGGTGCTCCACCCCAGGCGGAGTTGTCGCGCAGGTCTGCAATCACGAATCCCGGCTCCTCGGCCGTTACCGTTTGCGTGAACGGGACCCTCGCTGTCTTATTCGCCTGCGAGAGCGGAGATCGAGCAGTCGCATTACTTGCCAGCTGCTGCGAGAAGTAATCCTTCCCGGTGTTGAAAAAGTTATTGACGTGTTCCTTGTAATTGTTGTCGATGGTAATCAACTCATGGAACACGATCCGCTTCACGGCGTGACTGGTGCGCGTATCGTTGCCCGAGACTGACACATCCGCGCCGGCGATCTGCTTCTCGTAACCCGGCGCTGACAGCTTGTTCGCTTCGGAAAGTTCGCGGAATTGCGCGGTCGCAAACGGCTCGCGCACTTCGCGCTTCCGGACCAGACCGGAAGCGGTCACTTTAATGACTGCTTTTTGAATGTCAGAGATCTTCTGATTGCCGATCTTCTGGATCGTGAGGTCAAGCGGCACCGCCCGTTGGCTGATCCGGATCTCGCCAAGCGGATGAAGCACGAGCTCCTGAGTCGGCTCGATCGTGCGCAGGCTAACCGAAAGCGGTGTACCCATAGGCGGCATCGCAATCCAGTTTTCCCGCTTCTCGAATTCCGCCTTCAGGATCGGCAAAGCAGCGATCTCGGGTAACACTGTATCCGCGCTCTCACCCCACGTGTGCGAGAACGGAACGTCGATGTCAAAAAACAGAAGTGAGATTGAGCCTTCACCTTCGATATGCCACGGTGATGTGCCTTCCAGTTGACCACGAATGCGTACGGAGAAGAGGCCCACTCCAAAGACCTTGACGGACATTGAAGCGGAGAAGGTGATGATGAAATAAAAAGGCGAGAACTGAAACAGCGCATCAAAACCCAGATGGCCCTCGACTGAGAAGAAGCTGAGTTTGAAAAAGATCTCCACCTTCGCGCCGAATTGGGCCGTGTTCGACGTTACTGCGAAATAGCCTTCAACCCGAACACGCGCGAATGACTCGTTCAAGAGCGACAGCGATACCCGATTGGGAATCGGGAACGGCAGCGCCGGCGGATTGAACTTCGGATGAAAACCGCCGACGCTGAGAACGAACGCGGGCTCGTTCCCGAACGCGATGAGCAACCCCATCTCGCCGTCGATCGTGATGAACACTACGCGACTCTCGAAGAGCGACGCGAAAAACCATAGCCGGCTCTTCTCGACTTCGAAGGCGCCGATGAACTTCACTTTTAAGACGAGCAGCGCCCGATCCTCATCGGGCAGCACACACTTCACAACTCCGAGGAGAGCGATGTTGCCCGGCGGTATTTCAATCAGCAAACCCACCGTCGCAGTGATCAGAGGCGGCGTGCCCCAACCGAGCTTCGCCATTGGTCCAATAAGGAACTTGCCCTGCTCCGGCGGAAAGAATCGCTGCATGTCGGAGAGGATCTGTGACGCGTTGGCGATCACATCATCCGGGAACATGACGCTCTCGACCGCGCCCGTTCTTACACCTTCGGCCAGTTCCTCCAGCCGCATGGTCCGGTTAAGGCCCAGCAGCCCACCGACTCCAATCAAGGTGAAGCCAAGCCCGAGTTGAATCGGTGTGCCGAACTCCGCTGTGATGATGACGATTAGTGAAAAACCGGATGACCCATCCGGCATTCGTGTGGTGATGAGGCCAATTGCTTTCAGCGCGAGAGAATTCTGGAAGACCAGTTCAAGTGCGCCCGCATACTCTCCTTTTTCATGGTCGAAACGGAGAAAGCCTCCACCTCTGACTGCGGGCGCGTCCACCATAAGACCCACGCCGCCTGGTGGCTTGAAGCGCAGGTTAAGATCCAAAGGTCCAAGCTCGGCGTCGGCGCCGTCGACGAAGGCTAGCGTGAGCTCCACACCCATCCGCTCGACGGTCGCAGTCAATGGCCCAAGGTGGCCCGTGATGGCGGCAGATGCTTCAAGTGCGAACGCGCCGTCGTTACGAATCTTCAGAATCAGAAATAGCGTTTCGAGCGTCGCAATCCCGAGGTTCTGGTGCATCGGGATGGCGATCTCGAGCCCGCCGGCTGCTTTGAACACCAAACCTTCGCTCAGCTTCCAGCCAATTCCCAGATCGAATGTTCCCTGCACGTCAGCCGAGGCAAGCAACGAAGCAAGGAAGCTGTCTGAGTCCTTCGAGCCGAGAGATATCGTCAAGCCCTTCAGCTCGGAAAAGATCCCGGGATCGATGTTGACGGTGCCGGTCGTGCTCGCGCCGACAGTGAGCTCCGCGCCGATGCCGACGTCGTTGGCTAACAGGCGCAACAGATCGTTGCCACCGATGATGGTGAAGTTACGAGCCGCCGCGTTTCGGTTCACCTGGAATAAAAAGTCGCCGCTCGCAGTGCCTGCTTTCGGATCGACGGAGAACTCGAATGGCGGCTTCAAACGAAAGATAACGCCGCCCGAGAAACCGAGAGTGGCGTTAAAGTCGGTGCCCCAATTGACGCTCTGCTCGATACGCTCTGAAAAATTAAGCTCGATCCTCGTCGATACGTCGAGCATCATGCCCGGTGGACTCACGGAGCTGTCGCGGCTGAACCTAAACGGGCCCGACTCGAGGAACGCATCGTTACCCACTTTACCGACGTCGATTGCTGCTTCTTCGTGATAGAAGACGAGAACTGAGCGCAGGATGTCGTGCGGGTCGAAGTTAGCCGTGCCCCAGCCGTACACATTCGCGAAGTGCGCGGCGGGATCGGTGAATAAATCTTTGGCGCGTTCGAGGTGCAGATCTTTGCGAACGAAACGTGGCTCATTCAATGCGCCAGTTGGTTCTTCGAGTCGCCAATCGATCAGCCCGAGCAGCTTGAACAGAAAGGCCAGACGCGGAAGCTGTTCCTCGAGTAGCGTGATGACCAGATAGTCAAACACTTTGCGAGCCATAAGCTCGCCAAATATTTGGAGCGCATTCTGCTCAGCCGGCGGTAACGTCGCCGCTTTGGCGTCGATCTTGTTGACGATCTCACGCGCCGCATCAACGAAGAGATAGACGCCTTCGAAGAGCCGCGCCAACGCAGCAACAAGCTCTCCCTGATCGCCGCTCGTGATGGCCGCGTCGAGTTTGTCAGCTCCGTCGCGCAGGACATTGCCGGCGTCCGCGAGCGCCAGACCCGCGGCTTGCACACCACTGTCAGTGACAATGGCGTCGGGCATCTGAAACCCGAGCGAATCGGTGTCGAGATCAGTGGCGAAGCTGCCCGTATCACCGAGCGCGCGGGCGATCCAGGCGCCGAGCCGAGCAATATAAATTTCTTCTCCTGCCATACAGTGACTCCATTACATCGTCACGTGACTTTGCTGTGGCTTGAGAGTCCGTCCACCATCCCTTTGCCGTAGGCTTCAGTGGACGCCGGCGCAGTTGCCGGATCGACCGCCGGGCGGGGCCCGTCGGTCAGGAATTTGCGTACCTGGGTTGTGTTCAGATCGTTTTTCTTATCGAGCATCAACGCGACCACACCTGCGACCATCGGTGTGGCCATGCTCGTCCCGCTCTTAACGGTGAACCGGATTCCCGAGCGCCATGCCGGCGTCTTCAGGTCGAGCGGAAGCAGCGACTCGCTAAGCAGAGCTTCTGCCGAGTTAATATTCACCCCTGGCCCCGCGATATCCGGCTTCTCAGCGATCACTAGCAGCGGAGCGGAGAAATCACGCAATGGCCCACGTGAAGACGTGTCAGCAATATGGTGGTGGTTTGCAGCGCCAGACTTGCCATCGGTGTCGTCGTAAGACGCGACCGTAATCACGTGCCGGCCGCCCGTGTCCGTCGCCGAAGATTTAATGTCGGGTTTAATATTAGCGTGTAGTTTCTCGTCGTCGTTTTGCATTTTGCCTGCGACCTCGAACACCACGAGCTTGCCGGCAGCCCAAGACTCCCGGCTGCACATGGCATAGAACACAGTTCCAGCGGGCGCCTTAATGCGTACTTCGTAAATTCCCTGGTGATAGGAAATTCCACCCATGATCTTGGGCTTCACGAAAAACTGCGCGTGGCGCCGGTGCACCATTGAACCCACTGGGACCCCTGAGCCCGGTGGGTACGGTACTGCGGGATTGGCTTCGTGATAGATGCCGGCGCGATGTACACCATCCGATGGCGGGACGACGGTGATTTCCGTTGGCGGCGGGCCCACGAGCGCCTTGAAACCGATCTCATGGACCGGCACCCCCGCTCCGACGTCGGAACCAAAGGCAGCTTGATGCGGTAAGCGCATCGCGAACATGACCGGGGTGGCTGGGGTTACGTGCCGGTACCAGAAGTCGACCGTGATCGCGGGATCGTGAGGCAGGTGGTCGCATTCCTTCCATTTCTTCGTCAGCCCGTCTCTTGTATCTATGAGTTCGAAGGGCACTGTAATCTTGCCGTCGTCCGGAACTGTGATTTGCGCCGTCTGCTTCCTTGAGGACTTGCCATCGTTTCCTGCGGCCTTAACAATGATCGCGCCCTTGGAAAAAACCCCTCCGCCCTCCGCCAGATTCGGATCCATAATCTGATCGAGGAAGCGCGACTCATCATCCAGGCCATCGCCCGGACGGCTCCTCGAGCTGAAGCTCATGTTGATGACAATTGGTTTCTTTGGGGCGGGAGCGGGAGGCCTCGCCGTGCTCAGGCAATACTGCACTGCGTCACGGAAAAGCGACTTGTTGCCCACCACATCGCCGGAGCCCATGTATTTAATCGGACGTGGGGTGTCCAGATATTTCACCACGATGATGTCCGCCTCTGGCGCGACGCCAACTCTCTCTGCATTCCCGCCGGGAGGAAAAAGAACGCCACCCGCTGCGATTCCCGCCACGTGGGTGCCGTGCCCAAGACAATCCCTGTGGTCGATTGGTATTCCGGTCAACAGTGCCAGATCGATCTCAGCGTCAGTAAACTCAACACCATAGGTCTCACTTGATACCAGGAGCGAAACATCCGGACAGTCTGCTATCGACGCGGGCGGGAGTCCTTGATCCCAGATCCGCTTAATGCGAGTCTTCCTCACCGGCGTTAGTTGACTCATAAACATCGGGTGCGTGTAGTCGATTCCAGAATCGATGATGGCCACAACCACACCGGTGCCGGTCGCATCCCCCACCTGCGTCAACACTCCGCCCGTCGGCAGTATGTGCCATAGTCCTGCTCCACCCGGGGTCTTCTTGCGCACCTGAATATCCGTCACTGCCGTTTCCAAATCCGGATGCGGAGCCTGCCCCGCCGCCATCCAGATCACACCCGGGTGCGCTATGAACTTTTCAATATCCTTGAACTTGACTACACCGAGAGCTTCGTCGCGAAACACCATGTGGGTCTTGAACCCCAACGCCTCGATTGACCCGAGATCCCCTTCGTATCGGAGGCTCACGCTGATGCCTTCATTCTCGTTACGTTTAGCGAGGTTCTCCTGAAAAGCACGCCAGGCCGTGGCCAAGCCGATATCCATCTTCTCTAGATTTGGGTTTCCCATTGCTTGACTCCGATTACTTCGTCATGGGATCCGTTTGTGACTCTCGAGTGCGTCCACCATTCCGCCGCCGTAGGCGTTTACAGAGTCGGGCGCTGCTGAAGGTTTGACAGCCGCGCGTGCGACAGCGTTCAGGTGGGCGCGTACGTCGTTTATGTCCATGTCGGCTTTCTTGTCGAGCATCAAGGCGATGACGCCCGCCACCATCGGTGCGGCCATGCTCGTTCCGCGAAACGCTTTGAACCGGATGCCATCGTGCCATGGAGGCACACGAGGTAAGAGCGCTTCAGTATCGAAGCCCTCCGCTGACGTGATTTTCACGCCGGGCGCGGCAATATCAGGCTTGACGGCTATTGGGCCTAAAGGTGGATTTGAAAAATCGCGTAGAGGCCCGCGCGACGAGAACGCCGCGATCTCTCCCTTGTCAGGACCAGCAACGCCCTCCTTATCATCGTAAGCGGCAACCGTGATGATATGCCGTCCTCCTGCGTCAGTCGCAGACGACTCGTTTGTGACAATGATGCCGGGGTCAGGCAGCGTGACGCCGTCCATCATCGTTGTGGCGATCTCGAAGGTCACTTCTAAACCTCGCGCCCAGAACTGACGATCACACATCGCGTAAATCACGGTCCCCGCTGGAGCCTTGATCCGAATCTCGTATATCCCGGGATGGTAGGAGATAGTTCCGCCGCTTTCCTTGGGTTCAACCCAAAACGCCACTTTGTGCCGCCGCAGTGGAGTGAAGCCGGTTGGATGATTCACTGGCGGATTGCCCTCGTGCCTCACACGGGCTTTGTGTACGTTGGTGGTAGCCGCTACTAAGGCGACTGACGGCGGTGGGCCCACTTTGGGAACAAAGCCGCGGTCGAGATTTCCACCTATCGGCATGTCACCACTGAACCCCGTTTGATCTGGCAGGCGTAAAGCGAACTTAACTGAATCGAAGGGTGTGGCGCGCCGGTACCAGAAATCAACGCCTACTGGTGGTTTGTGGACAGTTTGAGCACATTCTTTCCAACGAGTCTTCGTAGCCCCCTTAGTATCCTTGAGCTGCACTGGTACTGTAATCTCGCCGGAAGCCGGAACCTCGATGCGGGCCGTTTGCCGATCGACTGGATCACCATCATTACCGGCCGCCTTTACGAGGACCGCTTTCTTGGGGAAGTTGAACGACGACTCGGGGAAGATAGGATCCATCAGCTCATCCATGAAGGCTGCATCTTCATCGAGGCCATCGCCCGGCTCACTGCTATTTCCGAAGCTCATATTAATGACGATGGGTTTCCCTTCAGCTTTCGCCAGTCGGAGACAGTAGAGCACTGCGTCTCGGAAACGCATTGCGTGACTAACTTCCACACCGAATCCGGCGGCCGTCCGGTACCGAATAGAATTCGGGGTGTCGAGGAGTTTGACCGCGATGATGGAGGCCTCAGGCGCGACGCCCACGAATTTTGCGTCGCCGCCGGGTGTAAAAAATTGCGTACCGCCCGCGGCAATTCCCGCCACGTGCGTGCCATGACCAATACAATCCTTGTGGTTGATCGCTGGACCAAGGTGCAAGGCAGCGTCAATCTCCGCTTGTTTGTACTCGACTCCGTAAGTGTCAGGGTTTGACGCCAACAGCGCCGGATCCGGACACTCAGCCAGTGCGGCGGGACGCAGCCCTTGATCCCAGATGCGAAAGATCCGCGTCTTCCTGGGCGGTCCCATCGTGCTCATGAACATTGGGTGCTTGTAGTCAATTCCCGTGTCGATGATGCCGACGAAGACATCTTTACCAGTCGCGTCTGCAACGTTCGTGAAGGCGCCGCTTACCACTTCCGCATGCCACAATCCGTCAACCGGCGGCCCGCCGATCGGCGCTGAGGCGCGGGCTTTGATATCACTCACCGCAGTGTCCAGGTGGGCACGCGGTGCTTGCCCTGCCGCCATCCAGACCACACCCGGATGTGCGTCGAGTGCTTCTATATCTTTGAACCTGATTATTCCGAGTGCTGTGTTACCCAACACCGTGCGCGTCTCAAACCCCAGCGCTTCAATCGACTGCAAGTCGCCCTCGAAACGTAAGCTGATACTGATGCCATCCTCGGGATCCTTATCGTGGCTTTCCTGATAAGCCTGCCAGGCCATGAACAAGCCTGTATCCACTTTCTGTAAATCCGCCATCGCTCGCCTCGCCGGTTGGAAAGATCGCTGGATTGCGGTGCTCGCCACACTAATGACAGAACACCAACTATTACTAACGAAACCACTCCTTACACACGCATCTGTTAGTTGATATTGGGTGTGAGCAAAAAGGTCGAATCTACTGGAGGATGTTGGCTCCCTGGGAGAAAGGGTGCACACGAACTGCGAATCAGTTCTCTAACGCTACGAGGATGGGTGAATCGATCAGCCCCGCTGACGAACAACCACTCGGTTAGTTCCTCATCCGAACCGGCTCGCTCAAAAGATTGGGGGAATCTTTAGCTGAGTCTTGCTCCCACAGTGCGGGCGCAGTCTATATCAATAATATTCGACAGTCCAGAGATCATTTCTCAAACGTGAATAATTTTTTGTGAGTGTTGGCGTTTCGAGTTTTTGGCGGTTAAAAGAATGTAGGAAATCTACTTGTGGGTCTTGCGGCATATTCTGTCAGTGTGGAAGAGTAGGCAAACTACAAACCGCAAAACAAGATGACATAACGAATGAGTCAAAGAGAGTTTCTTCCGGCGGCGGGTCGTGATGTGTTTCTGCCGCTTTACGATACGATCGTCAGTTTGATGGGATTCGATTCCGCGCGGCGGGAGCTCATCTCCGGTGCGAATATCGAACTCAGTCACCGTGTTCTCGACATAGGCTGTGGTACCGGCACGCTCGTGGTGAAGTTGAAGCGACAGTATGGAACTGCACAAGTGGTCGGCCTCGATCCTGACCCAAAAGCATTGCGGCGGGCGCGCCTTAAAGCCGTGCGTGCTGACGTTTCAGTGCAACTTGATCAAGGCTTCGCAAATGAGCTTCCTTATAAACGAGAGTCGTTTGACCGTGTTTTCTCCTCGTTCATGTTTCATCATCTCGATAAGCAGGAGCGGGAAAACATGTTGAGGGAAGTATTGCGGATCTTAAAGCCTGGGGGTTCTTTTCACTTCGTCGACTTCATCGTGGACGACGCTTCACATGGATTTTTTGATCGGCTGTTTCGATCCCACGCTCAAATGAAAGACAACTCAGACGAACGGATACGTGACCTGATGAGCCATGCCGGATTTAGGAATCCGGTGAAGGTAAAAGAAGGGAATATGCTGTTCGGTTTATTGCGCACTGCTTATTATCAAGCAGTTGCCGACTCAGAGTAACGTGGAAGGATTTCAGAAGATGTGTCTCGAGCTCGAGCGCGGTGGCATCTTTTTGCATTAGACCAGGCTTTGCCCGAAAAGTCTGATTTCTCTGTGCAACCTCTGTGTTCTCTGTGTCTCTGTGGTTGTTTTTCCTAAGCAATCGTCAACCACAGAGACACAGAGAACACAGAGGTTGCACAGAGAAGAAGTCCGACAAGAGACTTTTCGGGCAAAGCCCATTAGACATTTAAATTGCATGCAGATGGCTGTGGGCTAAAAGGACATGACGATTCATAACTGGATAACGCGCGTTTTGATTTCGTTTTTTGTTTTTCTCTGTGTTTTCCTCGTAGTGGTTCCGCATTTAATGGATGTTCATCCACCTTTTCTTGTTAACGCATTGCTGTGGCCGGTGTACTTGATTGGTCCAGCAATAGGTAGAATACTTCCGCACGGAAACATCGGCACAACTGAACATCCCGTCTACGAAGGCACGCCTATTGATTTTCTAGTTGGCTTTGCGCTTGTTGGCTTCTCCATTTTCTTATACCCGGTGGTCACATTTGTGGTTTTATCGTTGGTATCAAGACTTCAAGCGCGACGAGGTCAGTTCAAGAATGGCTCTGTAGAGAATCATCAACTTAACGATACCCATGGCAGGACCAATGCCAGAAGCCATATCAGCATTGTTCGTTTCACTCTCTTGACCGCAAGCGGATAATCCATGTCGCTCGTGGTGAGCGAGCCATACCTGTAGAGCCATAAGGCGCCGTAACCGATCCCGACCAGCGGCAACCAGACTGCCGGCGAAGAACCAATCGTCAGCCCGTCTATGATCCCCCAGAGAATCATCAACGCTGCAAGCGAGACCGAGAGTCTGAAACTATTGGCGGTGGTAACCGCATTCGTCACTCGTTGGTTTTCGTGCAGGAGCCGTTCCGCAGTGGCGACATCGATTGGAAGATGACAGAAACGGCAGTTGTGGGCCTCCGCTGAAATAGTCTCTTTACAGGCCGGGCACGGAAAAACGCGAACGGCCGTTGGCTCTTCCTGGTAAAAGGAGAACGGCCAAATGCTCAGGTTCTTAAAGATTTTCATCGTTAGCACCAATGACAATATGCCATGCGGGCTATCGTCAAAATCGTTGGACCTTAAGTGAGAGTTTCGTTTCATACTCCCTACATCGAGATTGATGGTAGTAACAACCGCCACGAGTATAAAATCACCGCCAGTCCCACCCAATAGGCCCACTTGGATCCTGCGCCTGAAGGCTGCTTAAAAAAGTCGTATGTAAGAAATATGAGAAAAACAAATACGGCAGGTGACCACCGAAGGCAAAGAAGGATAATTGCGAGTAACGGCGCTAAGCTGCCAGCTGAGGAAGAGGATCTCACGCCTTTCGAGGGAGCAATGCTGATGCCAATCAGATCGAAACATACCAGGTAGATATTGGAGGAAAGCGCGAAGTTGAGGGAGGAAAGTGTCAACTAACGAAGACACCCGTGTCCCTGATAGTTAACAGCTGAGACCCCTCTCCGGTATATCAAAAGCCAAGTCTCTTCAAACAAGCTTTTACACTGGCGGCGGTTTTGTATTTTGATGTTTTCTTCCTGCTGTCTCTCCACTCACAGTCACAATCGCCGCCACCATCGTCTCGTAGGAGAGAGCAACGCCGCGCATCGCTAACATTTCTTCACATCGCGGAAGCTCAAGGCGAAGCGAAAATACAACCGAACGCAATGACTGATAATCTCGGCGGGGAAACGATGACGAGAGTAGCAAGAGGCGCGAATACGCATTAACAGATTATGCCGCAGGATTAGCCTGGCGACAGCTTGCCGTTAACCTGACAATACCCTTGGCAATGCTTTAGCCAAAGCGCCGACAAGTCGGTGCACTCCAGGGAGGCGTACTATTGATTCTTCACCGTTATCTTAAAATCGCCGAGATCCTGACAGGGCTTTAGTTCAATCTCAGTCTTCAGCTCTTCTGCATCCCGGCGTAACTTCGCACGCGTCTCTGTTTCGTCAGGAATGCGGAATCCAGGGAATGCGGACAACGCATCGTCAATTGCGGGCTGGACCAACACCCAGTAACGGCCCGGCGCGAGATTAACAAGCTGAATCTTTCCTTCGGGGCTCACCGTTCCACCGTAAAAACGCAATGAGTTGTTGGCGTGTTCCGGTTCTGCCGGAACTAAGTATGCAAACCATCTCTCCGGACGAGTTTCAGCCGAATCAAAAACCACTTGCCCGCGAAACGAGGCAGCGCCCTGGGCCAGCGTAACAGTTAATCCGGAAAGACGGTCACCACTCTTGATCGTGGTCCAAACCCGGGTCGTGTCGATCGACTTACTCGCCGTCTTTGCTCCGGCTGGCGCCGGCGGCGTCAACGAAATCGATTTCAGGTACCACGACTTTGCAGGGAAACGCGCGGCGAAATGATATTGCGCAGGGGCCAGGTTGTTCAGGGAAAAATCACCTCGCTCATCGGCAGAAACCGGCGCACCCATGGACCAGATAAATTGCGGTTGATTTTTCGTCGCTTCGGTCTGCCTGTGCCATGCGGAGACTGAGATGTCCTTGAATGGTGGCGGCTCCTTTCCCTGACACTCGCTTGCTTTTGATAGTTCCAACTCCACCCGCCCATTCACAACACCCAAGGGGTTCGCCGTCAACTCGATACCCTCAACGTCTGTGCCTCTGACTCTTACTAACTTTGATTCGGAAAGGTTGGCTTCTTTTGCTGAAAGATACGTTCGCAGGGTTAAATAATAGTCGCCCTCCATGAGGCCAGTGAAGGCAAACTGCCTGCTACCCGGTTGCTCAAATTTCGAAGTGTCGGATTGCGAGCCACTTATCGCGACGGAAGTCAGCACGACCGTGAATCCACCTGCGATCGATGGTCCACCCACGGTTCCGCTGATGGTCCTGCCTTGCTCGCCGCGGTAACGAATGTCGACATTGCTCGTTTCTGCACCCGCGCGCACGCTAATTTCCTCGGCCGTGTCACGCGTTGAAGAAGGCGCATACGTCGGAATATCGTTACTGAACGGGTTAATTCCCCACTCCAAAGACTCATCAGTGCTGCCGGCAAAGACGATATAAGTTCCGGACGGCAGTCCGTAGATTCTATAGACACCACGATCATCCGTATTAACACGGCTCTCGAAACCTCGACCTAAGCGCCGGTCATTACTATCCCGTATCATCCGTGCAGAGACGTGCACGCCGATTACCGGACTGCCGGCGACGTTCGTGACGGTTCCCGTGATGACACCGCCTTTGATCAGGACAACGGAGACTGAATCGCCGACCTGGTATTGCTTCTCGCGAGGCTCTCCTGTTTCAGAAGGTTGACTGATGTACGCCGGCATCCAAACGTTGATCTGATACGGAACGGGTTCCATTCCATCTACTCTGAAACTGCCGTCACGATCGGTAATTGCAGCGGCGCTCGAACGAGCGGTCCCAACTGCTCGCACCGAGACTCTGGCGTTTGGTAGTGGTTCACCTTTTTCGTTGACGACTTTACCGGTTATCGAATCTGACTTTGTTTCGGCTACCGGCCGTTGTGTTTGAGCCGCCGTGACGAGCGACGTCAACAAGATAATTATGAGAGATTTGAGCATTGCTAATTCCTGGGCTAAGGCCGGTTCGGAAGAGACAGAGGCTGGAGTATCACTGTGATGTTCACCACTCCACCGTCCGCAACTGTTACCTCCTGTTTCCCGCTGAGCATTTGGCGATGAGGTTCATTAGGAGTGTAGGACTGAGCGGTCACTTCATAAGTGCCCGGCAGGAGTCCTTCGGCTAAGAACTGACCGCGAGCGTCCACTTCTGCCGATCGGTTGGAGGCTGACTGCTCAGGCTCGCCAATCCTCTTCAATAAAACAAAGAGTTTCGCATTTGCCGGCAGCGACGCATCGTCAGGAAACTTTAAAACTCCGCGAATGGATGCGTTGCCGTAACGCACAATAAGCCGGACACCACTGATCTTTTCCCGGTCACGAATCGGTATCCCTCCGGGCTGGACCACTCCATTGCGTTCCACGCGAACGAGTTCAAAGCCTCTGCCTTCAATTCCGAAAGTGGCAACTCCCGCTGACAAACCATTAAACCGAAAACTTCCATCAGACAGCATTCCAGTTGCACTGGAGATTGTGGTCCTGTTTTCGGTCTCGATCCGAGCTGACACATGGGCTCCACTGAGTTTTGCGAGCACACTTTTGTCGTCCGTACCTTCCAAAATGATTACGCCCGAAACAGTGGTTGCCTTTATTGTTTTAATTACAAGGCCCGTCACGTCGCGATCGTTCACCTCGAAGGGCGCTTCCTCCGCTTTCCAATCGCTATCGGACGGACTGATTACGTAAACTGCATATTTGCCAGGTCTCAGGTTCTCCCATTTGAATTCGCCGTTGCTGTTGGACACTGAACCATCCGACAATCCACTCCTATTGTTTGGGCTTATATACACTGTGATCCCGTAAGGTACATTCGCTATGGGCCGGCCAGTATCGCCGTCGATAATTCGACCACGAACGGAGTATGTGTGGTCCACTGCTGCAAGCGTGATGTCAACATTCGTCGTTTCGCTTCCTTCAGTCACGTTGATGGTCGTTGCCTGGGAAGCGTCTGTCGTGTCCGGATGAAAGGTCTGGCGAAACCGGGACCTTTCCCAGGAGGGAGAAAGTTCATTGGTTCCCGCGGCAACCTTGTAGTTTCCCGGTGGGATACCAAAGATTCGATAGACGCCCCTGTCGTCGGTTCGCGTACCACTGCGCCTCGAAAAACCATAACTCGGGTTGGACTCCGCGCTGGAAATCGAAACCGTCTCTTCAATTAAGGGCCGGCCGTCTGAGTCAGTCACCTTGCCGGTGATCACGCCACCACGCACCAATTCAAAATTAATATTCTCCACCGTTTCATCTTTATTAATTAGCAGCGTCGTGGACTTGCCAAATTGATTCGAGAACTCATCGATAGCAACAAACCCTGGCGCGGCTGTCTCCGCACGATAGTTACCAGGTGGCACATTTGTAATTCGATAGGTTCCCGTGTCGTCGGTGAACGATCTGTAACGCGTGGTTCTTTGGCGCCCGTCGGCGTTGATAACTAAAACCACAGCGACTCCCGGAGCACCTTTGCCCTTGATTGTTACTTTGCCAGTGATAGTCGCGCCTGAAATTTTGGCGGACGCGGTCTGCGCTTGAGCAATGATGACGGTGCTGAGAACGAAGAGGACGCAGGAGATTGCATGACGGCCAGAGGAAACCATTGCGCTTCACCTTTCAATTGAGGAGCAGCAATGATACCTCAGCCCGCGTTGCGCGCGAAAGGGTTTAAAACCCTGGTAGAGATACACCAGAAATTCTTTTTCTGTGACCTGTCTCCTAACCTTAAGTTACGCGCGCAGCGTTCTCCGCCGAAAACCGTTTCAACATTCGCGTCAACACCAACACCTTCTTGGGTACTGTGGGAGAAGGAAATCAGCTTGACCAATATCCTGTCTTCAAGCGCCCGAGGAGTGCTGCAACGGCACTCCGCCCTTCAATTCTCAAAGTCAGACCACCTAAACGATGGATCCTCATCGTTCTTGCTTTCCTCGGCGGCGTTATTCCTGGCATCGCACAGATCCCGAATACACCTCGGGATCAGGTTCTCGCGAAGGAATATATCTCGCCGGACTACCGCTTCAAGGTTCGCTTTCCCGACGTGCCCAAGGAATTCGATTTACAGGCAGATACTAAGACCGGGCCGATAGTGGCGCACAACGTAATGCATACCTCTAATATCACTTATTGGCTGGTCTACACTGATTACCCCATCAGCTTCGATCAACCGGACGTGATCAAATCAGCCCTCGACCGCGCGCGGGACGGCAGCCTGGCGCGTGTGGCGAAAGAGGATCCTCACATCCTGGCGGAATCTGATATCTCGGTTGATGGTTATCCGGGCAGGTTTCTTCGCGTCGAGCTAAAAGGCGACGCAATCATACGTTATAAAATCGTGCTGACCGGAAATCGCCAGTATGTACTCGGGTTGGGAACACCGAAAGGTGATCCGAAAAATATGGAGGCGCAGAAGAACTACGAGAAACTTGCAACTAGTTTCTTTGATTCATTCAAAATCATCCCGCCGCTCGAGGCTGACCTAACTGCAAGTTGGAACGAGTTTTCATCGACTGAGGGTAAATACCGGGTTCAATTTCCGGGCTCACCGTTTCAGTGGTCGTTCCCGCTCGAATCGCTGCGCACGCCTTCAACTTATTATCTGACCTCTTATAACTCGGCAGGCCAATATAGCGTGATGTACCTGGATTATGCGGAGACACCAAAACCAACAGATACGGCAGCGCTGAAGCAGTTTCTCGACGACATACGCGACGGCCTAATGGACACTCAGAAACAAACGGGCGCCAGGCTCACTGTTGTGAGTGAAGCTGATATTACCTTCGAGGGATATCCAGGAAGAGTTATGGTTATTAACGTCAACGACGTCGCCACTTATCTTGTAAAAACGATTGTCGTGAAGAACCGGGTTTACTCCATAACAGTCTTCATGCCGAAGGATGATCCGAAGATCTCAGGCACGAAGGTTTATGAGAAACTGTCGATGAGATTTATAGAGTCATTCAAGCTCATGAAAGATGCTGTGAAGTAGCAACAACTATAGATAGAAACTTTCGGTCGTAAGGTAACGGTCGGAGGTGCGCTGCTGAACGCCACGATCGTTAGGCGACATTTTGGCGCCACCATGAACGAGCACAATGTCAAACAGGCTATCACTCCTCTGCGGTTGATCTTCTGGGGCGGGCTTCTTTGTGTCTTCGATTTCACCTTCAGCGAGACGACGAACGGTCAGGGCTTAAAGTTCGATGTCTTGGATGATGTCCTCGGGACCATCCTGATTGCGGGTGGTGTCTTCAGGTTGAGCGCCTTCCCCGTGCATGATCGCTATGCTACGGTGATGAAGTTCGTCCAGGTAATGTCGGTTCTCGCCGTGCTCGATGCTATCCGTGATCATTTCATAATGCCGCTGCACCCGATAGTTCAGTTTCTGCTTAATCTGTATGGCCTCATCACCCTGGCAGCCATCGTCGGCTTTTGCATCGCAATGCGTTGGTTTTGTGAGGCCACTAACCTGCTCAAAGCGTCCCGAAGTTGGTCGACTACAACTCTGTTATTCGTGATCATTTATCTTGTTCCCCTGGGACTGTTTTACGTCATTGCCGCGGGGACAATCGCTTCAGGTACTTCGTTCGACCTCAACCTCGGGCTCGCCGGTCTCGTATGTCTTCCAGTATTTGTAATCCCATTCATCCATTTGTTTATGAGTACATCGCGGATGAGGCGTGCCGCAGAGACTAGGGCTGTCGCCGACGTTCACGGCTACGTCGAACCGTAAGGGAAGCCGGGTTAGCCCTTCGTTTCTTACGCATAAAGGGCCACCTGCCTGTGTCCAGCAATTCTACTTATCACGCCAACTTTCTCAAAAGCATGTGAGAAGATCCTTGTGAGATAAAGAGGAATTTATCAGCTTCTCACGGCGAGGGCTTCGGAGACGCAGCGGGCACGGTTTTCGGATCAACCGCCTTCAAGCTGTTGCGCACCAGGTCCCACGCCGGCGCGAGTTGCTTCAACTGCATGTCTGGTCCAAATAACGTCAACACCACCACTCGCTGCCCGATTAGTGCCCAGTAGATCTTCGCCGCACCCGTCTCACCTCCCAACGAAGCACTGATCTTGACTCCATCCGCCTTAACGCCGCCAATCTCTGAAGTGTCCGGCAATTGTTCCGGTTTAGCTCCCATCGCCACAAACTGTTTCTCCGTCGCCGCTATATAAGGATCGATGAAGGCCTTCTTAGCATCGGGCAACTTCTCCGCCGAAATGCGTCCCTTGTGCGCAAACACCTTGATTTGCACGTCGCTGTTAGCCTTACTCAAGCTGAACTGCTGCGCGTCGCCGCTGCTATCGTCCTGCATGGTCCAGTCGCTCGGATAATCGAATGAAAGACCATCCTTCGTGACGGTCTTGGGTGTTTGTGCTGCGGCCGTCAGGCAACTAATAAGAATGATCGCCAATAGTTTGATTCGGCTCATGTCGCCCCCCAAAGCTTCCAACTCTTTAATATTGGCCCCCGGTGTAAATAGGTGTTGCTGCGCTGTCAGCAAGCCAATTTGTGTCCACAATGCGCGCATTGGTAATACTCTCATAGCAAACCACATTCAGCGTCATGTGATCGAAGCTTCGAGTGCTTCGATTCGTTGTTTTATTTCTGCAGGAACCGGCGTCTTCTTGTTTTCCGCATAGTTAAAACAAACTATTAAGCCCGTGCCTTCGGCAGCCACTCTCTGATGTTTATGACTAACGACATAGTATTCCATCGTGAAGCGATCGTCTTCGATTTCTGAGACGCGCGAGCCGATCGAGACCATATCGGGATAAGTCAGGGGGATCTTGAACCGGCAGTTTGTAGCAGCCAGAATCGGTCCAACTCTGGTGGTTTCCATAAACTTCAACAGGTCGAGCTTCTCGAAATACGCGATGCGCGCACTCTCAAAGAAACGAAAGTACGCAGTATTGTTGAGGTGACGGAAAGCATCCATCTGTCCCCACGCCACGGGAGTTTCAATAACTACGGGGCAGCGTTCAAGCACATTGTCCATATCAATCTCTCAATCGACTTGTGCCCATAAGGCAACTTGTAGGGCGGAACATTCTGTCGCACTCCGTGGTCTAAGTATACCAGTGGTGATAAGGAGCATTATGAAACGGTCTTTCTTCCTGCCAGTTGGCCTCCTGATTCTGTTGAGCTTCCCTTGCAGCGCCCAGGAGCTGGAGCCTCTGAATCGAGAGTGGCTGGCAGATGACTACAGGTCCAGGGAACTAATCTCGTTCCTGGCTACCCCGGCTCCGCTGACAACGCAAAAGATCATGGACATTCTGGGGGTCGGCGACAAGGATGAGGCGGAAGAGGACCTCGGCTTCGGCGCCAACAAATTCAACATCAGAAAGGGGCACGGGTACACGAGCTTATCTATTGAGGCATTCGTCTTCAAAGGCACAATCGGATCTTACAAGCTCGAACTCGACTCCTCGCCTGAAAACTGGATTCGCATTCGTGAGCGCATGATTGAACTTTGGCGGCAGAATAATGGTCCAAGTTTCGAGGAAGGTGAACGCGGGCTCGTCGCTGCGTTTTCAGCTGAAGATCGCTATGGATCATAGGCAATTAGAAAGATGAGACGTTTCTGCAGCCTTCCAGTTTCATGTTTCTGCAGCCCTCCAGTTTCATAAAGGGCTGTTTATCCAATCACGACATATCCGCCAAATAGTCACGCTGATGTCATACACGATCTCGGAACATTTCCATACCCGTTGGGTGATAATGAGTTTGAAGAGATCATTTCTCGTCACGTGATCGATCACGTTCCTGATGTGCTAGGGTTCATCAATGAGTTGCATCGCATCACCGCAGTTCACTCGTAAGTTCTGGGAGTGAAGGCCATGGATCCGATCACAATCACCTGGTCTTCCCTGGTCCCCAAAGCGCCCTTCCAGGTTTTGCGCCGGTATGCTCGCCGTCCTTGAGTACCTGAATGCCGTTGACAAACACATCCTTTACGCCGACCGACAACTGGTGTGGGCTTTCGAACGTGGCGCGGTCAGCGATGGTTTGCGGATCGAACACGACCACATCGGCAAACATGCCTGGCTTGAGAAAGCCGCGATGATCGAGCCCGAGATTTGTCGCCGGTAAACTTGAGAGCCGGCGCACCGCCTCAGTCAGCGAAATCAATTTTTCTTCACGCACATATTTGCCCAGCAGCCGGGCAAAGTTGCCATAGGCTCGCGGATGCGCCGAAGACCTCAGCGTGTTACCTTCCGGCGCAATCGACGCTGCATCAGAGCCAAACGAAACCCAGGGTTGGCGAATCTGCTTCTTCAGGTTGTCTTCGCTCATCAGGAAATAAATTGTGCCGATGCGCGAACGATCTTCGAGCACGAGGTCCATGATGGTCTCGACCGGATCTTTGCCGCGCATCTTCGCGACTTCACCGAGAGTCTTACCACTCAGGGGCTTCAACTTCTCATTGCGGAAACTGGCCAGTAAAAGCCGATCGGGCGAACCTGCTAGCATGTACAGATTTTCCCAGTCGTTCGAGTTGGTGCGTATGGCGTCCGCAATCTTTCTGCGTGTGTCAGGGTCCTGGAGCCGTTTGTAGCCGGCTTCGCGTCCGCCATCCCAAACCCATGGCGGCATACTGGCGTCCAGGCCCGTGCCGCCCGCCGTGTAGGTGTACATGTCGGCCGTAATCTTTAGCCCCTGGCGGCGTGCGTTCCGGATCATTCTGAACACCTGATCCATCTTGGCCCAATTGGCCACGCCCGATGCTTTGAGGTGATAAATCTCTGCCGGCAGTCCCGCCTCGCGACTAATGCGAATTGTTTCCTCCACCGCTTCGATCAACTGATTGCCTTCGCTACGCATGTGCGTGGTGTATTTGCCTTTGTATTTGGCGGCGACCTTGCACAGTTCAATCAACTCTTCGGTCCGGGCGAAAAACGCGGGCGGGTAAATTAGAGCTGTGGTAATGCCGAGCGCGCCTGCTTCCATTTCACGTCGTACCAGCTCGCGCATCTGATCGAGTTGCGCCGGTGTCGGTTGCTTGTCTTCCAAACCGATCACGTGCTCGCGAATAGTGACTGCGCCAATGAATGAAGCGACGTTTTGCGGAATTCCACGTTTCTCGAGATACGTGAGATATTCAGCCAGCGTCGTCCACTCGATTTGATATTGGGAGTCACCACGGGTTTGGCTCACGCGCTGCTTCATCTGATCGTTGAGCGGACCCATGGAAAACTCGCCGAATATCTGAGTAGTAACGCCCTGTTTGAGCTCGCTGAGAGATCGCGGATCGACGATCAAGGACGATTCAGAGTGCGAGAGCATGTTGATGAAGCCCGGCGCTACCGCCTGGCCCCTGGCATCGATGATCGTCAGCGAACTCGCCCGACTTAAATTACCCACCGCGGCGATGCGGTCGCCCTTTATTCCTACATCTGCCCGTCTCGGTGGGCCGCCACTGCCGTCATAGACCGTGCCGCCTTTGATGATGATGTCGAATGAAGCGGTCTCAGGCCTGCGTCGTTGCGCGAAGACAGTTGCTGATACTGCCAGAATGAGCATCAGCGTGATGAGCTTTTGAAGATTGGTTCTCATGAATCCCTGGCTTTAGAAGTTGGGTGAAACCGAAACTGCCGGAAATCTACAAACCCTTCGGGCACTACGGAACTGAACCAGACGCGGGCTGCGGTGCTTTCGGCGCGCTGTACTTCTTCATCAAATCCATTGCCTGGTCTGCTAACTTAAACAGGTGCGGATGAGAGCGATTCCCGTTAGTCAGGATCGCGAAGCCAAGTTTGCGATCGCGATTGCCAAGCAGGAAAGCCGTGTAACCCTGAACACTGCCGCTATGTGCAAAGTATCGATCGCCGTCCCGAACCTGATTCCACCACGTCAAGCCAAAGCCGGCCGTTTCATTCCCCCAGATGTCTTCGATTCTTCCTTTGAATTGGTCGTATTGTCGCGTGAACATCTGCTCAAGCGTCGCCTCCTTGATGATCTGTTTATCTTTGAACTTGCCACCGTTGAGATTCATGATTAGCCAGTTAGCCTGGTTGAGCACCGTGCCATAGACCAGACCCGCCGGCCAGACAGAGGCCTTAACTCGCACGGCTCCTACCTGGGCTCCAGTCTTTTCATCCACTCTGTAAGGAATGGAAAGTCGTTCTTCCATGTCTGGCCGCGGCTCGAATGCCGTACTGTTCATCTCTAACGGCGTAAAAATATTTTCCTGAATGTACTGCTTGAACGGCTTACCGGAGAACTTCTGCACCAGATAACCAATTAGTGTGTAAGCCATGTTGGAATAAATGACCGAGGTCATGGGCGGCTGGGTTACTTTCAGCGATTTGCGCAGGTACTCGTCCAGAGAAGGCGGCGCCGTATCGCCCCATACCGGAAACGCTCCAAAGTCAGCAGGCAGCCCGGATGTGTGCGTCAGCAGATGACGAAACGTGACGGGCTTCTGAGGATCCTCGCCTTGAATCTTGAAGTCGGTCAAATAATCGTTGACGCGATCGTCCAACTTGAATTTGCCTTGCTCCATCTGCTGAACCAGGGCAACTGTGGACATCGTCTTGAAGGTGGAACCGATGAGATAGACAGTATTCGTTGTCGCCGGGGTCCGCGCCCACAGATTCGATTGGCCATAAGCGCCACTCCAAATCACCTGATCGCCGGAGACTAAAGCGATGGACGCCGACGGAATATTTCCCGCGAGCAAAGCACGGTGAATCTCAGGTTCGAGCTCGGCGACGACGCGATCGATGTTGATGGTTTGCGCGAAACCGATAATCGGGGCCAGCAGAATAAGCGCCGTGAGATTAACGATAAGTAATGTGTGTCGTTTGATGTGTTTCATAGTCTCAACAAACCAGGCGCAAAGAACGCGTCGCACGTCGTGTTACAGAATTGAACACGGATGCATATACTGTACATGCTGCACAAAAGTATGCAGGCATCGCCGAACAATCAAGTTCCGAAACGCACGTCTGCCGCTCACGTCCAACAATCTGTTCATTGTGTTCCTTGATTCACAAGTTGTTGGACATAGGGATTGGACGAACCATAGCTGACGATTGCTACGTCAAGATCCACATGCTCGTAAAGGTTCAAGGCACGTTGGATTCCGGCAAGGATCCAATCAATTTCGTTGCCGAATGCCCCGCCGCCGAGAAGCGTAAGAAATAATCGATTGTTTCCATTGCTGAACGCGTTCAGGATCGCCGCACAAATCGTTGCCTCATAGGCTGCCTCGAGGACGAGCCGTGCGAATGCCGCCCATAGATGCGAAGGATGACGGGAATAAGCAACTGGCAAGGCGGAGCAATAAGCTTGTGACACGGTGTGCCTGGAGTCATCGAGCGTCACTTGTGTATTCCACTGTATACCCATACGTAGTAACTGTCGCAGTCTATCACGCTCACTCTCAGTGGAGTCTTGCAGGCGCTGCGCAATCTCGACTAAACCGCTCTGCGAGCAGAGCGCATAACCGTTTCTCATTTCCCACAGACGGCTCTCAGTATTTCCCAATGCGGCTCCGATATCTGCCAGACAATCGATTTGGTTATTTGCTGATTGGCCGGTTTGTCCATTGACCATCGCAAAGTAGTTACGATAAGTCGTTCCCGCACCAGCAGCGATAGCACACGCGGGTCCCTGCGTGCGATCATTCTCATAAATGCCCACACCATCTTCAGGTGTGTAATGCGGAGACACCATCTCAAGCAGATTGAACTGGGAAGCGACCTGAAAAAGTGACCCGGCATTCGAAACGTCTGTGTGCAAGTGCTGGACATTGGCGACGACTTCGCGTACCGATATTTTTCCTTTCTCATGTCCACCTGCATGAAGACGATCGCGTAGTTCGGCCAGAGTCGGGGTTTCCAATTGGCCGCACACCAATACTTTCCCGTTTACGTGCGATCGCAAGGTCTGCCCGTCAACAGTGATGTTCTCACGCACCTGCTGGGGGTGTTCTTCAGAAAAGCCGGTTAATGTCTTGAACCACGTCATTGAGTACGAATCGCACTTGGACCGGGTCAGTACTGGGAGCGGTAGCGACTTGGTCTAACGATAGGGTCAAGAATCGTTTAGGTGTCGCAAACTGATCACTGACCAGGTCGCTACCGCTCCCTGTACTGACCCGATCCAAGAGTCATTGAGTCCTTCAAGAACCTTGAGAGAAACGTTTCGTTCGCTTTTTCTCATAGACATAGAGAGTCATCCCATTCCGGTTCTCTCTCTCGCTCGCTCAGAAAATTCTATTAGAGGAGGATGACATGTCAGAAATAAAGCTTTCCAACGATCCACCCCACAGTAGTCCCAGTCCACCACAGCGTTTTCACGGAGTGCTGCCGATACGCGGCCTTGAAGATGTCCCGCGTTCCACTCTCTACGAAGGACGCTTTGGGCGAATGTTTCGCGAACTTCCACCTTTCGCTCCAGACGATGCGGATCTTCTGTCGTTGGGTGCACTGATGATTGAGACCGAGGCGCAAGCCGACGATCCTAATCTCGACAATCCGGATATTCCGGCAGGTTTCACGTATCTCGGTCAGTTCATTGACCATGACATCACGTTTGATCCCAATTCTAAACTCCAGCGCGACAATGATCCGGATGCTCTGCGCAACTTCCGCACGCCCCGCTACGATCTTGATTCGCTGTATGCGGATGGACCGGATAATAATCCATATCTCTACGCTAACGACGGCATCCATCTGCTTGTCGGTAAGAACGAGGCCGGCGAAGACGATCTGCCGCGAAACTCTGCCGACCCGAAGCGCGCTCTCACCGGCGATCCACGTAACGACGAGAATGCGATTGTCTCTCAACTTCACCTCGCCTTCATTAAGTTTCACAACAAGGTCGTAGATGCGCTGCCCGCCGGCACGCCCAATCTTTTTGACGAAGCGCGGAGAATTGTGCGCTGGCATTACCAGTGGGTGGTTTTACACGACTTTCTCAGAAAGATCCTTGGTGGCGACGATGTAATCAACGATATCGTCAAGCTTGATAAATACAAGGTTCCCTTTGGTGGTGGCACTAAAGATATACAGGGAGCTTTGCACGTCGATCTAAAGTTCTATCATTACAGGAATCAGCCATTTATCCCCGTCGAGTTTTCAGTCGCGGCCTATCGTTTCGGCCACAGCATGATCCGCACGGACTATGAGCTCAATCCGGCAACCGAAGACCCTAACGATGTCGAAATCTTCGGCGAGGAGGGTGAAGACCTACGTGGTTTTCAGGAGCGACGGGGAGGTTTGGAAATTCAGTGGGCTCGCTTCTTTGAGTTTTCCGGCGTCGCTCAGAAGCCACAGCTTACACGAAAGATAGATACGAAGCTCGCAGTCGGTCTGGGTAATCTGCCCTTCATTACCGACCTGTTTAAATCGCTCGCTCAACGCAATCTTCTACGAGGCAAAGCGCTCGGCCTGCCCTCGGCTCAGGCGGTTGCGAGAGCGATGGGAATGACGCAGGGCAATATCATCCTGACACCCGCGGAGCTGAACTTACCCACTAATGCTCCAGGCGGCAAACCAGGCGATCCGCCGCGCAACCTCGCAGCGGCTTTTAGTCAGGATACGCCACTCTGGTACTACATCCTGAAAGAAGCGGAGGTCCGGTGTGGTGGTAAGAAGCTTGGACCGATCGGCGGACGAATCGTTGCCGAGGTATTCGCCGGTCTACTTGCTGGGGACCCGTCATCGTTCCTGAGCGCAGAACCAACCTGGCAGCCAAAGCAAGGGCAA
>Ga0105238_10001359_pt1 | contig 24554 bp, 21 predicted proteins | sample KBSC34metaG_FD_81526 | JGI IMG/M metagenome (GOLD analysis project Ga0105238, IMG submission 81526) | Corn rhizosphere microbial communities from Kellogg Biological Station, Michigan, USA - KBS C3-4 metaG | ecosystem: Host-associated > Plants > Roots > Rhizosphere > Soil | place: Michigan, USA...
CCACGCGTACTCGAGTTCCGGCCGAGCCGCCTGCGATCAGGTGACAGGATCTAAGGTTCGATGGGCTCGCGAGACGACCTCTCCCTGACCTGACCGGTGCTCCTGCCGTGTGGAGTGGCTAGGGCCTTACCTTACAACCGTGCCCGAGGCCGCTTGAGCTGTTTGGAGAGTGTTATCTGTGGCTAAAATCTATGTAGGCAACCTGCCGTTCAGCGCCAGCGAGGCGGACGTGCGGACCTTGTTTTCTCAACATGGCACCGTCGAGTCGGTATCGCTGCCGACCGATCGGGAAACCGGGCGGCCGCGCGGCTTCGGGTTCGTCGAGATGAGCCAGGCGGATGCGGCGCGCGCCATCCAGAGCCTGAACGGTCACGACATGGGTGGTCGGCAACTGCGCGTGAATGAGGCGCAGGACAAGCCGCGCACCGGCGGCGGTGGCCGTCCGGGTGGCGGTGGTGGCGGCTACCGTGGTGGTGGTGGCGGCGGAGGTGGCGGCGGTCGCGACCGCTGGTAAGGTTGTACGAGCGTCACGGGCGCACGAGCGTCACGCGCGCAAGAAAAGGCCCGGCAGATGTCCGGGCCTTTTTTTTGCAGTCCAGCGCTGCAAGGAGTTTCGCAAGGTGGATAAACCCTCGCGCCGGCAGTTCGTTCTAGGAGCCACGGCCGCGGCGGCCGCGCCGCTCGTCGGAAACGCGGCAGCCGCTGCGCGCGGCAAAGCGCCGGCACGCAAGCTCGGCTTCGCCATCTGCGGGCTCGGCAACCTGAGCGAGCACCAGATCGCCCCGGCACTGCTGAAGAGCGAGCATTGCCGCCTGAGCGGACTCATCACGGACAGTCCGGACAAGGCCCGTCAGTGGCAAGCCAAGTACGGTATTCCCGCCGCCAATGTTTACAACTACGAGACGATGGAGCGGCTCGCCCACAACCGGGATATCGACGTCATCTACATCGTCACGCCGAACGCGCAGCACGCCGACCAGACTCTCAAGGCGGCCGCCGCCGGCAAGCACGTCATCTGCGAGAAGCCGATGGAGGTGTCGGTGGAGAAGTGCCAGCAGATGATCGACGCCTGCAAGGCCGCGAAAGTGAAGCTCGCCGTGGCGTACCGCTGTCAGTTCGACGTCAACAACCTCGAGTGTGTACGCATCGCGCGCGAGCGCGAGCTCGGCGCACTGCGGCTCGTCGAAGCGCAGTTCAACATCTCCGTCGGCGAGCCCGGTCAATGGCGCCTCCAGCACGCCCTTTCCGGCGGCGGAGCGTTGATGGACGTCGGGATCTACGCCCTGCAGGCCTCACGGTATCTCACCGGCGAGGAGCCCATCCTGGTCTGCGGCGTCGAGACCAAGACCGACCCGGTCAAGTTCGCGGAAGTCGATGAGACGATGACCTGGCAGGCGAAATTCCCCAGCGGTGCCGTCGCGGTGTGCACAGCCAGCTATAACCTGCCGGTCTCCGCGCGCTTCAGGGGAACGACCGAGCGCGGCTGGTTCGAGCTGGACCCCGGGTTCTATTACGATGGCAACCACGGCCGCCGCAGCGACGGCAAGCCGATCGCGCTGCCCGGCGGCGACCAGTTCGCAGCCGAGATGGACGATTTCGCACGCTGCATCCTCGAGGACCGCCAGAGCAAGGTGTCCGGCGAGGAGGGCCTGCGGGACGTGCGTATCATGATGGCGATCTACGAGTCCGCCCGGACCGGGCGCGCCGTCAAACTCTGAAATTGCTACGAGGCTCCCGATGCACCAGGCCGCAGATGATCGCTACCGGCAGATTGGCGAGCTGCGCGAGGAGCGCAATCTCGCCAACGTGCGTGCGCTCGATGAGAGTGCGCGCGAGCGTGGGCAAGGCCTGGCGCAGATGGCAATCGCCTGGGTGCTGCGCAAGCCGGCCGTCACCAGCGCGCTGATCGGTGCCAGCCGCTGGGAGCAGATCGAGGAATGCCTGGGCGCACTGCGTAACGTGCAGTTCAGCTTCGAGGAGCTGCAGCGGATCGATCATCACGCACTCGAAGGCGATCTCAACATTTGGGCGGCTTCCAGCCGCGCGGGCTGATCTCATGCAGTACACCACCCTCGGCTCTACCGGTCTGCCGGTCTCGCGGCTCGCCTTCGGTGCGATGACCTTCACCGCGGGCAACAAGGACATGCAGGCCATTTACAAGGTTGGCGCGCAGGCCGCGGCCACACTCGTGGGGCGGGCCCTGGAGGCGGGGGTCAATTTCTTCGACACGGCCGACGGGTATGCCGGTGGGGAATCCGAGACCCTCCTCGGACAGGCTTTGAAGGCGAGGCGCGGCGAGGTCGTGATCGCCACCAAGGTCGGCTTTCGTACCGGCAAGCCCCTGACGCAGGCGGGATTGAGCCGGCGTCACATCCTCTGGTCGATCGAGCAGAGCTTGAGCCGCCTCGGCACCGACTGGGTCGATCTCTACATCGTCCACCGCGAGGATCCCTACACGCCTCTGGAGGAGACACTCGCGGCGCTGGATGCGGTCGTGCGCAGCGGCAAGGTCCGCTACCTCGGATTCTCCAACTGGTCGGCATGGAAGGTGGCGGCGGCGCTGGAGATCCAGAAAGCCAACGGCCTCGCACCCTTCACGCACGGACAGATGCATTACTCGCTGCTCGGCCGTGATGTCGAGCGCGACGTCATTCCGATGATGCGCCGGTACGGGCTTGGGTTGACCGTATGGAGCCCCTTGTCCTCGGGATTCCTCTCCGGCAAATACACGCGCGAGAACCTTGCCGATCCCGGCAATCGCTACTCGGGCTTCGACCTCCTGCCGTTCGACAAAGAGCACGGCTTTCGCCTGGTCGAGTGCATGCGAGTCATCGCGGCGAGTCACGAGGCCAGCGTGGCCCAGGTGGCGCTCGCATGGCTGCTGTCGCGCCAGGCCGTGACGAGCCTCATCCTCGGCGCCAGCAAGCTGCAGCAGCTCGAGGACAATCTCGGCTCGGCCGGTATCGCGCTGACCCCGGCGGAGCTGGCCGATCTGGAGGCCGCCACGCCGCTGCCTGCCGTGTATCCGAACTGGTTCAACGACAACCTGGCAGACCGGCCGATGGTGGAGGCGCTGCGGCGCTGAGTGCAGCGGCGGGCGAGGCGGTATGATACCGGCCCCCTCAGTGCGGTGAGTGCGAGCGAGCCATGAGCTCTTCATTGCGCGATCAGCTGATCGCAGCCGGCCTGGTCACGGAGCGCCAAGCGAAGCAGGCAAGGCAGGAGCAGGCCCGCCAGTTCAAGCAGCGCAAGCTCCCCGACAATGCGGCAAAGGCCGCCGCCGAGCGCGCGCAGGCGGCCAAGGCCGCGCGCGACCAGGAGCTCGCGCAACGCCAGCAGGAGAAGGCCGAGAGGAAGGCACGCCGGGCGCAGGTCAACCAGATGGTCGAGCAGGTCGCCCTTCCCAAAGTGGAAAGCGACGACTCCTACAGTTTCGTCGACGGCACCACCATCCGCCGCATCCCGATCACCGCGGAGCTGCGCAATCGCCTGACTGCGGGCGAGGTGGCGATCGTTCGCTTCAGAGGCCACTACGCCCTGGTGCCCTCCGAAGCCGTGCCGCGCATTCGCGAACGGGACGAGCGTGCCGTGATTGCGCTGGACAAGGGCGATAGGACGACGGACCCGAACGATCCCTACAATGACTTCGTGGTCCCTGATGATTTGACCTGGTAGAAGAGAAAAGTCGAGGGGGTGTTATGAGTACGGAGTTCCCGGGCGGGGCGGACACGCTGCCCATCAGTCGCCGCAACTTCCTCGGCGCCGCGGCCACAGCGGGGGCCGGAGCTGCGCTCGGCGCGGGAATCACGCGCGCGGCGAGCCCTGAACGCGACGCGGGGGGTGGTGGCTCTTCCAGTGCTCAGGCCACCTACTACGAGGGCCCGGATCCGAAAGCGCCGAAAGCGGGACTGCGGTGGGCCTTCTCGGCGACGGTGTTCTTCGCGGATCGGGTGATGATCAACTCGATCAGCTCACCCACCGGCCGCGGGTACACCTCGGTCGGCGGCGGTGAGATCTGGGGCCCGCGACTGCAGGGCCGTGTGCTGCCTCATAGCGGGGCCGACTACTACAAGACGACCTTCAGCACGTATTACATGTTCGAGGCGTCCGACGGCGCGCTGATCTTCATCCACAATCGCGGCACCATGCGGCGCTTTCAATCACGGCCCGAGCCGGGACGACCGCTGCTGCCTCCTGCCGATGCGCAATCGGCGGGCTGGACGCGTTTTCGCGCCACACCGGTGTTCACCGCGCCCACAGGTCCTCACGAGTGGATGAATCGGACCGTATTCGTCGCGGATGCCAAACGGCAGAGCAACCCCGATCACACCGTGTTCACCTATTACGAAGTGCTCTGAAGGCGCCCACCCATGCGAGATTTCGTCGTCCCCAGGACCGATACCAAAGTGATGGGCGAGGTACGCCTCGAGTACGCCTTCCAACTCACGGCGCACTACGATCCGCCCAAGGTATCCCAGACGCCCAAAGGCGCTTTCCGCTATCAGGACATCGTCTCCGGAGAAGTCCGCGGCGCGCACCTGAACGCGACCGTCTACCCCGACAGCGGCGGCCAGTACGACACGGTGCGCTCCGATAGGATTCGCGATGTCGACGCCCACTTCATGCTCAAGGCCGAGAACGGCGAGTTCATCTACATGGAGCATGTGGGGTACCGCCGCCCTGACGGCTACTACCGCGCCATCGCCTACGTGGATGCGGAGACCAAGGGCGCCTACGACTGGCTGAACAACACGACATTCGTCGTGACTGCGCAGGAATCGGCGGACCAGCGCGAGGTCGTGTTCCACTATTACCTCGCCAACTGACTGCGTTGGCTGATCCGGCGACCGGGGGCATTCCATTGTCAGCACGAATACTGGTGTGCCTGTCAGGCACGCTGCTCGGGGTTCTGGCCACAACCGCGCCCACGGCCGCTCAGGAGTCGACACCGGGCGCCCAATGGCTCACCGTCAACAATCGGCTCGACGGCCAGCGATTCTCGCCCCTGAAGCAGATCACGCCCGCGAACGCTGCGCAGCTGGGTGAGGTCTGCCGCGTCCAGATCGACGGCCCGACGACGTTTCACGCCGGGCTCGTGGTCGCTGATGGAGTGATCTATACCGACACCGGGCTCGAGACGGTGGCCATCGATGCGAGGACGTGCGCGGTGCGCTGGAAGTACACCTACGAGCCGGACGAGGACCGCTACTCGCCCTCGAATCGCGGTCTGGCGCTGATGGATGGGCGAATCTTCCGAGGTACGGGAGACGCACGCCTGATCGCTCTGGATGCGGCTACCGGCAAGCTGCTGTGGAAAGACGTCATCGGCACTCCACGACTGGGTGAATCCGCATCGGCGGCGCCGCTTGCCTGGGACGGCGTGGTGTACATGGGCATTGCCGGAAGCGAGCTGGGCGCGCGTGGCCGCGTCATGGCCTATGACGCGCAGACCGGGCGCGAGCTGTGGCGATTCAACACCATTCCCATGGGCAATGAGGTCGGGGCCGATACCTGGAAGCGGGCGAAGACCGCCAAGACCGGCGGCGGCGGGGTGTGGGGGTCCATGTCGCTGGATGTCACGACCGGCGAGCTGTTCGTGCCGGTGGGCAACCCCTGGCCGGACATCGACAAGGACTATCGCCCCGGATCCAACCTGTTCACCGACTCGATCGTGGTGCTCGATGCACGCACGGGCGCGTTGAAATGGTGGCATCAGACGGCATCCGAGGACTGGCAGGACCTGGACCTCGTAGCCGCTCCCGTGCTGTATCGCGACAGCCAGATTCGCGATGTCGTCGCCTTCGGCGGCAAGGATGGATACGTCACCGCGGTGGATCGGGACTCTCATGAGGTGCTGTTCCGTACTCCGGTGACGACGATGGTCCCGCTGCCCAACGGCGCAACACCGCAGGGCATCCGGGCGTGCCCGGGATACGCCGGGGGCGTCGAGTGGAACGGGCCCACTCTCGATCGTCTCAACAAAACTCTCGTCACCGGCTCGGTAGATGCCTGTTTCGATGTCAAGCTGGGCACGACGAAGTACTCCGCCGACGAAGCCAACTTCGGCGGCACGGTGGCCCCGGTTGGACCCATCACCGGCTGGGTCACCGCGGTCGATAGCGAGACCGGGAAGATCCGCTGGCGATATCACGCTGAGAAGCCCGTCATCGCCGGCGTTGCGCCGACCGCCGGCGGAGTTACCTTCACCGGAGATCTGGCAGGCAACCTACTGGTATTCGACAGCAAGAGCGGAGCGCTGCTCAAGAAGGCGCCCACGGGCGGAGCGCTGGCTGGAGGGGTCGTCACGTATGACATCGGCGGCAAGCAGTACGTTGCGTTCGCCTCCGGTAACGTGTCGCGCACTGCGTTTGGCGCGCTCGGAGTGCCTAGCGTCGTGGTGATGGCGCTCAACGGCTCGCACGGGGCTGGCGGTGTGCAGCACGCACCGAGGGCGGGCGCGGCGGGCGCGGCGGGCGCGGCGGGCGCGGCCAATATCGCCAACGGCCGCAAGCTCTACAACCAGGTTTGCGTGTCCTGTCACGGCCCCGACGGCAACATGATCGCCGATCACAAGCTCAGCAATCTGAAGGCGCGGCTCGACCGCGCCGCCACCATCCGCTTCATCAAGGACCCCAAGCTGCCGATGCCGAAGCTGTATCCGGATCTGCTGAGCGAGCAGAACGTCACCGACGTTGCGACGTACGTGCACGACGAGCTCGGGCCCTGACCCGCGCGCGACTTCGCGGAACCCCCGACAGCGCCTGTGAGCAGACTACGAGCGCTGATCTAACTGCGATACATGAACTCACTGCGACGCATTCGCATCTCACAACGACGCGTCCGCACGGTAGTGACGCTGCTGTAAGCGCATGGCGCGCTCCTCTGCCTCCGCCTAGACTCCCGCCCGGTGTGTCGAGTCGGCCGCACAGCATTGCAGATTCTTTTGGCGGCCTGGGCATCCGCAGCCCTGGCGCAGACGGATGAAATACAGGTCTATGACGCGGAGATCACCGCGCCCGGCCGTTTCAACCTGACCTGGCACAACAACTTCACGCTCTCCGGCCGCCGCCAGGCGGACTTTCCCGGCGGCATCGTCCCCGATCACACGCTCAACGGCGTGCCCGAATGGGCCTATGGGGTCACGGACTGGTTCGAGGCCGGAATGTATCTGCCGGTCTACAGCTATACCAACGACGATCGGCTGTTGTTCGAGGGATTCAAGCTGCGCGCGTTATTCGTCGTACCGCACGCACACGATCGGACGGTCTTCTACGGGTTGAACTTCGAGCTCAGCTACAACAAGCCCTATTGGGAGAGCAGCCGCTACTCGGGGGAGATGCGGCCGATCATCGGCGTGCACCTGGGGCGCTTCGACCTGATCTTCAATCCCATCCTGGACAGCGAGTTCAACGGCCTCGGCAAGCTGGACTTCGCCCCAGCGGCACGCGCCGCCTACAACATCAACAGCAAGGTGGCCGTGGCGCTGGAGAACTACTCCGATTTCGGGCCCCTGGACCACTTCAGCGGCGGCTCGGAGCAGCAGCAGACGCTGTTCACCGTGTTCGACTACGGAGGCGCCAGCAACGGTATCGAGTTCGGCGTGGGGTACGGGCTCACCCGCTCGAGCGACTCAGTCGTCGTGAAGCTGATGCTGATGCACGATTTCTGAAGTGTCGAATCGGGGCGCCGCGTTTCGATCATTCGCGGCCCTCGACGAGGAGATCTGCAGCATTACCGACACCAGCCTGGCGGCTACCAAGTCGGCGTTGCAACGCGGTCGCCTGCGGCTTCGCGAGCTCGCGCAAGAGCCCGAGGACATCCGGCTTCCCTCCCTGGGGCAGGCCGAGCAGCTCCGTCTCGCCAGATACGTCGACTGCTTCAACGAGCGCGACTTCGACTCGGTGCGCCGCATGCTCGCCGACGAGGTTCGCCTGGATCTGGTCAACAGACTGCGGCGCAGCGGCCGTGGCGAGGTCGGGGAGACCTGCACCGCTACTCTCAACTGGCGCTTCGCCGCGGGTCTGGTCGAGGGCCGGCCCGCCATGCTGGTGTTCGACCAGCGCGCACCGACGGATCGCCCCGCGTATTTTGTCCTGGTGGACTGGATGCACGACCGGATCGCCTTCATCCGCGACTTCCTGTTCGCCCCCTACGTGCTCGAGGGCGCGGAGTTGGCCATCCTGGAGGGCACAGGCACGCCGCCCGCGGGCTGAGCGCTTACATCAGGGCAAGGCTTGCAGAGCGCCGAACGTGCCGGGCACGGTCGAGGATTGCAGCAACACGCCGGCGATATTGGGTACCACGCCGTTCGCCGCCTGCTGCATCGGTCCGGTGGCCACGACCACGTCCGGCAAGCCGTCTCCGTTGACGTCCACGACGGCGATCTCATTGGCGTCCGTGACGGAATAGCTGACCGCGGCCATGAAAGTGCCGGGCGCGGCAGGGTTCTGCAGCAACACGCTCACCGCGTTGGTGCCCCCGATGACGATGTCAGGATGTCCGTCTCCGTTCACGTCCACGACCGCGATGGACTGACCCAGGCTGCCGGAGGCAGTCGCATAGCTCACCGGGGCCAGGAAGGTACCCGGGCTCGCCGGGTTCTGCATGAGCACCGCCACCGTCGGCATTCCACCGCCAACAGGCCCCGGGTCCGTGACTATCAGATCCTTCAAGCCGTCGCCGTTGACGTCCGCGATAGCGACGATATTGGCGCCTACGTACCACGCGTTGGGCGCCTCTGTGTACACCGCAAGCGGTGCCGCGTAAGTAGTCGCCGTGGGAGCCCCGGTATGCAGCAGCATCCAGACCCCGTAGTTGTCGACGACGGCAACATCCGCAACCCCGTCGTTGTTGAGATCGCCGGCCGCTACCCAGTTCGCGCCGCCGGGATAGAGAGGAATGGGGGCGGCAAACGCTCCCGGTGCGCTCTGCAGGAACAGCGACACGTTGAAGTCGGCCGAGATCAGATCGGGCAGCCCGTCGCCGTTCATGTCGGCGATCGCCACTTGCGAAGCCCCAGGAGAAGGCAGGACCAGCGGCGCGCTGAAGCTGCCCGGACTGGAGGCGTTGTTGAAGAACACCGCCAACGAGCCATCGTCATAGCTGGCCGAGACGAGATCCGGCAGGTGATCGCCGTTGAAATCGGCGCTGGCCAGATAGAGCGGACTGTACCCGTCGGCGGTCAGCACCGGCGCAGCGAAGCTGCCTACGCCGCTCCCCAGCGAGGCTTTCAGCGACCCCGGATAGGGGCCGGAGCCGTTGACGACCATGCTCGTCTGCACGACGGAGGTGAACCCGTTCCCGGCGAAGTTGCCGGCCACCAGCCCGTATGAAACCTCGTAGGGCCCGCAGTTGGTCGTGCAGGGAACGCAGTAGGTTCCGGGGCAGTAGACATCGCCGACCTGACCGTCACTGCCGCCGCAACCGGCGACGCACGCCACGCAAGCCGCGAGCACTGCCATCCGGACAGCACGTCGCGGGGGTTCCGGCGTCGCGGCGCCGGAAACGCTTCTGGAATACAGCATAGGTCCTCCACTGAAATGTCGCCGCACCTGCCATTGCAGACTGCAGGCGCTCGAGCTCGTATTACGCCCGCGCCACGCAAATCCCCCACTGCAGCGCTGCTGGAGGACGTGACGGCTCGTGCATCCTCGAGATTGAAACGTCAAAGCGACCGGGCCGTTGACCGGGGGACAAGCCGCTCGCAAAGAGCGTGCCTCAAGAGGTGGCGGAAGCGTCCTTGCGCACTGTGCGGAAAGCATTGCGGCCGGCTCGTCTGGCTTCGTACATCGCGCCGTCCGCATTGCGGATCAGGTCGTCCGCAGTGATGTTGTTGTTGTGACCCACTGTAACCACCCCGATGCTGGTGCTGACTCGCACGATCTGCCCTTCGAGCTCGAAGTGCGTCTGGGTCACTTCCAGAATCTTCTCCGCAACCGCTTCCGCCGCCGCGGTGTTCGGAACGCTCTCGATGAGCAACGCGAACTCATCGCCGCCCAGGCGCGCGAACGTGTCGACGCTGCGCACCAATGCCCTGATCCGCAGCACGAATCCTTTCAGCAGCGTATCGCCGGCAGCGTGGCCGAGACTGTCATTGATGTTCTTGAAGTGATCGATGTCGAAGTACATCAGTGCCAGCTCGCCGGCGGGGCTGCGGGCATGGCGCGCCAGTGCCTGCTCGAGTCGATCCTTGAACAGCCGGCGATTGGGCAAGCCCGTCAGCGGGTCGTGCCCGGCCATGTTGCTCAGCTCTTCCTCCAGCTGGCGGCGGCGATCGATCTCCAGCTGCTGACCGAGAGCCGCGCCGAGCAGGCCGGCGGTCATCCGCAGCATGTCGATGTCGTGCTCTTCGAACGCACGGCGGTCGCCCCAGGTGACCTTGAGCACTCCGGTCACGATACCCATGCGCCGCAGCGGCACTACAATCAGCGAGCCTGCGCCGAGCTTGCGGCAGGCGTCCAGATCGACGCGCGGATCGGTTGCCGTATCGGTGGAGACCAGGACTTCGCCGTTGCGAATGCTCAAGCCCGAAAGGCTGCCCATAGCACGCGATCGCAGCCCGACGTGCGGGGCGATCGAGCCGCTGGCGGCCGCGTAGATCAGCTCATCGCCCTCCAGCAGCTCCACCGCCGCACCGCCGGAGCCGGTGAGCGCCTGCACCTGGGTGAGCACCGCCTGCATGAAGTCCGGCAGATCGAATTGCAGTGACACCAGCATCGACTGCAGATCGATGATCTTCTTCAACCGCAAGGTCGTGTGATTGATTCTGTCGCCGGAGCCTGCCACTGCCATCGCTTTCGCAACAATCAGCCGCAGAGCCTAGCAAGGGCGTTGCGCGCCGCAGCAGAAAATGTGATTTTCTGTGAACTGCAGCCCTGCGCTCGGGAATTGGCGTGTCATTTCGACTCCCAACGCACGAGGTGGCGGGTGTCGTTGCCGAAGATGTCGGTCACTTTGACCAGGATCTCGTGGACCGCGGGTGCGGCGTACGTGTACGCCGGCGTCTCCAGCTTCAGCTCCCGGTTGTGCCTGGTCCGATAGGCTTGCCATCGGCTGGTGAACGGGTCGCTGCGGAAGTCCCAGTCCACCGCCCAGCCGTCGATGTAGTCGGACCACTTCCAGCCGGTCGCCGGCTCGACGGACGGCAGGACGAAATCACGCAGGTGCAGCCGCACGCCCGTCCCTGAAGCAATCACTTCCAGCTGCACGTGTGCCAGCTCGAAGAATCGAATGTCACCGCGCTCGACGGCGCGGCTCTGCATGACCTCGCGCGGGATGACGAGGAAGCGGACATCCGCGCGATGGCGCACGCTCAGATCCCAGTCCCACCCCAGGATGTGCACCTCCTGCACTCCCCGCTCGGCCGCCTCGGCAAGCGCCGCTTCGACCTGCGCGTTGGTCACTGGAGAATCGATGGCTGCCACGCGCACGAGCGCCTGCCCCTTACGGCCGTGAAGGTGCCGCCCCTCCTGCGCCTGCGCCCCATACAGATCGAGAATGAACCCGACATACGCCGTGTCGGGCGCGCAATCGCCGAACGTAGCCGCCTGCCAGTATTTGCGCTCGTGCGAGCCGAGTCCCAGGATCTCGAACTGCCGTGCTCCTGACTCCAGCATCCGCTTGCGCGAGGTCTGCACGGCCTGGCGGCCCAGATCGCAGCCGATCCATCGGCGCCCGAGCCGGTCGGCCACCGCGAGGGTCGTGCCCGCACCGCAGAAAAAGTCGAGCACCAGCGACCCCGGCTCACTGGAGGCAGCGATGATCCGCTCCAGCAACGCCTCCGGCTTCTGCGTGTCGTAGGCCGTATCTTCCTTCGCCTGGGAGTTGATCGGACGGATGTCGGTCCAGATCGAGGACAGCGGCACCCCGCGGGACTCGTCCAGATAGCGTTTCAGCCGCGGCCGCTTTGCCTTGCTGTCCGGATACCACAGACGCCCCTGGGCATCCAGCTCCGCCATTTTCTGCTGCGAGTACCGCCATCCCATCGCCGGCGGCGCGTGCCCCTTCCACACGTAGGTCATGTTGGGGCGCGGATTCGGGCTCGTGATGTTGTCCAGCATGTAGCGGCGGCCGTCCGGATCGCGGCCGGTGTACTTGCCGTCCACGTACTTGCGATCGTGGGGCAGGAACTGCTCGTTCCAGATGGCGCGCGCGGTCCTGGTGTAGAAGAGGATCTTGTCGTGCACCGTCCCGTAGGCATTGCTGTCGGAGTGCGCAGTCGTGCGCTTCCAGATGATCTCGGTGCCGCGCTCTGCGCCGAAAATCTCATCCAGCAGCGCACGCACGTAGTGATTGACGTTCGGTCCGATGTGGAAGTACAGCGAGCCGCGCTCGGACAGCAGCTCGCGGGCAAGCAGCAACCGCGGCCACATCATCGTCAGGTAGGCGTCCCGTCCCCCGCCCCACGTGTCGTAGTAGGCCTGGGTACGCAGCCCCTCGCCGGAGGAGTGCGTGAAGTCGCGGCCGGCCAGAAACGGAGGGTCGATGTAGATCAGATCGACCTGGCCGGCCAGCTCGCCCGCCAGCGAGGCCAGAACGCACAAGTTCTCGCCCCAGATCAGGCGGTTCCTCCAGCCAGCCGCGCCGCCGGCGAAGGATTCCAGGACCTGGAAGGGCAGATTCAGACGCGGCGGCTCGAGCAGCGCGCCCTGCTCGTCGTACTTGCCAGGCCACACCAGCTCGGTGCGGTCGATGCGATGGGGCACTGGCTCGCTCATCGCGCCGATGATACGAGTCCGCCGGCCTTTTTGTATCCTTGCCCCCGTGCTGTGCACTCGAGGTGTGACATGAACGAGAGGATCGAGAAGTTCTGCAGGCGCTTGCGCCTCGAGGTACCGATTCTGCTGGCGCCGATGGCCGGCATCCTCGCACCCTCGCTGTCCACCGCCATCGCGCAAGCGGGTGGCCTCGGCTCCTGCGGCGTGCTGCTCATGACGCCCGAGGAAATCGCGCGCTGGTCCGCGCAGATCCGTGCTGCGGGCACGGACGCGTTCGCGCTGAACAACTGGATCCCCGACCCGCCGCCGCTCCGCGATCGGCAGAACGAAACCCGGATCGCCGCGTTCCTGGGCCGCTGGGGACCGGCAGTCGCGCCCGAGGCCGCCGACGGCGGCAAGCTCCCCGATTTCCAATCGCAGTGCGAGGCGATGCTGGCCGCGCAACCGCGCGCCATCTCCTCCATCATGGGAATCTATCCGCCCTCCTTCGTACAGGAGATGAAAAAGCGAGGGATCGCCTGGTTCGCCACGGCCACGACGGCCGCAGAAGCGCGAACGGCTGAAGAAGCCGGTGCCGATGTCATCGTCGCGCAAGGGATGGAAGCGGGAGGACATCGTGGAGCCTTCGACAGCGCCCACGCAGAGACGCACCAGGTCGGGCTGTTTGCACTCCTGCCTGCAATAGTCGACACCGTTCGGATCCCGGTGATTGCCACGGGCGGTATCGCAGATTCAAGAGGAGTGGCGGCGGCGTTCCTGCTCGGCGCGAGCGCGGTGCAGATTGGAACGGGCTTCCTGCGGTGTCCGGAAGCGCAGATCTCTCCAGCGTGGGCGGACGGGCTGGCGCGAACGATGCCCGAAGACACCGTGCTCACCCGAGCCTTCAGTGGCCGCGCCGGTCGCTCGATACTCAACGATTATGTGCGCGCCACCCAGGCGTCGGACGCACCGGCTCCAGCGCCATACCCGCTTCAGCGGGGGTTGAGTGCGGCCATGCGGCGCGAAGCCAGTCAGAAAGGCGACATTCGCCGCATGCAGGCGTGGGCCGGGCAATCGGCCCGGCTCGCCCCGAGCCAGCCGGCGGCGGCTGTGGTCAGCCGCCTGTGGAGCGAGACGCGCGGGTTGCTCGGCTGGGGGTGACCCCGTACGGGTCCTGCGCTCCGGTGCCCGACCCGGCCGAAAACGGACGCTTGCCGCTCGATAATCCGCATGGACGACAGTCCCTGTCCCGCCGATGGTCTGCGCCATTGACGACGCTCCGCTTTCCGTCGATGGTCTGCACCATTGACGACGCTCCGCTTTCCCTCGATGGTCTGCGCCATTGACGCTGCCCCCAACACCGGTATTATCGGGGCTATCCTGGCGGTAGAGACGGTTGAGGGGCGCCCGGGCATGAGCCCGTGTCCGGAGGCGCCTACGTCCGCGTCCGCCACACGCTGCTTTTTTCGACGCGGGACCTAAGCGGGGCCTCCCGCCTTCGGTACGAGCCCGAGATTTCCGGCCTCCGCGTCCTATGGTGGCCGTCTATGCAGCACAAACACAGCGTTCAGGAGCGCCTCCCGCGCCGCGCCCATCGTCGTCAACGTGGGCAGCCCGGCAAGCAGGGCCTGTACGACCCCTGGTACGAGCACGAGGCCTGCGGCGTCGGTTTCGTCGTGGACATGAAGGGCCGCAAATCCCACCGGATCCTGCAGCAGGCCATCCAGGTCCTGCGTAACCTCGACCACCGCGGCGCCTGCGGCTGCGAGGCCAATACGGGCGATGGAGCCGGCGTGCTCCTGCAGATGCCGCACGCCTTCTTTCAGCAGGTGGCGAAGAAGGACCGCCTGAGCCTCCCCGGCCCCGGGGAGTACGCCAGCGGCCTGGTGTTCCTGCCCCGCAACCCCACCAAGCGCCGCCGGCTGGTGGAGGTGTTCGAGCACATCATCCAGTCGGAGGGCCAGACGCTGCTCGGCTGGCGCACCGTGCCCACGAACAACGCCTCCCTGGGCGAGACGGCCAAATCCTCCGAGCCGTTCATCCGCCAGGTGTTCATCGGACGCAGTGCGGCGATCAAGGACGAGATGGAGTTCGAGCGCAAGCTGTATGTGATCCGCAAGCGCGCCTACAGCGAGATCCGCACCTCCACCATCGACGGCGCGGAGTACTGGTACCTGGCGAGCCTTTCCCACAAGACGATCGTCTACAAGGGAATGCTGCTCACCGAGCAGCTGGATCAGTATTTCACCGACCTGCAGCAGCCCTCGATGGAGACGGCGCTGGCGCTGGTGCATTCGCGCTTCAGCACCAACACGTTCCCGAGCTGGGACCGCGCGCACCCGTACCGCTACCTCGCGCACAATGGCGAGATCAACACGCTGCGCGGCAACTACAACTGGATGAAGGCGCGCGAGGCGTTGTTCGACTCCGACCTGTTCGGCGCGGACACGCCCAAGATCCGCCCGATCATCAACCCGAACGGCAGCGACTCGGCGATGCTGGACAACACGCTGGAGCTGCTGGTGCTGGCCGGGCGCTCGCTGTCGCACGCCATGATGATGTTGATTCCCGAGCCCTGGTCGAATCACGAGAGCATGGATGAGGACAAGCGGGCGTTCTATCAGTACCACTCCAGCCTCATGGAGCCATGGGACGGCCCGGCGTCCATCGCCTTCACCGACGGCAAGCAGATCGGGGCGGTGTTGGACCGCAACGGCCTGCGTCCGTCGCGTTACTACGTCACGAAGGACGACCTGGTGGTCATGGCCTCGGAGGCCGGCGTGCTCGACCTGCCACCGCAAGACATCGTGCAGAAGGGCCGCCTGCAACCCGGCCGCATGTTCCTCGTCGACACCGAGCAGGGCCGCATCATCGACGATGAGGAGATCAAGCGCGCGGTGGCCACGCAGCATCCGTACCGCCGCTGGCTCGACGAGCACCTGGTGCACCTGAAGGACCTGCCGCCCGCACCCGAAGTGCCTGCGTCGGATCCGGATTCGCTGCTGCAGCGGCAGATCGCCTTCGGCTATACGTTCGAGGATCAGCGTGTGCTGCTCGAGCCGATGGCGAAGAACGGCGTCGAGGCTGTGGGCTCGATGGGCAACGACACGCCGCTGGCGGCACTGTCGACCCGGCCGCGGCTGCTGTACGACTATTTCAAGCAGCTGTTCGCGCAGGTGACGAACCCGCCGATCGACTGCATCCGCGAGGAGCTGATCACGGCATCGGAGGTGTGGCTCGGCTCCGAGGGCAACCTGCTGCGGCCGCAGCCCGGGGATTGCCGCCGGCTCGAGCTGCAGGGGCCGATCCTGACCAACGAGGAATTCGCCAAGGTCCGGCGCATGAACGTGCCGGGCCTGAAGGTCGGGGTGCTGTCGATCCTGTTCCGCGCCACGCGCGGCGAGAAGGGTCTGACAAAGTCGATGGAAGAGCTGTGTCTCGCGGCGCGCCGCATGATCGAGGACGAGGAAGTGAACGTCCTCATCCTCAGCGACCGCGGCGTGAAGCGCGAATTCGCTGCAGTGCCCGCGCTGCTGGCAGTGAGTGGCCTGCACCACTACCTGATTCGCGAGGGACTGCGCATGCGCGTCAGCCTCGCACTGGAGACTGGCGAAGCGCGCGAGGTCCAGCATTTCGCCCTGCTCATCGGCTACGGCTGCGCGGTCGTCAATCCCTACCTCGCATTCGAGACCATCGAGAGCATGATCCACGAGGGGATGGTCCCGAACGTCGACTCGAAGCTCGCCTGCAAGAACTATGTGAAGGCCGCCACCAAGGGCGTCGTCAAAGTGATGTCCAAGATGGGCATCTCCGCGATCCAGAGCTATCACGGGGCCCAGGTGTTCGAGGCGGTGGGGCTGCGCCAGGACGTCATCGACGAATACTTCACCTGGACCGCCTCGCGTATCGGCGGCGTCGGGATGGACGTCATTGCACAGGAAGTGCTGCTGCGCCACCGGGCCGCGTTTCCGGCGCGGGACACCAACGGCCACACGCTGCAGACCGGCGGCCTCTACCAGTGGCGCGCGGACGGCGAGCATCATCTGTTCAACCCCGAATCCATCCACCGTCTGCAGAAGGCGGTACGGACCAACAGCTACGCCACGTACAAGTCCTACGCCCAACTCATCGACGATCAGTCCAAGAGGATCGCGACGCTGCGCGGACTGCTGGAGTTCAAGCCCGCCGAGTCCATACCCGTCGAGGAAGTGGAGTCGGTCGAGAGCATCGTCAAGCGCTTCAAGACCGGCGCGATGTCCTACGGCTCGATCAGCAAGGAGGCGCACGAGACGCTTGCAGTGGCGATGAACCGCATCGGCGGCAAGAGCAACACCGGCGAAGGCGGCGAGGATCCCGATCGCTACGAGCAGCTGCCCAACGGCGACTCCAGGAACAGCGCCATCAAGCAGGTCGCCTCGGGTCGTTTCGGTGTCACCAGCCACTACCTGGTCAACGCCCGCGAGCTGCAGATCAAGATGGCGCAGGGCGCCAAGCCCGGCGAGGGCGGCCAGCTGCCCGGCACCAAGGTCTATCCATGGATCGCCAAGACGCGCCACACGACCGCCGGTGTTGGGCTCATCTCCCCTCCGCCCCATCATGACATCTACTCGATCGAGGATCTCGCGGAGCTGATCCACGATCTGAAGAACGCCAACCGCCGCGCTCGCATCAGCGTCAAGCTGGTAGCGGAAGTGGGCGTCGGCACCATCGCTGCAGGGGTTGCCAAGGCGCATGCGGACGTGGTGCTCATCAGCGGGCATGATGGGGGGACTGGCGCTTCACCGCAGACTTCGATCGCTCATGCCGGGCTGCCGTGGGAGCTTGGGCTCGCCGAGACGCACCAGACTCTGGTGCTCAACAACCTGCGCAGCCGCATCACCGTCGAGACCGACGGGCAATTGAAGACCGGGCGCGACGTCGTGATCGCGGCCCTGCTGGGGGCGGAGGAATTCGGCTTCGCCACGGCGCCGCTGGTCGCAGTGGGCTGCATCATGATGCGCGTCTGTCATCTCAACACGTGCCCTGCCGGCGTGGCCACGCAGGATCCGCGGCTGCGCGAGAGGTTCGCGGGCAAGCCCGAGCACGTCGTGAACTTCATGCGCTTCATCGCGCAGGATATGCGCGAGATCATGGCGCGGCTCGGATTCCGGACAGTGGAAGAGATGATCGGGCGCGTCGACCGGCTGATGCCGCGCGCCGCGATCGACCACTGGAAGGCGCAGGGGTTCGATTTCAGCAACATCCTGTATCAGCCGGATGTGGGCGCGGAAATCGGCCGCTTCCGCCAGATCGATCAGGATCACGGCCTGGAGAAGTCGCTGGACGTGACTGCGCTCCTGGAGCTGTGCACGCCTGCGATCGAGCACGGGACGCCGGTGCGCGCGGTGCTGCCCATCCGCAACGTCAATCGCGTCGTCGGAACGATTACCGGCAGCGAGGTCACGCGCAAGCACGGGCCGAAGGGCCTGCCCGAGGACACGATCCGCATCCAGTTTCAGGGGTCGGCCGGTCAGAGCTTCGGGGCGTTCATGCCGCGCGGCATGACCTTCGTGCTCGAAGGCGATGCCAACGATCACCTGGGCAAGGGACTCTCCGGCGGCCGGATCGTGGTGTTCCCGCCGAGCGGCTCTACGTTCGTGCCCGAGAAAAACATCATCGTCGGCAACGTCGGCCTGTATGGCGCGACCAGCGGCGAAGCCTATATTCGAGGCATGGCCGGTGAGCGCTTTGCTGTGCGCAACAGCGGCGCCGATGCGGTCGTCGAGGCTGTCGGCGATCACGGCTGCGAGTACATGACCGGCGGCAACGTCGTCGTACTCGGTCCAGCGGGCCGCAACTTCGGCGCGGGCATGTCAGGAGGTATCGCCTACGTGTTGGACGAGGTGGGCGACTTCAGCACCCGCGTGAACAAGCAGATGGTGGACATCGAGTCGCTCACCGACCCGGACGAGGTGAAGAAGGTGCGCACGATGGTCGAGCGCCATCGCGAGCTCACCGGGAGCGCCCGCGCCCAGTACGTGCTCGAGCATTGGGACGACCTCGTTGCCAGGTTCGTGCGCATCATTCCGAGAGACTTCAAGCGCGCGGTCGAGTCGCTCAAGCGCGCGCATGAGCAGGGGTTGAGCGGCGACGAAGCCATCATGGTGGCCTTCGAGGAGAACGCGCGCGATCTGGCGCGCGTCGGTGGAAACTAAAAGACCGCACGTCATGGGAAAGCCGACAGGATTCATCGAGTATCTGCGGGAGCTTCCGGTCGATCGGACGCCGATCGAGCGGCTGCGCGACTGGAACGAGTTCCATCACCACATGGACGACAAGCGGCTGCGCAATCAGGCGGCTCGCTGCATGGATTGCGGAGTGCCGTTCTGTCACACCGGCACTTTGATCTCGGGAGCTGCTTCCGGGTGCCCCGTCAACAACCTCATTCCGGAGTGGAACGATCTGGTCTATCGCGGCCTGTGGCGCGATGCGCTCGAGCGGCTGCACCGGACGAACAACTTTCCGGAGTTCACCGGAAGGGTGTGTCCCGCGCCGTGCGAGGGATCCTGCGTCCTTGGCATCAATGCGCCGCCGGTCGCCATCAAGACGATCGAGAACGCCATCGTGAATCGGGGCTGGGAGCAGGGCTGGATCACTCCCGAGGCACCCGCGGTGCGCACGGGGAAGAAGGTCGCGGTCATCGGCTCCGGTCCCGCCGGACTCGCCGCCGCGGCGCAGCTCAACCGTGCCGGTCACTCGGTGACCGTCCTGGAGCGCGACGACCGGCCGGGCGGGCTCCTCATGTACGGCATACCGAACATGAAGCTCGACAAACAGGGCGTCGTCATGCGCCGCATCGAGCTGCTGGAGAAGGAAGGCATCAAGTTCATCTGCAACGCGCAGGTCGGCGAGAACGTCGAGACGCTGCTGTTGCTGAAGGATTTTGACGCCACGGTGATCTGCACCGGCGCAACCAACGCGCGCGATCTTCCCGTTGCCGGCCGGAAGCTGCAGGGCGTGCACTTCGCGATGGAATACCTCACCGCGAACACGAAGGCACTTCTCAACGGCGGCCCGGACCACAGCCCCATCCACGCGCGCGACTGCCATGTCGCGGTGATCGGCGGCGGCGACACCGGCACCGACTGTGTCGGTACGGCGATGCGCCAGGGTTGCAAGAGCCTCACTCAGTTCGAGATTCTTCCGCGCCCGCCGATGGAGCGCGCCGAGGACAATCCGTGGCCGGAGTGGCCCAAGGTCTACAAACTCGATTACGGGCAGGAGGAGGCGGCGGCCAGGTTCGGCTCCGACCCGCGTGTCTACGTCACCACGGTCAAGAAGCTCAACGGTGACGAATCCGGCCGTGTGAAGTCACTGACGACCGTGCAGATTGCCTGGCAGAAGGACTCCAGCGGGCGATTTGCGCCGGCGGAGGTGCCGGGGACGGAGAAGGAGATGCCGGCCGACCTCGTGCTGCTGGCCATGGGATTCCTCGGGCCGGAGCAGCCGCTGCTGAAGGAGCTCGGCGTCCAGACGGACGCTCGCTCCAATATCGTGGCCGAGCACGGGCGCTTCTCGACGAACGTCCCCGGGGTGTTCGCGGCTGGCGACTGCCGTCGCGGTCAGAGCCTCGTCGTGTGGGCGATCAATGAGGGGCGCGGCGCGGCGCGGGAGTGCGATCGGTATTTGATGGGAAGCACGGATCTGCCGTGAGGACTGTGGCGCACGAAGCCCGCACGCACGGCATGACTTTGCATCACGGCGATGGATCCGCGACTTGACTAGAACTGTACGGTAGCCCGCAAGAGGTTCTACGATGGTCAGAACTGCCCGTAAAGGTGCCGAAGAGGCCCGCAATCAGCTCCCCGACCTGCTGGAGGCCGCTGAAAAGGGCCATTCCACCATTATTACCAAGCACGGCCGTCCGGTAGCCGCCCTTGTGCCGCTGGATGCCTACGCAGCAGGCACCCGCCAACAACCGCTTATGCCAATGGAAGGCTCAGGTCGAGGACTGTGGGGCGAGGACAGCCGCCGCACGCTCCGTGACCTGCGTGACGAATGGAGCCGGTAGATATCTCCGACCTGCCAGAGCAGTCACTGCTCCTGATGGACACGGCGCCGATCATCTACGTCCTGGAAAGCCACCCTCAATTTGCAGCCCGCTTCAAGCCCGTGTTTGAGGCGCACGGCGAGGGACGTATCCGGTTTGCGGTAACCACGGTCACAGTAGCGCAAGTGCTCACCGGCCCGCTACAGGCCCAAGATGATGCACTTGCACGCCGCTACCGCGCGATCCTTGAATCGTGGCAGTGCATCGACCTGGATGTTGGGATTGCCGAGAGTGCCGCCAGACTTCGCGCTTCGCTGCGCTTGAGGCTGCCGGATGCGGTCCAAGCCGCCAGCGCACTCGCCATCAACGCCGCGGCGCTCGTGACTCATGATCGCGACTTCTCGCGCGTGAAGTCCCTGCGTGTGATCTCTTAGCCGCACCGCCCGCTTCACATCTGCTTGAATACCCCCGCAAACGTGCGGCTTACCGGCAGCACGTCGGCGTGGTCTTTCAGGTGCACCAGGCACCGCCCCAGCACATCGCGCTCGACGCGCTCGATCGCGGCTACGTTGACGATCGTTCCACGATGGATCTGCACAAATGCCTGTGGATCCAGACTCTGAAGCAGATCCTTCAGGGAGGTGCGGATCAGGTGCTTCTCATGCGCAGTGACGACCTCCGTGTACTTGCCGGTAGACTGGAAATACAGCACCGACTTCACTGCGACTAGCCTCGTGGTATTTGCGAGTCCCACCGTCAACCACGCAAGATACTCACGCGCCGGGGCCGCAAGGCTCGACATCAGCTTCTGCAGGTCGATCGGCGGCGCCGCTTCGCGCTGTAGACGCGCGACGCACTGAGCGAGCCGTGCGTCGCTCACGGGCTTCAACAGGTAGTCGGCTGCCGCCGCATCGAAGGCCGCGACGGCGTACTCGTCGTAAGCCGTCACGAACACGACGCGCGTCCCCGTTGCTGCCTTGGCCGCCTCGAGACCGCTCAGCCCCGGCATGCGGATATCCAGAAAGGCGTACTGCGGCCGCAAGCGATTGAGCTCCGCGACCGCCTGGATGCCGTTGGGCACGAGCGCGACGATGTCGAGCTCGCTCCAGAGCTGCTTCAGCCGCTCGGCCAGGTCCTGCGCGAGCTTGGGTTCATCGTCGGCGATCAGTGCCGTCGGTGCCATACTCAGACTCGCTGCAGTGGCATGGTGATCTCCGCAACCACACCGCTGGGCTCGTGACGGTAGATCGCCAAACGCCCGCGCTCACCGTACAGCCGAGCGAGTCGCCCTCGGACGTTTTCCAGCCCGACGCCTTCCGGAGAGCCGGTATTCATGCCGACGCCAGTATCCGTCACACGCAGGCAAAGCAAGCCCTCCGCTTCTCGCGCGTCCACTCGGATCTCGCCCCCGCTCAAGGACGGCTCGATGCCATGCTTCAGGGCATTCTCCACCAGGGGTTGCAACAGCAGCGGCGGGAGTCGTGCCTCCCTGAGCTCCTGCGGTATCGAAACCGAATAGCGCAGCCGCACACCCAGTCGCAGGCCCGCGATGCCCAACAGGGCATCGATCAGGCCCAGCTCCTCGCCGAGCGTCGAGGAACTGCGCCTGGTGCGCCCGAGGCTCACCCGCAGGTACTGGTTCAGGTGCTCCAGAATCAGCTTGGCGGTCTTCGGCTCCGACTCGATGACACTCTGGGCGTTGGCCAGGGTGTTGAACAGAAAATGCGGCTCGATCTGCGCCTGCAACAGAGCCAGCTTCGCGGCGGTTTCCGCCTGCAGCGCCTCCGCCGCGCGGCTGCGCTCGGTCTGCAGGTCGGCACGGTACGCCTCGGCACGCCAATAGAAAATGAAAAAGCTGGTCGCAAACACCGCAACCATCAGCCCGGACACCACCAGACGCCACTGATGAGTCGGATCGCGTGCCATCACCGACACGATGTCGGTGGAGCCCAGCCATCCGGCGACGTGGCTACCGATGACGAATCCGCCGGGCACGCCGATCAGCGCCACCCCGAGCGTGGGCAGGCGGTTGCGAGTGAGGAACCGCACCACTTCGAACGATCCCCAGATGCTGAAGCCGATGGCGTTGCAGGTTTTCAGCGTCGGCAGGAAGTCGTAGTTGACGCCCAGCAGGTAGAGCAGCACGGTGATCAGCAGGTTCAGTGCCAGCATCACCCCCAGCTCGCGCCAGAAGGTCGGGCCCGCGACATCCAGCAAGCGCCGTGACCGGGATTCCATCTTCTTTGCGACTTCCGTCCGAGGCTTCAGAAATAATAATCGAGCAGGGCCAGCCACGACTGGCGCACCGGCCAGGGCGCGAAGTCGCTGGTCGCAGCGCCCGCCCGCCGCTGCCACTGCAGCGCGAGTCCGGCGTGCCGCCAATGGTAACGCGCCTCCGCCCAGGTCACGCGGCTGTGATCATACGGATCGAACCGCACAAAGGCCGTCAGGTCCAGGTGGGGAATGCCGAGGTCCTCCCAGTGGGCGTACCCGAACAGATTCTGGCGCGCGGCGAGCTCCGCCTGCGACCCGGCATACTCGCGATACTGCACATAGGATGCCACGGCATTCCTCCGTATCGCGGCCCAGTCGCTCCGGCTAGGCGCGGCTCCGTCGTATTCATACTCCAGCGTCACAGAGAGCTCATAGGGTGTCGTGTAGGTGAACCCGGTGCTCAGGCGCGAATGGAATGCCGTCGGCTCCGCGCCGAGATAGCCACTGGCGGCCAGGTTGCTCGGCCCGCGGCCGCCCGACCACTCCAGGTACGCCACCGTCGCGCTGTTCAGAAGGTAGGTCAGATTGAGCCCCGCCTGCGGCGAGTGATGCTCCGTCCCCGTCAATGAGAGCTGCGGCTGAAAATCGGCGGCCCATCGCTGGCTCAGGATCAGCTCCCAGCGGCCACTGCGGTTGGTAGCACCCAGATCGGGGCTGAAGGTGGAAGTGCTCGGCTCGGCGCTGACCCGCGGCGCATACAGGGCCGTGAGAGAACCACTCGACCAGAGCGTCTGCGAGCGTGCCACGAGCGTTCCCAGTCGCTCATCGCGCAACGTGTTGGGGTCAATTGAGACGATCGCACGTACCGCATCGGCGCGGAAGTAGTCGGTCGGGTTGTACGCGAATCCCACGCCCTCGCGTACGTTGATGCGCCCGAGGTCGAACAACTCCGTGCCGCCGTCCCGGAAACTCACATATGCTTCCTTGAGCGTGTTGACCGCCTGTGCGGAAGCCCGCTGCGCCCAGAAGTAGTCGAGCCGGTCCGAGAACACTGCGCGCCACCGCTCCCCCAACGCACCATCGCAACGAATATTCACTGAAGCACGCCCGCCAGCGCTCGACGGCGCGGAGTCACTGTACGTCGTCTCGGTCAAGGCTGCCTCGGCGTACTCCACACATGCGCGCGGTGCGTCTGCCTCGGTTTGGGCACGGTCGGCAAGAGCTAGCGCCGCGGCATCATCATCCTGCTGGGCCACAGCGACTGGGCACACGGCAAGGATCGGCAGCAGCCAGCGGATACGCATCGCTCATCGGCTCTGCGACTCGCTGATCGGTCGAAAGCGAGGCAGATAGTCGCGCTGCAGCCAGCTATCCGGCACATCGCGCCAGGCGTAGTTGGAGTACCGCATCACGGTCACCCACGTGGGCGTCAGACCGTCGATGATGACGATCTCCGTGGGCCGCTCGAGGCCGAGCTCCGACTGGAACCGCCGGTAATACGCCGTCTTCAGCAGACGATCGCTGTCGGAGTAGAATTTGCCCTTCACGGGGCGGTTGCTCGACCTCTCGACCCAGAGCTCGATGCGATGATACGTCGCATCGGGCACCGCCGCCGC